>ERZ825384.3484-NODE-3484-length-14019-cov-6.186766_pt1 | contig 14019 bp, 9 predicted proteins | sample MGYA00519931_ERZ825384 | MGnify/ENA primary metagenome ERZ825384 (study PRJEB31778, sample SAMEA3449200) | human gut metagenome | biome: human gut; feature: human-associated habitat; material: faeces | place: United Kingdom | collected 2010/2012 ...
GGCGGACGGTATCGTCATCAACAAGGCGGATGGGGATAATCTGGAACGTGCCAAGCTGGCTGCTGCCCAGTTCCGTAATGCACTGCACCTTTTCCCGGCTCCGGAGAGCGGCTGGACACCGCAGGTCCTGACCTATTCCGGCTTCTACAATATAGGAGTACAGGAAGTATGGGATATGGTATATAAGTATATAGACTTCGTGAAAGATAACGGCTATTTTGAATACCGCCGTAACGAGCAAAGTAAATATTGGATGTACGAAACCATTAACGAACAACTTCGTGACAGTTTCTATCATAATCCTACAATTGAGGCGATGCTGGCCGATAAAGAGAGTCAGGTATTAAAAGGTAATCTGACATCCTTTGTTGCTGCCAAGAACCTGTTAGATACTTATTTTGCGGGATTGAAAAATTAGTGGGATGCACTAGGCATCTTCCCCCTTACTATTTGTTTTTAGGCACGGATTACACAGATTTACTTTATTCTTTTCCGTGCAATCCGTGTCTAAAAGAAATCACCAACTGCATTTTGACAGTCTCTCGTTTCCTACACCTCTTTCCCTTCCTTCTCAAAGTCTTTGCGTGATTTGCTTTGCGTAACGATATATACACCGAGAAATACCAGTGCGATGGCAATACCTTTTTCCATATTGAATGTAGCCATGCCGACTATGACTGTAACGATTGAAGCCACGATAGGTTGCATATAGTTGTACATGCTTACTACTGTGGGGCGCAACAGCCTTTGTGCCGTCATGATACATATATAAGCCAGGAAGCTGCCGCCTACCACCACATAGCCTACTTGTAACAGTGCCGCAGTAGAGGTTTCAGCCCATTGTATGGCGGCTACATCATGGTAAGAGAAAGGGATATAACACATGGAGGCATATACAAACATCCATTTGTTCAGGGTTATAGGAGAGTATTTCTGGGATAATCCTTTGAATACGGTCAGGTAAATAGAGAAACTGATTTGGGCGATGAGGCATAGCAAGTCACCCATGATGCTGCCATTGCCGCTTCCTGCATTGCTGCTGCTCATAATCAGTATCAATGCGCCCATGGCGCCTACAAAAATGCCCAATACTTTTTTATTCGTAACGGGCTCTTTCAGATAAATGGCAGCTACAATCATGGTTACGATAGGAAGAGTGGTGGTTACGATAGAGGCATCGATGGGGGAAGTCATAGACAGTCCGAAGATATAGACTCCCTGATTGAATACCAGTGCGAAGAGTGCGGCAAAGAATATCTTCAACATATCCCGATGGTCTACCTGCTCGCGTTTGCAGAACAGTGAGAGCAACCAGAAACAGGCTGCTGCACCTACCATGCGAAAAGTGGTGACGGATAGAGCTGAGAACTCGACTAATGCGGATTTGCCGACAGGTGCCATTAATCCCCATAGGATATTGGCGGTCAGAGCGAACAGATGACCTTGTATGTTCTTGTTCATATTGTAAAATGTGTATTATTTGTGGTGAAAAACGCTGCAAAGGTAACTATTTTCTCAATCTCTTTCTTTATATTTGCTACACGAATATATAGAAACCATGGAAGTACAGGCCAATTACATCAGACGTATCGAAATACACGGATTGTGGCACCGATACGATATAGCTTGGGAGTTGCGTCCCGATGTCAATATACTTTCCGGCATCAACGGAGTAGGAAAGACTACGATTTTAAACCGTTCGGTGGGCTACCTTGAGCAAACTACGGGAGAGGTAAAGAGCGATGAGAAAAACGGTGTACATGTTTTCTTCGACAATCCGGAAGCGACTTTTATTCCTTATGATGTAATCCGCAGCTATGACCGTCCTCTTATTATGGGAGATTTCACCGCCCGCATGGCAGACCCGAATGTAAAGTCCGAATTGGATTGGCAGCTCTATCTGCTCCAGCGCCGTTATCTTGATTATCAGGTGAATATCGGTAACAAAATGATTGAGCTGTTGAGCGGTGACGAACAGCAACGGAGTCTGGCTCCCGCCTTGTCTGTGCCTAAACGGAAATTTCAGGATATGATTGACGAACTGTTCAGCTATACCCGTAAGAAAATCGACCGTAAGAGCAATGACATTGTCTTTTATCAGGACGGCGAACGGCTTCTGCCCTATAAACTCTCGTCCGGCGAGAAACAGATGCTGGTAATCCTGCTGACCGTGCTGGTGCGTAATGAGGAGCATTGTGTGCTTTTCATGGACGAGCCGGAAGCGTCGTTGCACATCGAGTGGCAGCAAAAACTTATCGGTATGATACGCGGACTCAATCCGAATGTGCAGCTCATTCTCACCACCCACTCGCCTGCCGTGATAATGGAAGGCTGGCTGGATGCGGTGACCGAAGTGGAAGATATTTCAACGGTGATTGGCAGCAGGTGAGTATCAATCGCACATCACTGAATATTCATTATTAAATCAACATTTATTTTGGCAACATCTCTCCGACATAATCTTACTTCAGCCTATTTGGACGCCGCACACAAATTCTCGTCAAAGAAAGGGCGCAGGCGTATTGTGGCGTATGTGGAAAGCTATGACGACATTGCTTTCTGGCGTACCCTTCTGGCTGAGTTCGAGAATGAGGAGCGTTATTTCCAGGTGATGCTTCCTTCCGCCACTTCGCTGGCAAAGGGCAAGAAAATGGTGTTGATGAATACGCTCAATACCACGGAACTTGGACGTAGCCTGATAGCTTGTGTGGACAGTGACTATGACTTTCTGTTGCAGGGAGCCACCAATGTGTCGCGGAAGATAAACCGTAATCCTTATATTTTCCAGACCTACGGGTATGCCATTGAGAATTTCCATTGTTTTGCCGAAAGCCTTCATGAGGTTTGTGTACAGGCAACACTGAACGACCGTCACATCCTTGATTTCCCCGCTTTCCTGAAACGCTATTCGCAGATAGCCTATCCGCTGTTCTTATGGAACGTTTGGTTTTACCGCCGGCACGATACGCATACATTTCCTATGTACGATTTCAATTCCTATGTCCGTTTGCAGGAAATAAACCTGCGGCATCCTTACAGTGTCTTGGATGCCATGCAGCGTACGGTATCTGCCAAACTTTCCGAAATGGAAACCCGTTTCCCGCAGTATATAGAGGATGTTGACCGGTTGGGTGAGGAACTGCGGAAATTAGGATTGGTTCCCGACAATACCTATCTCTATATGCAGGGGCATCATATCATGGATTGTGTGGTCCTGAAGTTGCTGATACCCGTTTGCACCGTACTGCGCCGTGAACGCGAGCAGGAAATTAAACGCCTGGCAGAGCATAGCGAACAGTTCCGCAATGAACTGACGGGTTACGAAAACAGTCAGGTCAATGTATCCGTCATGTTGAAGAAAAACAGCGGTTACAAGAACCTTTATCTCTATCAGTGGTTAAAAGAAGACATCCGCGAGTTTCTCGAACGGGAAAAGCTCTGACGCACTATTTATACTTTATACCTCATATTTTATACCTAACTGTCATGGATATACTAAAGAATATCGACGAATTATTGATTTCTTGGGGAACAGCCCCTTCTTTGGCCGATATGCTCGATCAGTTTATAGCTTTTGCGCTTGTGCTTATCGTTGCGTTTCTGGCTGATGTCATTTGTCGGAATATCCTGTTGAAAGTAGTGGCGCATTTGATAAGGAAAACAAAAGCTACATGGGATGATATTGTTTTTGACCGTAAGGTACTGATTCACCTCAGCCGTATGGTGGCTCCCGTTATCATCTATGTCTTTATTCCGGTAGCCTTTGCCGAGACAAGTTCCTCTACGTTGGGCTTTATCCAGCGTGTCTGCCTGATTTATATTCTAATCACATTCCTAAGTTTTATCAACTCGTTTCTGAAAGCCGTTTATGCCGTATACAGCGAGAAGGAGCAGCTTCGCGACCGCCCTTTGAAGGGTATGTTGCAGACTGTCCAGGTGATACTTTGGTTTGTAGGGGCTATCGTGGTGGTAAGTATTCTGATTGACAAGTCTCCGTTGTCGCTATTGGCGGGATTGGGTGCTTCTGCCGCTATCCTGATGCTGGTGTTCAAGGACTCGATTATGGGATTTGTTTCGGGAGTGCAGCTCTCCGCCAATGATATGCTGAAGGTGGGCGATTGGATTGCGATGCCCAAATACGGTGCAGACGGTACGGTGATAGAAGTCACGCTGAACACCGTGAAAGTACGTAACTGGGATAATACCATTACCACGATTCCGCCGTATCTGCTTGTCAGCGACTCATTCCAGAATTGGCGCGGCATGCGCGAGAGTGGGGGACGGCGTGTCAAGCGCTCCATAAACATTGATATGAACAGCGTCCGGTTCTGTACTCCGGAGATGCTGGACAAATACCGTAAGATTCGTTTGCTGAAAGATTACGTAGAGCAGACGGAAGCGGTGATAGAGGAGTATAATAAGAAACATCATATCGACAATTCCGTCCTTGTCAACGGGCGTCGTCAAACCAATCTGGGTGTGTTCCGGGCCTATCTGACCGCTTATCTGAAAAGTCTTCCCGATGTAAACAAGGAACTGACCTGCATGGTGCGGCAGTTGCAGCCGACCGACCACGGTATTCCTATGGAACTTTATTTTTTCTGTGCCATCAAGGACTGGGTTCCATACGAGGGAGTGCAGGCAGATGTATTTGACCATGTGTTGGCCATCATTCCCGAATTCGATTTGCAGGTATTCCAATCACCGTCGGGAAGGGATTTCCAAAGGGTGCTGTCTTAATTCCTGAAGGATAATTGGGTGCAGATGCTTCATGGGAATTCGGTTGTGCGGGCAGAAAAAACATACAGCCTGCAAAAGTTTGAACCGTTGCAGGCTGTTGCCCTGATAAACTTTATAAAGAGAATTTGGAATGCGTGCGGGTTATTTTATCCAGTTTCCTTTCATCCAGTCGCATGCGGCTTTAATGGCGTCGAAGGAAGCGTAGGACAGCGTAGCATCCACTTTGTTGCTTGTTACGGCGGTGAAGTCGTCGTTGGTGTAATCTCCGTCGGATTTCAATGCGGCAGTGACGGTCATATTGGTGAGTCTGGAAGTACCGTTTTTCAGCGAGGCATTCGTTAATGCGCTCTCCACTACCAGCGGTTGTCCCTTGCCGCATACTTTGGCATTGTCTATATCGGCTTGAGTGCCGCGACGCAGACGGATGCCTTGTTTGCTTTCGCCGTTACCTGCGAGGATGAGGTTTTTGAGTACGGGATGCGATACGGGAGTGGCTGCATTGTCGTTTTCGTTATTGTCCGCTTCGATGAGGCAGTCGCAGTCGTATCCTAATGTGGCTTTGGCTTCCTGATAGGCAACGAGGTCAGTGCCTTTTCCGTTCCAGCCTTCGGTCCAGTCGAAAGAGTCGTCGCTGCAACTTACCACTACCATATTGCTTACGTTTACCGAACCGCCGAAGAACTCGAAGCCGTCGTCAGAACCTTTGTAAGCCTCGCAGTGGTCTACAATCGTACCGTTACCTACACCGTAAAAGGAGATTCCGTTGGCTTCATGCTCTTCGTCGAAGGCAAATCCGGTGTATTCCAGACGGATGTACTGCAATGTTCCGGAATTGTCGGCATCGTCATTGCCGCCATATACGGCGCCGCCTATCTCTGAACTTCCTTTACCGCCTTCGGCATTGGTATGCGCTTTTCCGCAGATATGAATGCCGCCCCATGCTCCGGGTTCCTCTTTTTCGCTGGTCATGACGATAGGTTTGTCGGGCGTGCCTACGGCATTGATTTTGGCACCTTGCTTCACCAGAATATAGTCTACGATATTGTCATAGACAGATATAATCTTTACTCCTTCTTCGATGTTCAATGTGGCACCTGCCTCTACAATGTATTCACCGCTCAGTTTATAGGTGTTGCCGGCTTTCAGGGTTACGTCTTCGGTTATTGTACCTTTCAGGATACTGCCGTTTTCTATCCCGTTGCCTTTGTCATTGTTGCTGTCGTTGGTGTTGTCATCGCTGCAAGCGGTGAGGGACAGCATTCCGGCTGCGAGAGCCAGCGAATAGAATTTCGATTTCATTGTTTTCATAATTCAATTGTTTTAAGTTGACTGTTCGTCTGTTTGATAATCTATTTAAAAGGATTTATAATTTGTAGCTGAAGCCAATTTCAAAGTCGGTACCTTTTTTATAGCGCTCCACTTCCACTTCCGTGCCGGTGGAAGGTACTTCCTGCTTAAAGATGACGTTACGGTTCAGCAGGTCGTTTACTTGCAGTTTCAGGCTGAAATGCCTGTTGAGGTCGTATCCGGCACTGAAGTTCAGTGTGTGCAGAGTCTGTTGCTTGATGTCTCCCAGATTGGATACGCCCACCGCATGGATGCGGCTGCCTTGCAGATTGTAGAGTAAGGCGAGGTTCAGTTGCCGTTCTTCACCGAAACGGGGAGAGTAGGTGAGGTCTGCATTGGCCAGAATGGGAGAGGCGCCTTGCAAAGGACGTTCCTTGTTGGTGTAAGCGCCGCCTTCGGGCAGTTTTACGTTGGTATACATATAGCTGAGGTTAGCACCCAAACGCAAGTCTTTTATCAATTGTTTGCGGAATTCCACTTCTACGCCGGCAGCCATTCCGTTGTCCGCATTCCGGAAGCTGTGCAGGGTAGCTCCGCCTTGCAATGCCTGGATACGTTCTATCGGGCTGTCGAGGTATTTGAAGTAACCGGTCAGAGAAATCATGTCTCCGTTTTTGCCGAAGCGTTCGTAACGCAAGTCGAAGTTGTAGTTGTAGCCGTTCTGCAACTCGTCGTTACCGCGGATTTGTGCCGAACCGTAGGATTCCTGATAGAGGAAGGGAGCCATTTCGATGAATGATGGGCGGGTAACGGTACGGGATGCGGAGAAACGGATACTGTTGGCGTCGTTTATTGTGTACTTCAGATTTAGGGTGGGGAAGAAATCGTTTTTATCCAGATTGCGCCGTTTGGCATACCAGTCGCCGCCGTCAGTGGCATAGTCCACCCACTGTTTGCTTATTTCGTAGCGTACGCCGAGGTTTACAAGTAATGACGGTACGGGGTAGAAGTCGGTCAGCAGGTATCCGGAGTAAATTTCATTTCCTGCGCGGTAGCTGTCTTTGGGTTGCATCACGCGTTGTACCGTTACGTTTCCGTCTGCTATGTTCTCTTGGTTCAGGAAGCCGTCTGTATCGTAGATGTCGGTAACGGTGGGATTAATTTTGTTCAGGTTGTAGTAGAAACGGGTTGCTTTGTAGTCGCGGCTTTTATTCTTATAGTTGAAGCCCAGTTTCAGAAAATTGTTTTCGTTCCACTTCCAGCGCAGGGCGAGGTTGCCGTTCCACTCTTTTTCATCCAGGCTGCCGAAATAGCGCATGGTTTCCTGGCGGTTCAGTTTGAACAGGCCGAGTGTGCCGTCATCATTCTTTATATACATCACTTGGCGTCTGTCCGGTTCTTCGCTTCCTGTCTTGCTGTACGAGCCGCCCCAGGTCAGTTCCCAACGGTCTTGTTCGCCGAAGTTGTGAAGGCCGTTCAGTTGGTGGTTCTGCAAAGTGTAGATATGTGTGATGTTATTGCTTCCGGTCAGCTCGTGGTCTTCGGCATCTGTTCCCTCGCGGCGTTGGTAAGTGTCTGTGGCATTACGCGTGTAGAAGAAAGTATAGCCTATGCGGTCGTGCCGGCGCAGCGTGTAGCCTATGTATCCTAATGCAGCGAGTTTCAGTTCTTGGGCATAGCTGTCGTATGAGAAGTTGTCCTGTACATTGCCGGTTGCTTCCAGGGTTTTATAGAAAGCGTTGTCCATATTCTGATAGCCGTTGCCGGCGCTTACGGATGCCAGTATGCTGAGCGTTTGGCTGTCGATGCTGATGTTCTTGCCGAAGCCGAGGTTACCGTTAAAGTCCGGCAGGGTTGATTTCTTCTTTACGGCAAACGAGGTGTCGAATATATTTCTGGTCTTTACATAGTTGTCAAAATCCGACAGAGACATATCGAGTGCCGCCTGGTCCACACCGGAAGTCTTGAACAATGAGCCGTTGCGGTTCATCTGATAGCGGTCTTTGCCCAAGGTATTGAACTTCCCGCCGGTGTTGAAACTGATGCTGAAGAAATCTTCGGCGATGTTCTCTTTGGTACTGATGTCTATATGTGCACCTGAATAATCGGCAAAGGCTTCCGCGTTATATACCTTGCTCACGGTGATGTTCTGTATGGTGCTCGATGGAAATAGATCCAGCGGAATCAGCTTGTTGTCGGGATTGGGAGAGGCGATGGGGAGGCCGTTCAGGGTAGTCGTGCTGTATCGGTCGCCCAATCCCCGTACAATGAGTTGGCCGGCATCGGCAATGGAGATACCGGTAATCTTTTTTACCCCTTCTTCCACATTGCTTATACCTTTGATGCTCATCTCTTTTGAGCCGATGTTTTCGATGGCGAGCGTCGCTTTCCGGCGTTCCATTTGCAGGGCACGTTCGCCTTCAAGGTTTTTCCGGGCCACTACGGATACTTCACCCAAAGCCTGTGCGTCGCTTTCCAGTTCGAAGTTCAGTATGACATCGGCTTTGCCTGTCTTTACATTGTTTACAACGATGTCTTTGTAGCCTACATATTTAATGGATAATGTGTAAATGCCGTTTGTTACATTCAGGGAGTAGTTTCCGTCCATATCGGCAATGGCGCCTTGTGTGGTTCCTACTATCTGTACGGTAGCTCCGGTCAGCGGTTCCCGGGTCTGTTTGTCGGTAATGGAGCCTTTGATAGTACCTGCCATGACTGTCATGACAGAAAGCGTAAGGAATAAAATAAGGAAGAAAATCTTTCCTAAATCTAATTTTGTACTCATCTCTTTTATGCGTTTCTTAATCCGCTGCAAAGATGCGCCGAACGTGTTTCAAGAGTGGTACATACGTTATACATTCTATTTTCGTTTGTATTAAGGAGTTGTTACGTAATCCGGAAGGTTCTCATTTGAAAATTGCTAATGTGATAAAGTCACTTCAATCGGTTGCGTATGTTTGCGGTAAACCTGGATAGCAGCGGGCTATGAGGAGATATCCAAAACGAAATGAAGCCCAAAAGCGGTAAAAACTTTTGGGCTTCACTCTTGCCGTATTGATTTATTATACTCCGCTGAATGCGCTGAAACCTCCGTCGATAGGAAGCAATGCACCCGTAACGAAGCTGGCGGCATCGCTGCACAGGAACTGTACGGCGCCGTTCAATTCGTTGATGTCGCCGAAGCGTTTCATCGGGGTTTTGGCCAATACTTTCTTGCTGCGGTCGGTCAGTGAGCCGTCGGGGTTGATAAGTACGGCGCGGTTCTGGTCGCCGATGAAGAAGCCCGGGGCGATGGCATTGACGCGGATACCGTCTCCGTATTTCAGTGCCAGTTCGCTTGCCAGCCATTGGGTGAAGTTGGCAACGGCCGTCTTGGCTGCCGAATAGCCCGGAACGCGGGTGATGGCGCTGTAAGCTGCCATGGAAGATACGTTGACGATGCAGCCCTTACCTTGCTTAGCCATCACTTTGCTGAACACTAAAGACGGGTAAACGGTTCCGTTCATGTTCAGATTGGTCACTTTCTCCCAGCAGGAGATGTCCATGTCGTAGAAGTGCTGGTCGGGAGCCAGAGTTGCGCCCGGCATATTTCCGCCGGCGATGTTGAGCAGAATGTCGATACGTCCCCACTTGGCAACGATGTCATCGGCAAGTTTCTCAAGGCTGGCGATGTCCAGTACGTTACCTACGATACCGATAACATCTTCACCATACGTTTTCAGTTCCTCTACGCGCTTGTCCAGTTGTTCCTGACGGATATCCACCGCTACAACTTTAGCGCCTTGTTGCATAAAACACTTGGCGATGCTGCCGCCCAATACACCACCTGCACCGGTGATGACCGCTACTTTACCTGCAATACTGAATTGTTCGTTCATAGTTTTTCTTTCTTTTATTATTTATCGTTCTTATACTGTATGCTTCATACTTAATTCTCAATCCCCATTTCATCCCGCACCACTGCCATCATGCCTTCCACTTGTGCCAGCGCCAGCATGCGGCCGTGGAATGAATAGCCGGGGTTGTATCCTTTGTTCTCATCGCCCAGCATCATCCGTCCGTGGTCTACACGCATGGGTAGGTTCGGATTCTCTTGCTCGAAGATACGGATAAGGTCGATGAGGTGCCCGCGTCCCGTCAGGTGGGAGCTTTCTATGAAGTTTCCGCCCGGCATGGCTGCGGTGCTGCGCAGATGTACAAAGTGGGTGCGTGATGCAAACTTTCTGGCGAGTTCGCGGGTATCGTTATGCTCTCCCGCGCTGAGCGAGCCGGCACAGAAGGTCAGTCCGTTGTGAGGATTATCCACAGCGTTCAGGAACCATGCGATGTCCTCCTCGTTGGTAACGATACGCGGCAGACCCAATACTTGGAAAGGAGGGTCGTCGGGATGTACGCACATATTCACTCCGTATTCCTCGCACACCGGCATGACGGCGGCAAGGAAATACCGCATGTTTTCGCGGAGCGCGTCGCGGTCGATACCTTTGTACAAGGCCAGCAGGTTCTTGAAGATATTCACCGGGTTCTTGTCGCCTTCCTTGATGTTGCCGTTTACGAATCCCTGTGTCTTTACGATGATTGTGTCGATAAGGCTCTCTTTTTCGGCCTCGGTGATGGTTTTGTCCAGCTCGGCCACCTTAGCCAGTTCTTCCGCAGAGTAGTCTTTCTCGGCTCCCTCACGTTGAAGAATGCGCAGGTCGAAATAGGCAAAACGTACCCGGTCGAAATAGAGTGATGATGTACCGTCCGCCCAGGGATGCTGCAAATCCGTACGTATCCAGTCGATAACGGGCATAAAGTTGTAGCATACGGTCTTTACGCCGCATTTACCCAGGTTGGCGAGGCTGATTTTGTAATTCTCTATCAGTTGTTCGCGTTCCGGTCCGGCGTACTTGATGGCCTCGCATACGGGCAGGCTCTCTACAACCGACCAGCGCAAACCGTAGGACTCGATATATGCCTTCAAATCGTTGATAGCTTCCTCTGTCCATATCTCGCCGTTGGGCACATCGTGCAAAGCGGTGACTATACCTTCCACACCGATTTGACGAAGCATATCGAGCGTTATTTTGTCTTTCTTACCAAACCATCTCCAAGTTTTTTCCATACTTCCTTTGTATTAATGATTTAAAATGATTATTTGAACAGATGTTGCAAGCCTGTATTCTCTGAATGACAGATAGTATGAACTAACTATGCACATCTTTATCCGGTGCAAATATAGGCACTAAAACACTCCGTATATGAACGGATATTTGCAGGATATTTGCGGATATTTGCATATATCGGAAGAAAGATGGGATAGTAGCCGGCGCAGAGAAGTAAACGACTTTAAATCAATAGCATATAAGTACCAATATCGTACCGGCATCTGGTACGGCCTATACCAACGGTTGGTACATCTTATACCACACTAAGGTACGGCTCGTACCATGCTTTGGTACAACCGCTACCAAGCGTTGGTATTCCGTGTACCGGCTATTGGTATTTTCGTTGTTCCCCCTTGTTATTTCCGTTATCCCCTCTTTGTAATTTCTTTTTTCCCGGTGTACTTATTATTATTATTCGTATCTTTGTTCTACGGACAAGCCGGCAGATGCCGGACTGATAGCAAGCAGCGTTATGAGACAGATAATAAACGAACAACTCCAGATATCGGAATCCAACCCGATAAAGGCGCGTTACTACGACTACGACCGTTTCACTTATCCCTGGCACTTCCACAGCCAGTACGAAATAATCTATGTGAGGAACAGTAGCGGCCGCTGCTTTGTGGGCGATTGCATAGAGCGGTTTTCGGACGGCGATGTGATATTGTTCGGTCCCAACCTGCCTCATTACATGCGGAGTGACGATGCTTATCATTGCGGTAATTCTTTGCTGCGGGTGCAGGGCACCATCATTCAGTTCGAGGAGAACTTCATGCAATACTCTTTCGACCATTATCCGCAGTTTCATCAGATACGGCTGCTGCTGAAAGAGGCCAAACGGGGAGTAGTTTTTCACACCGCCGACGACAGCCCGGCACGTGACATGGTATCCGCTTTTCCCGAACTGAAAGGCTTCGGGCAGATAACGGGATTGCTGGATTTATTGCAGGGATTGTCCGTGTCCTCCCCAAAGAAGATGTTGGCAAGCCCTTTCTACTACGAGAAGTTCCCCACGGCAGGCAACAAACGGATTGATAAAATCATCTCCTTCATCAACAGCAATTACACCCGTTCCCTCAAGCTCGACGAGATTGCCGAAATGGCGAATATGAACAGCAGCGCCTTTTGCCGCTTCTTCAAAGAGGTCACGGAAAAGACTTTCCTGCAATATGTAACGGATATGCGCATCGGCTATGCGTGCAAGCTGCTGACCATCGGTGACATGGAGATTTCGCAGATAGCGGTGGAGTGCGGCTTCGACTCTATCTCGCATTTCAACCGTACCTTTAAGCAACTGACGGGGCTGACGCCGACGCAGTACAGAAACCAAATCATGAAGTAGAATTAAGGGCTGTCGAAGCGTTGATAAGCTCCTGGCTCCTCAACTTCCTTGACATATTAATCCCCCTTCACCCTCTATCTCCCATGGAAAGGGGAGCGTGGAAGGTGAAGGGGGATATGTGATAAACGTTGTTTTACGGAAAACCAACCGCTACATGCCGAACGAGAACTTGTCGATGGACTGGTATACCACGCTCGCAATGCTCAGCGCCACGATGCCCAGCGTACAGATGACAAGGCTGGCGCGCGTGTAGTTGTCGCTGCGGAAAGCGGTAATCGGCTCGTCGCTCTTGTTGATGTACATTGCCTTTACAATCTTCAGATAATAGTAAAGTGACAGGATTGTGTTGATCAGCGCAATGAATACCAGCAGATGGAAGCCGCTCTGGAAGGCTGCCGCAAAGATGAAGAACTTCGAGAAGAAGCCCGCAAACGGCGGGATACCCGCCAGTGAGAACAGCGCCAATGTCATGAGGAAAGCCAGCTTGGGATTGGTGGTGTACAATCCGTTGTAATCTTCCAGCGTAAACTTATTGGCACGTAATGCCACAATCGTGATAACGGTAAAGACCGCGAGGTTGGCAAACAGGTAAATCAATACGTAGTACACCAGTGACGTCATACCCAGTGACGTTCCGCTGATGACACCCAGCATGATGTAACCGGCCTGTGAGATACTGGAGAACGCCATCAGTCGTTTCAGGTTTTCCTGGCGCAGCGCGAAGAGGTTGGCAAGCGTGATGGAGGCGATGATAACCCAGTAAAGCACTTCCTGCCATTGCGCCACCATCGGAGCAAACACTTTATAAAGTATGGTCATCAGCACGAATGCCGCCGCGCCTTTGGAGATAACGCTCAGGTAAGCGGTTACCGTACTCGGGGCGCCTTCGTATACGTCGGCCGTCCACAAGTGGAAGGGCACCAATGAAATCTTGAATCCCATGCCGGAGAAAAAGAATACGAACGCCATAATCTGTAACGGGTTTCCGTCCAGACGTGCCGGGATATCAGCGAAGTAGAGCGTACCTACCGAACCGTATATCAGCGAAAGGCCGTAAAGCAGCAGGCCGCTGGAAAAGAGTGCGGTAAGAATGTATTTGGCTCCTGCCTCGGCGGAGTGGTGGCGGTACTTGTCGAAAGCCACCAGTGCGGCCATCGGGATACTGGCGGTTTCCAGTCCGATGAAGAACATCAGGAAATGGCCGGCGGAAATCATAAAGTACATACCCAGCAGCGTGGAGAGTGTCAGCACATAAAACTCGCCTTGCTTGATTGCCGTATCGGGGCGGCGCATCCATTCGTGCGCCATGAGGAATACGATAAGCGTACCTACGCTGAGAATGGATTTGACGATGCTCTGTATCGGCTGGTTATGGTACATCCCGCCGAAAGCGTCGGCTGCCGGGCCGGGAATGATGGTTATAAGCGTATGGATAATGAGCAGAACAACGGGCAGCATGGTGTTCAACATCGGCTTGCCGTCATGCTTGTGCGCATCCGG
>ERZ825384.3487-NODE-3487-length-14007-cov-4.389048_pt1 | contig 14007 bp, 15 predicted proteins | sample MGYA00519931_ERZ825384 | MGnify/ENA primary metagenome ERZ825384 (study PRJEB31778, sample SAMEA3449200) | human gut metagenome | biome: human gut; feature: human-associated habitat; material: faeces | place: United Kingdom | collected 2010/2012 ...
TTGCGGCGCACCTTTTCGGTGAGCTGGCCGCCCTCGTCATAGCCGACGTAGCCCGGAGGCGAGCCGATGAGCTTTGATACCGTGTGCTTTTCCATATACTCGGACATATCGACGCGGATCATGGCGTTCTCGTCGCCGAACATCGCCTCGGCAAGCGCGCGGCAAAGCTCCGTCTTGCCGACGCCCGTGGGGCCGAGAAAGAGAAAGCTCCCGACGGGCCGGTGCGGGTCCTTGAGCCCGACTCTGCCGCGCCGGATGGCGCGCGCCACCGCCGCGACCGCTTCGTTCTGCCCGATCACGCGGCGGTGCAGCACATCCTCCATATGCAGCAGCCGCTCGCTCTCGCTCTCGGTAAGGCTTGTGACGGGGATGCCCGTCCAGCCGGAGACGACCGCGGCAATATCCTCGGCGGATACGGCGCCGCGGTGACCGCCGCGCTCGGCGTCCCATTCGCCGCGCGCCTTTTCGAGCACGCCGCGCTCGGAGCGTTCCCGGTCGCGCAGCTGCGCGGCAAGCTCATAGTCCTGCGCGCGGACGGCCTCCTCCTTCTGGGCGGACAGCGTTGCGAGCTTCGCCTCGATGGTCTTCATCTCGTCCGGAGCGGTCAGATTTTCCATGCGCACACGCGACGCGGCCTCGTCCACAAGGTCGATCGCCTTGTCCGGGAGAAACCGGTCGCTGATATACCGCGCGGAGAGCTTCACCGCGGCGGTGAGCGCCTCGTCCGTGATCTTCAATCCGTGGTGCGCTTCGTACCGGTCGCGCAGGCCGCGCAGGATCTGAACGCTCTCCTCCTCGGTAGGTTCGGCGACCGTGACAGGCTGGAAGCGCCGCTCAAAGGCGGCGTCCTTTTCAATGTGCTTGCGGTATTCCGAGAGCGTCGTCGCGCCGACGATCTGGATCTCGCCGCGGGAGAGCGCGGGCTTTAGGATATTCGCCGCGTCGATCGCGCCCTCCGCCGCGCCCGCGCCGATCACGGTATGCAGCTCGTCAATGAAGAGCACGACGTCCTTCGCCTTGCCGACCTCCTTGAGAACGTTTTTCAGCCGGTCCTCAAAGTCGCCGCGGTATTTTGTCCCGGCGAGCATACCGGTGAGATCGAGCGATACAATGCGCTTGTCGCGCAGATTCTCCGGCACCTCGCCGTGGGCGACGCGCTGGGCAAGCCCCTCGGCAACGGCGGTCTTGCCGACGCCCGGCTCGCCGATGAGCACCGGGTTGTTTTTCGACCGGCGCGAGAGGATCTGGATGACGCGCGCGATCTCCTTGTCGCGCCCGATCACGGGATCGAGCTCACCGCGCGAGGCCATCTCCGTGAGATCGCGGCTGTACTGGTCAAGATTCTTCGTTTCCGCATGGCGCACCGCCGTGCGCTGCCCGACGCCGCCGCTGCGCGCCGCGGCGCGGTAGTCGCTCGATGTGAAGCGGGTGAAAACATCCGTATAGATCTTGTTGAGATCGCCGCCGGCGGCGGTCAAAAGGTGCGCGGCGGTGCTCTCCGGCTCGCGCAATATGCCCATGAGCAGATGCTCCGTGCCGACATAGCTGTGGCGCAGGCGGTTTGCCTCCGCTACGGCGATCTCGATGACACGCCTGCAGCGGGGCGTGAGCCCCTGCACCGGTATGCCCGGCGCGCCGCGGCCGGCGGCCTTTTCGATGAGATCCATCACAAGATCTTCCTCAAAGCCGTTTTCGCGCAGCACGCGCGAGCCGAGCGCGTCCGTTTCGCGCACGATGCCGAGCAGAAGGTGCTCGGTGCCGATGTAGCTGTGGCCCAGCTCCATGGCGGCGGCGCGCGCCTTTTCAATGGCGTTTCTCGCCTTTTCGGTAAATCGGTCGTTCATATTCGTCGTCTCCTTCCCCTGCCGATGGTTGACAGATTTTCCGTTTCTCAATCATCCGAAGCGGCAGAGCGCGTGGTTTTAAAAAAACGGAGCGGGTAAAAACCCGCTCCGTTCCGATATATAAAGCTGCAAAGGCTTTATTTGTTTTCCATTTTCCGGATCATGTCGCGCAGCTCGATGGCCGTTTCAAAATCCTCTTCCTCGACGGCCTTGTGCATTTTGTGGCGCAGAGCGTTCAGCTCGCGGCGCTGCTCAAAAGCCTCCTCGGCGTTTTCCTCCGCCTCCGCCTCCAGCGGATAGGCGTCTTCGCGCACGCTCGGCTCCTCGCCCTTGTGACCCAGAGCTTCCTCGCCCTTCTCCTCGGCCTTCGCCTCGAGCGGGTCGGCCTCCTCGTGCATTTCGGCTTCCGGCTCATGCTCCGAGAGCGTCCGCAGCGGCTCGAACATCTCGCCGATCGACGGCAGACGGCCAAAGCCGAAGAAATCAACGTCCGGCAGCAGAAAGCTGTCCATCATCTTGCCGAAGGAGGTCAGCATGCTGTTCGCCTCGTGCTCGAAGATCCTGTCCAGACCTTCCTTATGGGCGCATTCGGCGCACAGGTGCTTTTCCGTGGTCTTTCCGTTAATGGATTCCTTATAATAGAACTGAGCTTCGTTCTTCTTGCAGATCTCGCATTTCATTGTAATGATCTCCTTTCAAAAAATCCGTCGGATGCTGTGGTGAGCAGCATTTGTTTGAATATGGATGAGCGCACCGTCTTCCGGATCTCGACCGGAACGGCGTGGAGCGCCCGCTCGCTGACCGCCGCGGCGATCAGCCGGGCAAAGGGAACTTCGAGCGCACCGGCGTTCACGGCGTTGTGGAGCAGCGCGTCCGCCGTCGGCTTATCCAGCTCCCGGCCCACGGCGTTTACCGTGTGCATGATGAACTGGGAGGCGTCCGGCTGCACGCGTGTGATGCGGATGTATCCGCCGCCGCCGCGCCGCGACTCGACCATGTACCCGCGCTCTGGGCTGAACCGCGTGGCGATCACATAGTTGATCTGGCTCGGCACACAGCCGAAACGGTCGGCCAGAGAGCTTCGCTGCAGCTCCGCCGTTCCGTCCGCGCTTTCCAGCGCGTCCAGAATGAACCGTGCGATCCGATCACTTGTCCCCATAGCGGCATCCCTTCCTTCATCAGGTTATCTTTGACTTTGACTTTCTTTAACCTTTTCTTTGACTGTATAATAGTCAAGAAACGTCAAATTCTCAACTCCCTGAAACGTCCGCTTTGCGCCGAAAGCGGGAAATTCGGCGTTTTGTCTTTCCCCATCTCGCTCATTCGCATTATTTCTTCGTTTTTCTCGTATTTTCTCGCTTTTTAAAATTTTTCCGGCAGGGAAAAATTTTTGGGTTGCATTTTAAGGGATATATGTTACAATGCGGGTATCCCAAAAAGAGGAGGTACATACCAATGTACGTCATTACCGACAGCTGCATTTCCTGCGGCACCTGCGCGAGCGTGTGCCCCTGCGACGCGATTTCCGAAGGCGCTGATCATTACGAGATCAACCAGGACGTCTGCGCCCAGTGCGGTTCCTGCGCCAGCAACTGCCCCATCGAGGCCATCGAGGAGCAGTAATCCTTCTTCGGCTGCGGGAGGTGCCACTCCCGCGGCTCACAACGGCGGTATGCCTGCCCTTTCGGGCTTGTCATGCCGCCGTATTTATTTTATAATGATTGCATGGACTGGAATCTTTTTACCGGCGAGAGAGCCGGAACGGACGCGCTGCTGCTCGCGGACTTTGCCAAAGACGCGCACGGGACATACGGCGCAGATCTCGGCTGCGGCAGCGGGATACTCTTATTGCTGCTCCTGCTGGGCGATGAAAGCCGCCGCATGACCGGCGTGGATATCCGGGAGAGCGCCGCGGCAAGCGTGCGGGAGAATCTGCGCGCCTTTGCGCTTGAAGAGCGCGGCGAGGCCGTCTGCGCCGATTACCGGAGCGCGCCGTTCGAGAGTGAAAGTCTCGATTTTATCGTATCCAATCCGCCGTACTTTCCGGCGGGATGCGGCGCCGTATCGCCCAATGCGGAGCGCGCCGCGCAGCGCACCGAAAGCGCGACCGTTTCGGAGCTCTGCTCTGCCTCCGCGCGGTATCTCAAGCCCGGCGGGCAATTTTTTCTCGTCCACCGGCGAAAGCGCGAGAGCGACATTCTCGCGGCGCTGCACAACGCCCATCTCACGCCGGTGCGCCGGCGGGACGTTTTCTCCGCGCCGGGAAAGCGCGCGCCCATTTTTCTCATGGAAGCCGTGAAGGGCGCGCCGGCGAGCGCCATGCGCTGCGAAAATGTTCTGCTGCGCGGCGCAGACGGCCGCGAAACCGAAGAATACCGGAAAATCTGCCACTGTGAGGCATAATCTTTATGGCCGGAACATTGTATCTGGTGGGAACGCCCATCGGCAATCTGAACGATCTCTCCCCCCGCGCGATCGAAACGCTCAAAAGCGTGGACTTCATCGCCGCGGAGGATACGCGCGTCACATTAAAGCTCCTCAACCACTTCGGCATCCGCCGCCCGCTCATCAGCTATTATGAGCACAACAAGGTGGAAAGCGCCGCCGTCATCCTCCCCCGGTTGCTCGGAGGGGAGAGCTGCGCGCTTGTCTCCGACGCGGGTATGCCCGCGATCTCTGACCCCGGCGAGGAGCTGGTGCGGCTGTGCGGGGAGCACGGCATCACGGTATCGGCGGCCCCGGGGCCGAGCGCGGTCATCACGGCGCTCGCCATGTCCGGCCTGCCGACGCAGCGGTTCACGTTTGAAGGCTTTCTCTCCACATCGAACAAGTCAAGGAAGGAGCATCTCGAAACGCTGCGGCACGAGCATAGGACGATCGTCCTTTACGAAGCGCCGCACAAGCTCGCGGAAACGCTCGGCGATCTTTACGATGTGCTCGGCGACCGGGACATTGCGCTCGGGCGCGAGCTCACGAAGCTGCACGAGGAGATCGTCCGCACGACGATCGGCGCAGCGCTCGAAAAATACCGCGCCGAGCGGCCTCGCGGGGAATTTGTGCTCGTCATCCGCGGCGCGCCGGTCGAAAAGGGGCCGCGCCTCCCGCTCGAGGATGCGCTCGCGCTCGTGGAGGAATACCGCGCCGGGGGCATGAAGCTCAAGGACGCGGCCAAGCGCGCCGCCGCCGAGACGGGACAGAGCCGAAACGATCTTTACCACGCCGCGCTCGTGCGTGAAAAAGAAACCGGCACGGAAGAGTAATTTTCACTTTTCCCCGGGAAAGAAACGTGCTATAATACGAATACAGAAATCCACCACCTACCGGTTATAAGGAGGCTGTTTTTATGGAAAAGAAACGCATCATCACCATCGGACGTGAGTTTGGCAGCGGCGGACGCACCATCGGCAAGGAAGTCGCCGATCGGCTCGGCATCCCCTGCTATGACCATGAGCTGATCGACCGGCTGGCCGAAGAGAGCGGGCTTTCCAAGGAATACATCACCAACGAGAGCGAATACGCCTCCCACAGTAGCTGGACGGCGGCGGCGTTCTCCTCGGTGCGCTCGTTCGGCGTGCCGTCCAACCAGGACTATCTCTGGGCGATCCAGCGCCGCATCATTCTTGAGCTCGGCCAGAAGGAAAACTGCGTGATCGTCGGCCGCTGCGCCGACGCCATTCTCGAAGGCAGCGCCGATCTTCTCAAGGTGTTCGTCCATGCCGACTTTGAAAAGCGCGCCAAGCGCATCGTGGAAAAATACGGCGAGACCGAGGAGCCGACCGAAAAGCGTCTGCGCGACAAGGACAAGCGCCGCGCGCTCTATTATCAGTTCTACACCGATCTCGAATGGGGCAACATGAACCACTACCACATCATTCTCGACTCCGGCTCGCTCGGCATCGAGAAATGCGTGGATGTGATCGCCTCGCTTTATTAATCGACGCTACCCGGATACATACTTCAGAGGCTGTCCCACACGGGGCAGCCTCTTTTTTGTATACCCGAAACCGCGCGTCAGACACGTGGTTTTCGGGTATAGGTATACAAAAAGGGCTGCCGCATATGCTTTGTATGCGGCAGCCTTATTTATTCGTTTGTTTCCTCCCGAAGCCGGCGAAGACAGTTCCGGCAGATCTGCTTTCCCCGGTAGGAGAGAAGCTCGCGCGTCGCGCCGCAGAACAGGCACGCAGCGTCGTACTTCCGAAGGACGATGGCGTCGCCCTCGATAAAAATCTCCACCGGATCGCGCACCTCCAGATCCAGCGTCCGGCGCAGCTCGACCGGCAGTACCACTCGCCCCAGATCGTCGATCCGACGGACGATCCCCGTTGATTTCATAGATCCGTACACCCCTTACCTAAATACTCTTTTCGACAAAATTCTATACTGGCCGATACGAAATTGCAAGATGCAGCTGCCCCGTTTTTTATTGGTAATTTTTTCCGGTCGAGGTATCGCCATGGCTATGTCGTACGTCTGGGTCATCCTTCTTTTTGTGTCGGTCGTTTTCGGCGCGCTCACCGGCTCGGCGGGGGTGCAGGGCGCGGAGAGCGCCGTGGAGCTCACGCTCTCGCTCGCCGGGCCGATGATCTTCTACAGTGCCCTTCTCGAGGTCATGGAGCGCTCGGGGCTGACCGAAAAGCTCTCCCGCGCGCTGCGCCCGGTGCTGGGGCGGCTGTTCCCCTCGTCCCGGAGCGATCCGGAGCTGGCCGGGGAGCTCTCCTGCAACATGAGCGCAAATCTGCTCGGTCTCGGCAATGCTGCCACGCCTGCCGGCATCCGCGCCGCGCAGCGGCTGCACGCGCTCTCCGGCGGAGAGGCGGCGTCCGACGAGCTGTGCCGTCTCGCCGTACTCAACACCGCGTCCATCCAGCTCCTCCCGACGACCGCCGCGGCGCTGCGCTCGGCCTGCGGCGCGGAAAATGCGTTCGATATTCTGCCCGCGGTGTGGATATCGTCTGCGGCGGGCGTGGCCGCGGGGCTGCTCGCCGAGCGGCTTTTCCGGAGAGCGCCATGAAAATGCTTTTTCAGCTTCTCCCCGCGCTGCTCGCCGCGGGCGTTGGAGGATACGCGCTCTTTCGCGGAACGGACGTTTTTTCCGCTCTCACCGGCGGCGCTCTCCAAGGGCTTCGCACCGTGGGGCGCATTGCGCCGGTGCTCGTGTGTCTGCTTCCGGCGGTCGGCGCGCTGCGCGCCTCGGGCGCGATCGACGCATTCACGGCGCTGCTGCGGCCCGCGCTCTCCTTTCTCGGCATTCCGGCGGAGACCGTGCCGCTCATGCTGCTGCGCCCGATGAGCGGCAGCGGCGCGCTTGCCGTGGCCGGGGATATTTTCACCGCGTGCGGCGCAGACTCCCCCGCCGGGCGCACCGCGGCGGTCATGCTCGGCTCAACGGAGACGACGTTTTACGTTCTCTCCGTCTACTTCGGCGCGGCGGGCGTGCGCAAAACGCGCCACGCCGTCCCCGCGGCGCTGTGCGCCGATCTCGCGGGGTTCCTCGCCGCGGCGTTCTGCGTCAACGTGCTGCATCTGTAAAAATGAAAAGGCCCCCTTGTGTAAAGGGGGCTGGCTCGCCGAAGGCGAGACTGGGGGATTGCAGTCTTCGGAAAACGGCAATCCCTCCGTCAAACCCTTCGGGTTTGCCACCTCCCTTTGCACAAGGGAGGCTTCATAAGGATCACTCAATTGGGGTAAGTGACATCGCTGATATGGCTCGGGCGCGGCTCCTGCACGCGGATGAAAAACCGGTTGCGGCCGACGATCGTATCGTCCATGTCCACGCTGTAATCGATCTCGATCTCGCCGCCGTGCGCGCCGAGACGGTTGACGATGCGCCGGGTGTTCAGTCCCATCGTCGCCGAGCCGAACGGCGTTTCATACAGAAAATAGCGCTTGCGCCCCTCCTCAAACTCCATGCGGGTGTTGAGCGTCCCTTCGCGCGAGAGCACAACGCTGCGCGGCTGCACGCAAAGCGACGTTTTCGTCCCCTCCATGCCGGTGAGCTCGCTCTCCTGCCAGGTGAGCAGCGTTTCCTTCTCGTCCTGGCCGTACTGTCCGGCCGTGACGAGCTCCATGGCATCGGGGCCGTTCACGCCCTGCTGCACGCCGGTGACCGATATGATAACGTCTTTCATTCGCATGACATTCACTCCCGACACACCGGTCTCCCCGGCATTTGGTTTATAGATTATATGCGAAAACGTCTTCGATGACAAGTGAAAAATTGTATAGCAATTTCCCGGATTTATTGTTATAATATGATGTCAATGTATGTTCACAGAGAGGAGTGGATCGTAATGCAGCTTGAACTGACGGAAAAGGAATTCCGGCGGCTTCTGGACATGGTGTACATCGGGAACTGGATTCTCAATTCCTGCCGGGATGATGACCGGTTTGAGGACTATGACAATCTCGAGGAAAAGCTCTTTTCCCTCTGCCCGGAGCACGGGATGCGCGCGCTCGTTCAGCGCTGGCGCGGCCACTCGTATCCCTCCCGCGCGTACGAGGAAGGCGGCATCCACGAGGCGATCGCCGACTATGAGGACGCCGTTTTCTACGACATTCTGGCCGAGGAGCTCGCGCGGCGCGACATGAGCGCCGAGCAGATCAGCCAGGACGACGCGGAGGAGCTGAACGCGCGCATGGAAGAATACTTTGCCGAGTTTGAGAAGCACGGCATAGAGAATGTGAAGGTTGAAGCATGAAAACGGATATTCTGATCATCGGCGCCGGTCCTGCCGGCATATTCACCGCCCTGGAGCTCATCCGCAAGGGCTACAAGGGCCACATCACGCTCGTGGAAAAAGGCCAGAGCGTCGAGAAGCGCCACTGCCCCAAAGCTGAGACCGGCCGGTGCATGAACTGCAAGCCCTACTGCCACATCACGACCGGCTTTTCCGGCGCAGGCGCCTTCTCCGACGGCAAGCTCTCCCTCTCCCATGAGGTCGGCGGCGATCTGCCGACGCTCGTCGGCGAAAGGCTCGCGCAGGAGACCATTGACTACGCCGACTCCATCTATCTGGAATTCGGCGCGGACACCCACATTGAGGGCATCAGCGATCCCGACAAGGTGAAGGACATCCGCCGCCGCGCCATTCAGGCCGGTCTCAAGCTTGTGGACTGCCCGATCCGCCACATGGGTACCGAAAAGGCCCAGGGAATTTACCTTGCCATCGAGCGCTATCTTGCCGAGAACGGCGTGGAGCTGATCTTCGGCTGGGAGTGCCTTGATCTCCGGCTCAAAGACGAGACCTGTCTCGGCGGCGTCATCTCCAACGGCAAAGAGGAGCGCGAGATCGAAGCCGGGCGCACGATCGTCGCCACGGGCCGCCGCGGTGCGGACTGGCTTGAAACGCTCTGCGCCGAGCACGGCATCGCCCACCAGCCCGGCACCGTGGATATCGGTGTGCGCGTCGAGGTGCGCAATGAGATCATGGAGACCGTCAACGAGGTGCTCTATGAGTCCAAGCTCATCGGCTATCCCGCGCCGTTCAAAAACAAGGTCCGCACGTTCTGCCAGAATCCCGGCGGCTTTGTTTCGCAGGAGAATTACGACAACGGTCTCGCCGTCGTGAACGGCCACTCGTTCAAGGAAGTGAAGAGCCCGAACACGAACCTCTCCATTCTCTGCTCGCACAACTTCTCCGTGCCGTTCAACCAGCCCATCAGCTACGCGCAGAAGGTCGGCGAGCTCACGAACATGCTCGCCAACGGCCACATTCTCGTGCAGCGCTACGGCGACATTCTCGACGGCAAGCGTACCTGGGAAAAGGAGCTCGCGCAGTCGAACGTCCGTCCGACGCTGCCCGACGCCGTCGCCGGCGACATCACCGCCGCGATGCCCTACCGCAGCATGACGAACATCATCAACTTCATCAAGGCCGTCGATCAGGTCGTGCCGGGCTTTGCCTCGTACGAAACGCTGCTCTACTCCCCCGAGCTGAAGTTCTACTCCAACCGCGTGAAGATGGACGCCGATCTCAACACGAACATCCGCCGTCTCCACTGCCTCGGCGACTCGTCCGGCTGGACGCGCGGGCTGATGATGGCCTCCGTCATGGGCGTGCTCATGGGCCGTGAGATCATCCGGCAGGAAAACATTTGATGAAATATCCCGCATAACTCCAGAATGCCGCAGAGCCAGACGGATGAAACTCATCCGTCTGGCTCATCTTTTTTCCAATACTATATACACAGGAGGCCGCCCATACGGCAGGGAGTATTTTTTGATGACTTGGCAGAGCGGCCGGATCCAGCCGAACCCGGGGCGCGATCACACAGCGCATCCCGTTCGCCGCGGCTCCTTTGATCCGGTTTTTACAGCGTCTGCTGCTTGATCCCTCGAATGGCGCTGATGACCCAGTCCTGCGCCTGCTGCTGGATCACCGTGCCGCAGTACGGGCACCGCGCGCTCGCGTTCACGTCGAGCGGCGCGCCGCAGCCGGGGCAGGTGATGCGCTTTGTCTCGCCGCTCTCGGCGTTCGTCTGCGTGCCGGTCGGGCGCAGCAGATCCCATTCGTAGGTCATGAACTTTTCCTGATCGCGGCTGCCGCGGACGATCTGCTGCGTGCCGTCGTTCACGGTGTAATCCGTGATGCGCGTGCGCAGCCGGAGAAGGATATGGTCCTCGCCGCCGGTCTGGTGGAAGCCGAGCGGCGTCACATCCAGCACCGCGATGCGCTCGACGACGTTCGTCTCGCCGCGCTGCGCATACCCCTGCAGCGAGCGCTCCATCTGCGTGAAGAGCGCGTCGGTGAAGTACGGCCGCAGCGACTCGATGTTCTTCGCCGTCCAGCCGTTCTGCATCTGCACATAGAGATTCGACGCCTTTTCGCACAGCGCCGCCGCGTTAAAGTTCGGATCGATCTTCGTATATTCGCCGATGGGCGTGAGCGCGGCGCGGTTGGCGCGGCTCTCGGCACGCTCGGCGCGCTGGGCGGTCGCTTTCTTAGACGTGCTGTTGTTTTTCATTTTCGTTCTCATAGAATACACGATCGCCACCACTACGATCAGCGCCATTATAAGGAGCCGCGTAGGGTTAACGTCGCCGGATACATATCCGTCATCATCGTAGTAACTGCTTCCGGAGCTGCTGCTTGAGGATGACCAGCTGCTGTCGTTATCGCTGTAATCGTAGCTGAAATCATAGTCCGAGCTGCCGGAAAAATCGCCGAAATCGGCAAGAGCCGTGACGTTCAGCACGACGAGCGCGCAGAGCAGCACAGCAAACAGAGTAAGAACTTTCTTCTTCAAGGCGGCATCCTCTCCCTATCTTTTTCTATGCGGGACATTTGTCTGAAATTAATATTTAATTTGCTGCCGTGCATGGCGGGAACGGCTCGCCAAACCGGAAGCGGGTCACGGCAGCAGCCGCAGATTCCGGGCAGTGCGAAAGGGTTTGCCGTCTGTTCTTCAAGGCAGCAAGCCCTTTCGGCAGCTTGAATAAATTGTCTGACTTTTCCGGTCTCTTCCGCGCGCCGCAAGGCTTTCGGCCGAAGCCGTCCGCATAGCAGTCTGCCGTGCGAGACTCAGACGTGATTCTTGGGCTCTCCTCCGCCGCACTCACTGCAGAACTTTCCTTTGTTCACGGTACCGCAGATCGGGCAGACCCATTCAGCCGCGGGCGCGGAGCGTCGGGAGGCCGCCATTCCGGCAGCCGCCGCAGAAGCGCGCTGTCTCCGGCGCTCCTGACGTTCGTATTCCTCGCGCTGTTTCTTTTTCCGCACAAGCAGTACTCCCGCCGTGATGCCTCCGCCGAGGAGCAGCACGACAACCGCAGCAAGGACGATCGGGAGTGCTTTGCCGCCGGACAGCAGGCCGCCCTTTTTCGGCTCCGGGGTCGGCTCGGGCGACGGAGTCGGCGTTTCAACGACGGCCGCCGGAACGGCGGTCGGTGTGGGCGTGGGGGCTTCCGTCGGCGTGGGCGTGGGAGTCGCTGTCGGCTCCGGCGTTGCCGTCGGCTCCGGTGTCGGAGACGGCGTGGGCGTTGCGGCGGCATTCACGGTGATGACCGCCGTGCCGTCGGTATAGGTCCAGAGATTCGTTGCGCTGCTGAAGAGGCAGACCGCCTTCCAGCCGTTCAGCTCCATGGGAATATTCGTAAGATACATCGTCGTGCTGTTACCGCCGGTGATCGTAAGACCGGGGAATTTATCGGCGGTCACGTCGAAAATGACCTCGGTCTTGCCGTCGGGACTCAGAAAGCGCCACGCGCACCACGACCAGCCGGTGGCGTTTGCCACAAACGTTGCGCTGCCGCCGACCTCCACGGTCTCCTTCGTCGGCTGCTTTGTAATGATCGGCGCTCCGGCAGTCGGCGCCGGAGTATTCGTCGGCGTCGGTGCGGTCGTCGTGCCGGTCGTTGGGGCCGCTGTCGGCGCCGTTGTGGGCGCCGTTGTCGGCGTTGGCGTCGGAGTAGCTGCAACATCGACAAACAACCGCACAGACCATGTGCACTTCCAGGAGGCTGCGTCATCTTCGTAGTGTGTCTCGCCGGTCAATATGTAAGTGCTGGGAGTTGTCGGCGTGCCGACAAGGCAGGACACGTTCTGATTCTTGCCCAGTGACATACCGGGCGGCAGCTTACCGCCGGTCTGCACGACATTCGTGACAACTACATCCTCCCCGCCGTCCTCGGCTGTGATCGTGATCCATTTGTATACTCCGACGGTAGCGACCTCGTGTATTTCTTTATCGGCAGCGAGCGCAGGGGTTTCCAGCAGCGGCACGGCGGACGCGCAGAGCAGCACTGCGGCGAGCAGCAGAGAGAGCGGCTTTTTGAACTTCATTTCGTTTTTCCTCCCCGTTTTCTGTTCCCGATTTTGTTTTCCTCCATTGTCAGTATATCACAGCGTCTGAAACGCATGCAATATGAAAAATTGTAAAAACCGCCGGAATTTCCGCATTTAACAGTCAAGACCACCGGCTGTGCCGGTGGTCTTGACGCAGCCTGTCGGGAAACCCGGCTGCCGCTTAATGCACAGCCGGGTTATTCGACAGGCTCAGACGGCTGATCTTCAAAAGAACAGCCGTCTGAGCTTTTTGCTTGATGTGTATGCACCTGAAATCATTTCTCAAACAGATACAGGAGGTATCCGTAGCCCTCGGCCTCCATTTTTTCATAGGGGACAAAGCGCAGGGCCGCGCTGTTGATGCAGTAGCGCACGCCATTGGGGGACTCCGGATCGCCGGTGAACACATGACCAAGGTGAGAATCTCCGGCACGGCTTCTGACCTCCGTGCGGCGCATGCCGTGGCTCAGGTCCTCCAGTTCCACCACGGCAGGCTCTTCAATAGGCTTTGTGAAAGCCGGCCAGCCGCAGCCGCTCTCGTACTTATCTGTGGAGGAAAAGAGCGGCTCGCCGGTGACGACATCCACATAGATGCCGTTTTCAAACTTGTCCCAGAACTCGCCTGTGAAAGCGCGCTCCGTGCCGCTCTCCTGCGTAACACGGTACTGCTCCGCCGTCAGCTTGTCCCGGATGGGTTCCGCTGCGGGCTTCTGATAGTCGCCCGGATCGATGCGCAGCCGGGAAAACAGCTCCATCTCCGCGCGCGGGATGTGGCAGTAGCCGTTCGGGTTCTTTTCGAGGTAGTTCTGGTGGTACTCCTCGGCGGGATAGTAATTCTTGAGCGGGCCGATCTCCACGAAGAATTTCTCGCTGCGGCCGCGCTCAATCTCCGCGATGCGCTCCACCGTTTCCTTCGCGCTTTCGTTGGTGTAGTAGACGCCGGTTTGGTACTGACTTCCTATGTCGTTGCCCTGTCTGTTTTCAACCGTTGGGTCGATAACATAGAAGTATGCCAGCAGCAGCGCGTCAAGGCTCACCTGCTCGGGGTCGTATTCCACCCGCACGGTCTCCCGAAAGCCGGTCTCTCCCTTGCAGACGGTCTTGTAATCGGCGTCCGCCTCGCAGGTGCCGTTGGCGTAGCCGCTCTCGGCGTCGATAACGCCGGGGATGGACTGCATCAGCTGTTCCATGCCCCAGAAGCAGCCGCCCGCCAGATAGATGACATTGTCTGTGGTATCCATATAGGTGATCTCCTCGTCGGACTGGTCAAAAGCCGCTCCGTCCATGTTTGCTTCCTGTCCGCTCTTTTCCTTCGGCACAGTCTGCTGCCCGACAGCGCAGCCGCTGAGCAGCAGCACCGAGGCGAAAAGCAGTGC
>ERZ825384.3522-NODE-3522-length-13905-cov-4.659639_pt1 | contig 13905 bp, 10 predicted proteins | sample MGYA00519931_ERZ825384 | MGnify/ENA primary metagenome ERZ825384 (study PRJEB31778, sample SAMEA3449200) | human gut metagenome | biome: human gut; feature: human-associated habitat; material: faeces | place: United Kingdom | collected 2010/2012 ...
CTTACCACACGCGGTTCGCTTTGTCAAGAACTTTTTTCAACTTTTTTCGGAAGTTCGTTTCGTTCGTGACAAGCACCCCTCGCGTGTTTGATAATATAGCACTTTACAGGGGCAGTTGTCAATAGTGTTTTTAAACTTTTTTGCGACATTTTTTCGCACATCCATATGTAGCGGAGATGCGGCGCAGCATCCCCTATTTTGTGGTGTAACCGGACACTCAGGAGCAGAAGCGATGCTTACCGATGACGGTGATGAGCGGGCGCGACCAGATCCACGCGCTCGTGGCCGTCGAGGGATTGAAATAGTAGATCGCACCGCCGGACGGGTCGACCCCGTTGAGCGCGTCGCGTGCAGCGCGATAGGCGCTCTCCGCGACCGGCTCATTGAACTGCCCGTCCGTGATGCAGGTAAACGCCCCGCTCTGATAGATCACGCCCGAGAGCGTATTCGGAAACGACGGATGCCGGATGCGGTTGAGCACAACCGCACCGACGGCCACCTGTCCGGAATACGGCTCGCCGCGCGCCTCGGCGGAGATGAGACGTGCAAGCAGATCGACCTGCGCACCGGTCATGCCGCCGGAGCCGCCGGAATTTCCGCCGCTGTCCGCCGGCAGCCCCAGCGCCTCCAAAGTCTGTGCCCCGGCCTTCCCGTCGGCTGTGAGGCCGTTTTTGCGCTGAAAGGCGCGCACGGCGCGTTCGGTCGCGCTGCCGTAGACCCCGTCCACGTCTCCGGCGTAGTAGCCCCAATTTTTGAGCTTGGTCTGGATCTGCGATACGACGGTGCCGCTTGACCCCTTTTTATATGTGACCGCCTCAGCGGCCGGAATGAGCGCTGCAAGCAGTGTTCCCGCAGCGATGAGCGCCGCGAGTGCGAGACACAGATGCCGAAATTGTTTGTGCATATAGAAAACTCCTTCGCAGACATTTGGGTATAGTCTGCGAAGGAGTCGGTCTTCTTATGCGATGCTATGCAAATTTCAGCTCTTGCGGGACTTCACATCCGCCTGCAGGCGGGCAATGAAGTCGGCAAGGCTCTCCACGCTCTGCTCACCGGAGAGCGTGCGCACGGAGATGGTGTCGTTCTCCGCTTCCTTATCGCCGAGCACGAGCATATACGGGATCTTCTGACTCTGCGCTTCACGGATCTTATAGCCGATCTTCTCATTGCGCAGGTCGGTCTCGACGCGCAAGCCAGCCTTCTCCAGGCGGTCGGCGACGTGCTTGGCGTAATTGTTCGTGCGGTCGGTGATGGGCATGACCTTGACCTGCACGGGCGCGAGCCACAGCGGGAACGCACCGGCGTAGTGCTCGGTGAGGATGCCGATGAAGCGCTCGATCGAGCCGAAGCACACACGGTGGATCATGACCGGGCGATGCTTCTCACCGTCCGCGCCGACATACTCGAGGTCAAAGCGCTCGGGCATCTGCATATCGAGCTGGATCGTGCCGCACTGCCAGGTACGGCCGAGGCTGTCCTCCAGGTGGAAGTCGATCTTCGGACCGTAGAACGCGCCGTCGCCCTCGTTGATGACATAGGGCTTGCCGAGCTCGTTGAGTGCGGAGACGAGGCCGTCGGTCGCGGCCGCCCACTGCTCATCCGTACCGATGTGATCCTCCGGCATGGTGGACAGCTCCATGTGGTACTTGAAGCCGAAGAGCGAGTACACGTCGTCAATAAGCTTGGCGACGCCCTTGATCTCGTCCTTGACCTGATCGGGTGTCATGAAGATGTGCGCATCGTCCTGCGTGAAGCAGCGGACGCGGAACAGACCGTGCAGCGCGCCGGACAGCTCGTGGCGGTGCACGATGCCGAGCTCGCCCACGCGCAGCGGCAGATCACGGTAAGAATGCGGCTGGGACTTATAGACCAGCATGCCGCCGGGGCAGTTCATCGGCTTGAGCGCAAACGGCACATCGTCGATGACAGTGGTATACATATTGTCTTTATAGTGATCCCAGTGACCGCTGCGGTGCCAGAGATCCTGATTGAGCATGATCGGGGTCGAGATCTCGACGTAGCCGGCCTTCTTGTGGATCTCGCGCCAGTAATCGATGAGCTGGTTTTTGAGCACCATGCCGTTGGGCAGGAAGAACGGGAAGCCCGGCCCCTCTTCCATGAAGGTGAACAGACCGAGCTCCTTGCCGAGCTTGCGGTGGTCACGCTTTTTGGCCTCCTCGATACGCGCAAGGTACGCGTCGAGCTCGTCCTTCTTCGGGAAGCAGGTGCCATAGATGCGCTGGAGCATCTTGCGGCTGCTGTCGCCGCGCCAGTATGCGCCGGTGACGCTCGTGAGCTTGATGGCGTTGCCCTTGACGCGGCCGGTGGAGTCCAGATGCGGACCGGCGCAGAGATCAACGAATTCACCCTGACGGTAAAACGAGATAACGGCGTCCTCCGGCAGGTCATTGATGAGCTCGATCTTATACGGCTCGTCGCGCTCCTCCATGAACTTCAGTGCTTCGGCGCGCGGAAGCTCAAAGCGCTCGAGACGCAGCTTTTCCTTGCAGATCTTGCGCATCTCGGCCTCGAGCTTCTCGAGCACCTCGGGCGTGAACGGCTCGGGGCTGTCAAAATCGTAATAGAAACCGTCCTCGATGGCAGGGCCGATCGCCAGCTTCACCTCGGGGTACAGGCGCTTCATGGCCTGCGCAAGAATGTGGCTGGTGGTGTGACGGTAGGTGTCCTTATAGGTCTTGTTTTCAAAGGTGTACTGATCGTCCATAATGTCTCCTCCTAAACTAAAAACACCCCTGCGCCTTGCGGCACAGGGGTGCTGAAATCACACGGTTCCACCCTGAGTTTCACTCAGTTGGCGCTGTAACGCGCGCCGCACGGGTCGCCTTACTGCGGGTTCGGGCGATCGGCTCGGGGAAGGTCTGCGCCGGAGGGGTGCCGCAGGCGGCTCACAGCCTATGACCGCCATTCTCTGTCCGTCCTCACTCGGGTGCAAGTCCCGTCATTGCCTTTGCAACGGTATCATCCTAACACCGACCGTTACCCCTGTCAAGCACAATTTCATACGAAAGCAGGATGAAAAATCCGCCGTTTGTGCATAAAATGCTGCACAGAACGATTGCCAAGTGTGGAAATACATGCTACACTGAATTTGGAAGCGCAACCAGTAACAGAAAGGAGCACGCAACCATGACCATAGGCGATAAATGCCCCTATTGCGGCGGGGAATTGCTCTCCGGCTATCTGCAGAGCGCGCGGCAGATCATCTGGAGTCAGGAGGAAAAGTCCATATCCTTTCGCGCGGACGAGGAGGGCGACCTTGTGGTGAGCCGCGGGATCTGGAACGGCAGCTTTGCCGATTGTCGATACTGCGCCGACTGCGGCGTCTTCCTGCTGGAGCGCCCCGTGCAGCCGCCGAAATTCGGCGAGCGCCTGCGCGGAACATTCGGCCGCCTGCGCGGCGGCGACACAACGGAATAAAACAGGGAAAGACCGCGCGCGGCGTTTGCCGCGCGCGGTCATCATTTTGCCCAAAAAGCCTCGCAAAGTTTCGCCGTGCGCGGTCTTTATTTTGCAGTTAGACGTTGAAGCGGAAGTAGATCATGTCGCCGTCCTTGACCACGTACTCCTTGCCCTCGGAGCGCAGCAGGCCCTTCTCCTTGGCGGCGGCCACGCTGCCGCCGCAGGCCATCATCTCGTCAAAGTTGATGGTCTCGGCGCGGATAAAGCCGCGCTCGATATCCGAGTGGATCTTTCCGGCGGCCTGCGGCGCTTTCGTGCCCTTTTTGATCGTCCACGCGCGGCACTCATCCTTGCCGTAGGTCAGGAAGGAGATCAGCCCCAGCAGATCATACGAGCACTGGATCAGGCGGTCAAGACCGGACTTCTCAATGCCAAGATCGGCCAGAAACATTGCCCGCTCCTCCGGATCATCCAGCTCGGCGATATCCTGCTCGAGCTTGGCGCAGATGGGCAGCACCTGTGCGCCCTCCTGCTCTGCCAGCTCGCGGACGCCCTGAAAATACGCATTGTTCGCAGCGTCGGCAAAGCCCGCCTCGTCCATGTTGGCGGCATAGATGATGGGCTTCAGGCTCAGCAGATCCGCCGTCTCAACGATGGCGCGCTCCTCATCGTCACACACAAAGGTGCGCGCGGACTTGCCGGCATCCAGATGCGCGGCGAGCGCCTTGAACACCTCGGCCTCGCGCAGGAACTTCTTGTCGCCCTTAGCGGCCTTGGTCGCCTTCTCGATGCGGCGGTTGACCATCTCCAGATCGGCCATGATGAGCTCCAGATCGATCGTGCCGATGTCGCCCAGCGGATCGACCGGTTCGTTCTGGCTGGCATCGGCCACCACGTGCATGATGTTCTCATCGTCGAAGCAGCGCACCACGTGGACGATGGCATCGGTGCGGCGGATGTTTTCGAGGAACTTATTGCCCAGACCCGCGCCCTTGCTGGCGCCCTTGACCAGACCTGCAATGTCGACAAACTCGATCACTGCGGGGGTCTTCTTGTCCGGCTTATACATCTCCGCCAGCTTATCCAGCCGCGCATCCGGCACGGCCACAACGCCCACATTGGGCTCGATGGTGCAAAACGGATAGTTCGCGCTCTCAGCCCCGGCGTTGGTGATGGCGTTGAACAAAGTGGACTTGCCGACGTTCGGCAAGCCGACGATACCTAATTTCATAAAGGAAATCCTCCCTTTTTATTTTCAACAAAGTATTGTATCATCCGCGGACACAAAGTGCAAGCACGATTGTGCGGCAATATTACGGCGCGCACAAAAAACAGGGCGGGGTCATCCCCCGCCCTGTTCGGCTCAAAACTCATTTGGTTTTCTCGCCGCCGTCCGGCGTGTCACCATCCGTCGGCTGCGTCTCCGCTTCCGGCTGCGGCGCAACAGGCGCCTCATCCATTCTGCGGATGACCTTTGCGGGCGGCTCGATGGTGTCGTCCGGGTGGATGGGCATCTGACCGTGCTCGCAGTAGTAGCGGAAATCATCGCCCTCAATCGTCTCGTGGATGAGCAGATACTCTGCAAGGCCGGTCAGAAGATCGGCGTGCTCACGCAGCAGCGCCTCACACTTGGCATACGCCTGATCGAAGATGTGCTTGACCTCTTCGTCGATCGTGGCGGCAGTCTCCTCGGAGTAGCTCTTCGTGGTGCCGAAGTCGCGGCCGATGAAGATGCTGTGGCTCGAATCGTCAAACGAAATGGGGCCGAGCTTTTCCGACATGCCGTACTTCATGACCATGTCGCGGGCGACGTTCGTCGCCTGCTGGATATCGCCGGACGCGCCGGTGGAGATATCGTCGAGAAACAGCTGCTCGGCAATGCGGCCGCCGAGCGCGGAGACGATGCTGTCGAACATCTCGCCGCGGGAGGTAAAGTCCTCCGCATCCTCCGCCTTGCGATACCACGTGAAGCCGCCGGCAGCGCCGCGCGGGATGATGGTGATATAGTGCACGGGATCGGAATTCTTCAGGAAGAACGACGCGATCGCATGACCGGACTCGTGGTACGCCGTCAGGCGGCGCGCACGCTCGGACACGATGCGGCTCTTCTTCTCCGGACCCATGACGACCTTGAGGATCGCCTCGTCGATATCCTCCTGCATGATGAAGCGGCGCTTGCTGCGTGTGGCCAGGATCGCGGCCTCGTTGAGGAGGTTTTCCAGATCCGCACCGGCAAAGCCGGCCGTGCCGCGCGCGATGCTCTTGAGATCCACATCGTCGCCCAGCGGCTTGCCGCGGGCGTGGACCTTCAGAATATCCTCGCGGCCCTTGATGTCGGGCAGGCCCATATACACGCGCCGGTCAAAGCGGCCGGGGCGCAGCAGCGCGTTATCGAGGATGTCGGCGCGGTTGGTCGCCGCCATGACGATGACGCCCTCGTTGTTCGTAAAGCCGTCCATTTCGACGAGCAGCTGGTTGAGCGTCTGCTCGCGCTCGTCGTGACCGCCGCCGAGACCGCTGCCGCGCTGACGGCCGACCGCGTCGATCTCATCAATGAAGATGATGGCCGGAGCGACCTTCTTGGCCTGTTCAAACAGGTCACGCACGCGCGATGCGCCGACGCCGACATAGAGCTCGACAAAGTCCGAGCCCGAGATGGACAAAAACTGCACGCCTGCCTCGCCCGCGACCGCGCGCGCCATGAGCGTCTTGCCGGTGCCCGGAGGGCCGACGAGCAGCACGCCCTTGGGGATGCGCGCGCCCATCGCGGTATAGTTCTGCGGCCGCTTGAGGAAGTCCACGATCTCGGACAGCTCCTCTTTTTCCTCCTCCGCACCGGCGACATCGGCAAAGGTGACCTTCTTGAGGTTCTCCTCGCCGGTGCGCGTGTGCGCCTTGCCGAACTTGCCGACGCCCGGCGCACCGCCGCCGCCCGACTTGTTCATAAGCAGGTACCACACGCCGATAAACAGCACGACCGTGATCAGATACGGCAGGATGGACATCCACCACGGCGCCGTCCAGCCCTTGACGTAGTCATACTCCGTCAGCACACCGCTGGCGGTCTGCGCATCAATGAGATCGCCCAGATCCTCGCGGAACCAGTTCGGGTTCGGCAGGGTCTTTTTGATGGTGGTGTTGCCGTCGCTGTCAGCCGAATAGAGGTTGAGCGTGAGCTCATCGCCCTCGAGACTGAACGACTTGACCTTTTCCTCCCGGAACAGGGTCTCGATCTCGGAATAGGTGTATTCCTTCTGCTCCACCGGGGTCGTCAGATAGAAAACGACGGCGAGAATGATCACGCCGATCAGCATATAGAACCCGATGCCTCTGGCACGGTTCTTGTCCGGTTTCAAATCAAATCACATCCTTTAGGAATCCGTATCGGGCTCAGTGGGAGTAGACCTCCGGCTTGAGCACGCCGATGAACGGGAGATTGCGGTATTTTTCCGCGTAGTCAAGGCCGTAGCCGACGACGAATGCATCCGGCACTTCAAAGCCGGCGTACGTCGCGTGGATCGGCGCTTTGCGGCGCGCGGGTTTGTCCAGCAGCGTCGCAATGGTGATCGACGCGGGACGACGGACACTGAGATAGTCCGCAAGGTAGTGCAGCGTAACGCCGCTGTCGAGAATGTCCTCGACGAGGATGATGTCGCGTCCCTCGATGTCCTGATTCAGATCCTTGTTGATCTTCACCGCACCGGTGGTCGTGGTCTGGTTTCCGTAGGACGATACGGCCATGAAATCGACCGAACACGGAATGGTCACGCTGCGCATCAGGTCCGCCATGAACACAAAGCAGCCCTTGAGCACACCGACAAAAAGCGGCTCGCGGCCGTCAAAATCCTTCGAGATCCGGGCACCGAGCTCCGCCGTGCGTTTCTGGATATCTTCGGCGGACAGCAGAACGGACGCAATGTCATCTCTCATATCGCTCATAGTATTCTCCCCCATATGTTTGGATCTGTTCCATCCGGATGCAGACCATGGTTTGATCCGGCACCGCCGCCCATTGCTCGGCGACGCCGAAGCCGGCGATGGCCACCGGCACATCCGCCGCGCGGATGATCGGTACGCGCTCGCGCGCGTCCTGCGTCAGCCCCCGCTCTGCAAGCAGGTCGCTCACGCGCTTGGTACAGCCGCGCCCTGCCAGACGGATCCGATCGCCCGGACGCCGCGGCGTAACAGATAGTTTATCATGGATAATCGCAGATTTAAAGACAAAAGTGGTGAACGCGCTGTGAATTTCACGAAACGGTTCCGGCATCCCCACCGTGAAGCGCATGCCGAGCTCCGGGATCTCCGTCGTCTGGCCGGGGATGAGCGCATACGTCCCGAGCGGCGGCCGCCGCTGCGCGCCGAAAAAGAGCCGTCCCTGCTCGCGCGTCACGCGCAGGCCGGGCATGTCGGCATAGCCGAGTCCCTCCCCGCCGCACAGCTGCTCGAGCGCCAGCAGATGCCGCCGTGAGAGTTCGCGTCCGGCCGTCTGCTGCAGCACGCGCACGCGCACCGGGCGCGGCAGCGCCAGCAGCTCTGCCGTCGGGATACCCTCCGCCGGCGTCTGCCCAGCGAGAAACTCCGCCGCCAGACCGCCGAGAAACCGCTCATCTTCGCGCAAAAGCGCCGCCGTATCGGCCGCGTGCTGCACAAAGGCCGCGTTCACACTCTCGAGCGCCGGCACGGCATGGTGCCGGACGCGGTTGCGGGCGTAAGCGTCCGATGCGTTCGTGCTGTCTTCCACATGCGCGATGCCATGCGCCGCCAGATACGCCTCCGCTTCCGCGCGCGTCGTGTCCAGCATCGGGCGCAGGAGCTTGCCGCGCTGCGGCGGGATACCGGTCAGGCCGCGCAGACCGCAGCCGCGCGCGAGGTTGAGCAGCAGCGTCTCGGCGTTGTCATCCGCCGTGTGCGCCGTTGCGATCCAGTCATAGCCGTGTGCAGCCGCGCAGTCGGTCAAAAACGCATAGCGCAATTGCCGCGCAGCGCACTCCGTGCCCATGCCGCGCACGGACGCGACGTCGCCGCGCCCGGCGTAAAACGGTACGCCCAAATGTGCACACTGCGTGCGCACGAACGCCTCGTCGCGGTCGCTCTCTGCGCCGCGCAGGCCATGGTTGAAGTGCGCACAGCCGACCGTAAAGCCGCGCTGCGCCGCCAGCTCCGTCATCCGGTGCAGGAGGTACATGGAGTCCACCCCGCCGGACACGGCACACAGCACGCGCGCACCGGGCGTGATCGCATCAATAGTCATCGTCGTCGTACTTCTTCTCAATGGCCGCAAACGTCGTGTATTCGGGCAGCCACATCAGCTCGAGCGTGCCGGTCTCACCGTGGCGGTTTTTGAGGATGATCGCCTCGGCCAGGTTCGGGTTTTCGCACTCTTTGTTGTAATACCCGTCGCGGTAGAGCGCGAGCACGATGTCCGCGTCCTGCTCGATGGCACCGGATTCACGCAAGTCTGAGAGCATCGGGCGCTTATTCTGGCGCGCTTCATTGGCACGCGAGAGCTGCGAGAGGCAGATGACCGGAACGTTGAGCTCCTTGGCCATGATCTTGAGCATACGGCTCATGTCGGAGACCGCCTGCGTGCGGCTCTCGTTCGACCAGCCGTGGCCGCTGCCGGCCGACTGCATGAGCTGCAGGTAGTCGATGACGACGAGGCCGAGATTCGGGATGCGGCGGCACTGGGCGTTCATGTCCGCAACGGAAAGCGACGGATTGTCGTCGATGCGGATATCGGTCGCGCTGATGGTCGTGGCCGCAGCGCCGACGCGCCGCCACTCGTCCGCCGAGAGCTTACCGGTCAGCAGCTTCTGGCTGTCGACCAGACCCTCACCCGCGAGCAGACGGGTCGTGAGCTGCTCGCGCGCCATTTCGAGCGAGAACACCGCGACCGTCTTGCCGGACGTCTTGCCGACGTGCAGCGCGATATTGAGCGCAAGACTCGTCTTGCCCATGCCGGGGCGCGCGGCGATGAGGATCAGCTCGCCCGCGTTCAGGCCGAGGATCGTCTGGTCCAGATCCGGCAGACCGGTCGCCAGACCGGGGATGCCGCCGCCGCTGCTCGCCGCCTCGGAGAGGTTTGCGTACACGCGCTGGATGACCATGCTGATCGGCTGCAGGCCGCCGACATTGCGTCCCTGCCGCAGCGCATAGATCTTGCGCTCGGCCGCCTCGAGCATGGCGTCCGCACCGCCCGAGCCTTCAAAGATCATGGTGTTGATCTCATCGGCCGCGGTGTGCAGGTTGCGCAGCAGTGCCTGATCGCGCACGATGGCCGCGTACTTGAGCACGTTCGCCGCCGTGGGCGTGACCTGCATGACCTCCATGAGATACTGCTGGGTCGTATCCTTGAACACGCCGCGCACCTTCATCTGCTCGAGCACCGTGACCGCGTCTACGCTCTGCCCGTAGGAGAACATGGCGAAGATGGTGTCAAAAATATCGCGGTTGGCCTGAATATAAAATTCGTCGGACTTGACCTTCTCGATCACATCCGGGATGCAGCTCGGGTCGATGAGCATCGCGCCGATGACTGCCTGCTCCGCCGGAGCGGAATGGGGCGCCTGTCTGCCAAGCAGCTCCTCCATGACGGGTCCCTCCCTCGCCTGCGCGCGGTTTATTTGTCTTCGATGACCAGCACGTGGATCGTGCCGGTGACTTCATAGCCGAGCTTGCACTTGACTTCATACGCGCCGAAGCTCTTGATGGGCTCGGCCTGTACGATCTTCTGCTTTTCGATGGTAAGCGCAAACTGCTCGTGCAGCGCGTCGCTGATCTCCTTCGAGGTGACGGAGCCGAAGAGCTTGCCGTTGCTGCCGGCCTTCGCCGCGATCTTCACCTGGATCGCGCCGAGCTTCTTGGCGTTTTCCTCTGCCTCCGCCTTTTCGCGGGCGATCTGCGCGGCCTTGGCCTTCTCCTTGAGGCGGAAGGCGTTGAGATTGTCGGCCGTCGCCTCCGTTGCGAGCTTGCGCGGCAGGAGGTAGTTGCGGGCATAGCCGTCGGAAACTTCCTTGAGCTCGCCCTTTTTGCCCTGACCCTTTACGTCTGCGTTCAAAATCACTTTCATAGCAAGATACTCCTTTGCTTAATTTTCCAGATTATCGTCGATCGCCGCGCGTGCCATCTGCACCGCCTGCGCGACCGACACGTCGTGCAGCTGCACGGCCGACGACGAGCGGCTGCCGCCGCCGCCGAGCGCCTCCATGACAAGCTGCACATTCAATTCACCGATCGAGCGCGCGGAGATGAACACATCCCCGTTACCCATCGGGTAAATGACCAGTGACGCCGTGACTCCCGCGATGTTGAGCAGCTCGTCCGCAGCCTGCGCCGCGACGATGCGGTCCTGCGGCTCGGTAGGCGCGGCAATGGCGATGTCCGCGCGGTAAATGGACGCCGTCTGCAGGATCTTATAGCGGGCGACCGTGTGCTCCATATCCGTCTGCAGAAGCTTTTTCACCTCGGAGGTGTCCGCTCCGGCGCGGCGCAGGAATGCCGCCGCCTCAAACGTGCGCTCGCCGGTGCGCACGGTGAAGTCCTTTGTATCGAGCATGATGCCCGAGAGCATCGCCTCCGCCTCCACGTGCAGGATGTCCGGCTGCTCGACCAGCTCCTCCAGAAGCTCCGCCATCAGCTCACACGCCGACGACGCATACGGCTCGTGGAAGCTCATGGTCGCGTTGGAGATATAGTTTGCCGCACGCCGGTGGTGGTCGATGACCGCCACGCGGGTGCAGGCCTCGAGCAGGCTCGCATTTTCCACCTGATCGGGCCGGTTGGTGTCCACCACGACGAGCAGCGTGCGGCTGTCGGCGTGCAGGAACGCCTCCTGCGGCGACAGGAAGGCCTTACTGTATTCCGGCGCGCTGAGCATCCGATCGCGGAGCTGGCCGGCCGCCGTCTTGTTGGCATCCATGACGATGCGGCAGGGCGTGCCGAATTTGCGCGCGATGCAGCACACGCCGGCAGCAGCGCCGAGCGTGTCCAGATCGGAGAATCTGTGCCCCATGACGTAGACCTTGGACGAGTCCTGAATGAGCTGACTGAGGGCGTTTGCCATGACGCGGGATTTGACCTTTGTGCGCCGCTCAACCTCTCCGCCGCGGCCGCCGAAGAACTCAAACGTGACGCGGTTTTTCACAACGGCCTGATCGCCGCCGCGCGAGAGTGCCATCTCGGTGCCGAGGATGGCGAAGTTGTAGTTTTCATCAAGGCTCTCCCCGTCGCGGCCGACGCCGACGCTGACCGTGGCGCGGATGCCGCTGGGGCTGGTCACGCTGTGGACGATATCGAGCAGGGACGCAAACTTATTCTCGCGCAGCTCATCAAGGTGCCGCTCCTCGAACACGTACAGATACCGGTCGCGGTCATAGCGGCGGAAGAAGCCGCCCTTGCCCTCGCACCACTGCAGGAGCTTATCCTCAATGGCGTCGCGCAGCTCGTTGCGCTTGCGGTCGGTCAGACCGCGGATGAGCTCGTCATAGTTATCAATAACGATCACGGCGATGATCGGGCGCGAGGCGTAATACTCCAGCCGGATCTTCTCATAGTCCGTCACGTCGACCCAGTAGGTGATGCCCATGTAGCTCGCGGCGTCGTCCGGGTTCGTGCGCACGAGGTTGCCGTGGATCTGGTACTTGCGCCCCTGATACTCCAGCAGCTCGGGACACTGGGTGTTTCCCTCGAGCAGCCAGCGGCCGGAAAACTCCGGGATCACGTCCGTAATGCGCATATCGACCGACGGCTTGTGCCGGCCGCAAAGATCGAAAAAGTTCTGGTTGGCCCAGATGACCTGCGAATCCGCCGGGCGAAAGACCGCCATCGGCAGCGGAAAATTCTGCAGGGTATTATTTCGCGCAGACTCCGTATCATAGGTGACAGATTCGATATACCGCTCGAGCGTGCGGCGCTTGCGCGCGCGCATGATGACCGAATAGATAATGAGCAGCAGAATGATGACGCCCTCACCGATCGACAGCCAGAGCCGGTCGGAGAAGAAAAACGTGAGCACTGCAAACACGATCAGAAACAGCAGAAACATCCGTGAATTGGGCATCAGCGCACGCTGCAGCTTGGATTCATTGGGTACATTGCCGGTTTTGGGATCTCGCATCGTCATACCTCCTTGCACCCCGTGGGCAAAAGCTATTGCCCCCATAATAATCAATGATTATATCATCTTTCCCGAACGTTGACAATACACTTTCCCACCGAAGATTTGTGAAAGGAGCGTGCGTATGAAGGCCATTTTGCTGGCCGGCGGTCAGGGCCGGCGGCTGCGCAGCATCACGGGCAAGCTGCCGAAGCCCATGGTACCGCTCGTCGGCGTGCCGGTGCTTGACCGGCTGCTCGAGCTGCTGCGGCGCAACGGCTTCACGGACGTGTGCGCAACGCTGTGTTACCGGCCGGATGCCATTCAGGAGCACTGCGGCGACGGCAGCAGCTACGGCGTGCACCTGCGCTACCGCATCGAGACCGAGCCGCGCGGCACGGCGGGCGCTGTGCGCGCGTGCAGCGACTTTTACGGCCGGGACGATTTTCTCGTCATCAGCGGCGACGCGGCGTGCAGCTTTGACCTGCTGCAGCTCTACCGGCAGCACCAAAGCTCCGGCGCCGCTGTGACGGTCGCGCTCTACCCGGACGCAGAGCCGCTGCAATACGGGCTCGTTTTGCAGGACCGGGAGGGCTACGTGCGCCACTTCATCGAAAAACCGGACTGGCCGCACGTTGTGACCGATCTCGTCAACACCGGCATCTATATCGTCTCCCCGCGGGCGATGACCTATGTGCCGGAGGACACGCCGTTCGATTTTGCCAACGACCTCTTCCCGCTGCTGCTCGCGGCGGACGAGCCGATCCTCGGCGTGCCGATGGACGGCTACTGGTGCGACATCGGCACGCCGCGCGCCTACTACCGGTGCTGTCTGGATGTGCTCGACGGGCGGCTGAGTCCGACACCGCAGGAAGCCCCGGAATCACCGGACGCCCCCGCGCAATGCACAGACCCGCTCCGGCGCAGTGTCCCCTGCCGCGACCGCGCGCACCGGATGCGCACCCTGTCGGAGGCGATGATGGAGGCCGGCGCCGACTTCACCAACGGTCTGCATGTGCGCGACGGCAGCTGGGAGCTGACCGTCCGGCCGGATGCGGAAACCTCCGCCCTGCAGGTGGAGGCAAACACTCCGGACGCCGCCGCAGAGACCGCGCGGCTGCTCGAACTGATGGAGCAGCACGGGCAATAAAGACGCAAAAACCGCCGCATCGTTGGATGCGGCGGTTTTGGAGACTGTCAAAAAGTATTACTTTTTGACAAAGGGGGGTTGCGGCCTGACCGCAGCGCACGCGCCGTCCGCCCAAGGAGGACGGCGCGCACGTTTGCAGGCCGAGAAGTATTTTCTTCGCCGCGCATGTCGCCGAAGAAAATGATTGGACTTTCTTTCGCCGCACCGGCGGCGAAACTCTACGAGGTTTTTGACAAGCTGA
>ERZ825384.3534-NODE-3534-length-13865-cov-3.722013_pt1 | contig 13865 bp, 18 predicted proteins | sample MGYA00519931_ERZ825384 | MGnify/ENA primary metagenome ERZ825384 (study PRJEB31778, sample SAMEA3449200) | human gut metagenome | biome: human gut; feature: human-associated habitat; material: faeces | place: United Kingdom | collected 2010/2012 ...
CATAACCTATGCCTCACCGGAAACGGTGGGGCAGCATTTTTTGTTTCTGACGGGGCAAACTATGAGAACAGCAAAATTAGATTCCCTTATTTTGCAACGTATTTTAAGGGAAACGAAATGGAAATAAGGGAAAGCCTTTATTGGGGTCAGTTTTCGCAGTGCCAAAACCGCAGCCCCGAACCTCATTTGAAAGGTCGGGGCTGTGATGCTCATTTATAACGATTTTTTAATCGTCATCGTCCTCATCATCCCATGACGAAATAATATGAAGCTCTCCGCTATCCATGTCCATAGCCATATTGTCGCCCATGCGCATCAGCAGATCGCCGTCAGAGTCAATTGCCATGTTATCGGAAACGGTGTACGCAAAATCGCCGTCGTCGTAGTCGAAGAAATGCTTACTCATAGATTTGCCTCCTTAAAATGTTTAATCGTCATAATCGGGATAGTCGGGAGCCCAATCAGGCCATAGTTGTGCTTTGTTTCTGCGGCGAGAATTGTGAACTTGCTGATGTGTCTTATGATTGGGGTTCATTTGGTTTGAATGATTATCCTTGTTCGCTTTGTATGCCTTGTTGTTTGGATTATTCTGATTTGACCAATCATCCAGTTGCTTTTGGGTATGCGTTTTCCCAGACACTTTTTTCATTGCTTTCTCCTTTCTGAACCGAAAAAATCCACGCACTTGCATCGTGCGTGGACTACGATTTCAGATTATACAATCGCTTTACACGCAACAAAACAAGACCGACGCAAACACATCGGTTCGTATTGTGGTGTAAAGCAGTGAAACGGCAGGGGGACAACAAAAGTCAACACACAGCCGCTTTCTTGATTTCATAATGAGAATTTGAAAGAAATCAATAGTTTCAATGATTTACTCATGTCATTAAAAGGCCAAATTCCTCCCAATCTAATTCGTACTCTCATGATACGAATAATCAATGTTGGGGAACACATTACCTATTAACAAATATATTATATCACATATTAAGAGTTTTTGCAATAGGATTTCACACAATCAGATTCTTCAAACGGAGCACTTCTGTATAATGTCAAAACAAAAAGAAGCAAAGCACATTTTTCTTTCTGCCGATTTGAACCCTAACCTGTAAAGACCACACATGACTTTTGGTGCGGTTGTCCGCAACCGGGTGTTTCAAAAATCGGCAAATTTCTGTCTGGCGAAAATTATTCTAACGCCGCAAAAAATATGCAAGACTTAAAAAGCCTAATTTCATGCGGTATTGGGAGATTTTTTATTCTAATATTCGCGGGGAGAAAAGAGCATAGAACCGGCTCAAAAATGCATCTGAAAAGCAAAAAATCAAGGTCGGAGAATTTTCGCCGAATAGAAAGAGCCCTTGAAAACACTGGGTTTTCAAGGGTTCCGTTGGCGGAGACGGAGGGATTCGAACCCTCGTCCCTCAAGGGGCATCATGATTTCGAGTCATGTCCGTTATGACCACTTCGATACGTCTCCATATATGTTAACTCGGAAAACCGAGATTAACGCAACTATTCGGTTGTATTAGAATTCCTGTTAGAACTCACGGTGTGCCTGCGGCGGGCGAATGCCCGAAACCCGCACGGTTAAAGGCTTTTCGGAAGACGGGCTTCCGTTTGCCGAAGGAGATTTCGAGTCAGCCCCGTTATGACCACTTCGATACGTCTGCATATATCCTGTAATATCTTCCGACATCACAACGATAATATTATACACCAAAAAAAGAGCTTTGTCAATCATTTTTTATCTTTTCCTGTTCCGAAAGCCCTTTTGAATATGCTCAGAAGCAAAAATATCATAATTATATCAAGAGCGCCGAGCAGTATGCTTACTACAGGCATATCCTGTATAAAGCTTACCGCAACTATAGCCATTATCGCAATTATCACGATAAAAGCAAGCGTTGCCGGCACACAGCAGATTATCCTTAACGGTTTCGGCAGTCTGTGAACTGTTCCTGCATCGAAAAGTATATCGCATAACAATCTATAATGAGATTCGTATTACTTTCCTCCTGCGATCTCCGACAGCTTCAGCGTTGCGTCAACGCTTATCTCACGGCTCTTGTAAATGCCCTTGTCGGCAAGCTCAAGCGCCTGCTTTGCATATTTTATTGCCGCCGCTTTATCTCCGCTGTTCATAGCTTTTTCCGATAATGCTATACAACAGCGTGCCGTTATCGCTTGCCCCTCGTCCTCGAATTCACTGCCGTTGAGTTTTTCCGCCGCCTTTATGCAGGCAGAATAATCGCTTTTCTTGTACAGCCGCTTTACCGTTATAAGCTGTTGTGCGTTTCTGTCAGGATCTTCCTCGCCCTGCACCTCGTCGGATATAAGACTTCCTGCAGGCAGATCAAGCCGCCCTGCCAGATATTCAAGCGTTTTCACGGACGGGCAGGCATTTCCGCTTTCGATACGGCTGAGCATATTTCTTGTAATGAACGTTCCGACAAGCTCGGATTGAGTCATCTTCTTGGCAAGTCGTGCTTCTTTAATTCTTTTTCCCAGTTCTTCAGAATTCATATTTTCACTCCTTCCGCATTGATAAAGTATTGATCGTTCAGACGGTTACGGATAATTACCTTTAAACAGTCTCTGTAAATTTAATTTACCTTTTATATTGATAGTTTAGCAGATAGCTGTAAAAAAATCAAGTGCATTTGCCGAAATTTTTTGAACTCAGGCGCAAATAATGTCGCTTTTCTGTGTATTGCACAAAAAACATAGGCTTATATTGTGCAAACTGCTTATTTTTTACAATTGCAAAGTTTGATATTGACATTTCGTTCAAATGTGCTATAATTAAGGTAAATTAAATTTACATAGCAAGATCTGCTATAGGCAGAAAGGATATTGAAATTGAAATTTTCATATAGATTAAAGAAAACGTTATTAAGGGCGGCGGCTCTTTTCTGTGCGGTTTCGACAGCGGTTGCGATGACCGCCTGTTCTGATAAGGGAGAAACCTCCGCAGTACAGCTTTCTCCGAAGGAAACCGTTGAAAAGATATTCACGCTTGCAAAAAGCAAGGATTATGACAGTCTTGCGGAGTATTGCCGCAGCTTCTCCAAAATGAGTATGGAGCTTTATTTTACCGATACCGGCACAGATTATGACGCAAAATGGCTCTCACGATATTCCGCTTCCTTAGCGTCAATATTTGATAATTATGTTACCTATAATAATCTGACCGAAAAGGCTGACAAGGAAACCAGAACAGGCAGTGTCACAGGTACCTTTACCGCTCTTGATATGGAGAAGTTCAACGAAAAGACCGATTCAAAGATAAATTCGGAATTCAAGAATGACTACAATGCACAGATGGATTATATAGACAGCGTTATAGGCGACAAGGAGTTCAAATCGAAAGAATTCGAGTATACTATCGAGTTCAAATATGTAAATGAGCAATGGACGCTGACCGACAAGAATTTTCTTATACTTCTCACGTTGGGCTATTACAACAAGTGACAGACCCTACATTCACGGATGGCCCGTGAAAAATGTTTTGGCAGCAGTATTATATGAAAAGAAAGGGTGGAAGATATGTTTGAATGGTGGAATTCGCTCGGTATTACAATGCAGGTCTTTTACTGCATAGCCATACCCGCAACGCTTATTATAGTGATACAGACTATCCTGCTTATGATAGGTATAGGTCACGGAGGAGAGGGTGTTGAGTTCAGCGACACGAGCGGAATAGACGGTCTTGGAGATGTTCCCGATATGCCTGCCGATGTTCCTGCGGATATACCGACGGATATGGCGGCTCACGCAATAGAAGGGTGCGACCATATGACGACCGGCGACGGTTCGAATCCGGCGGACTTCGGCACAATGCAGCTTTTCACATTGCAGGGAATTATGACATTCCTGTGCATATTCGGCTGGACGGGTATTATATGTACCTCGCTCGGACTTCACGTTGCGATAGCTATACTAATTGCGCTTGTGCTGGGATTTCTTGCGATGCTCGGAGTTGCAAAGGTGCTTCAGCTTACAAGAAGGCTCACTCAGGACGGAAGCCTTGACGTGCGCAGACTGCTCGGTGAAAAGGGCAGGGTATATATCCCGATTCCAGCAAACGAAAGCGGAGAGGGAAAGGTGACAATAGCGGCAGGAGAGCGTTTCATAGAGCTTTCGGCTGTCACCGATGAACAGGAAGCAATCCCCACGGGAACGCAGGTGCGGATAATAGACGTGCGTGGCGATGTCGTGGCGGTTGAAAAGGATAAATAAGCAATAAAGCAATTTCTAAGTTACAGGAGGAAATATTCATGCAGCCCGAAATTTTAATTGCAATATGCGTTGCGGTAGTTATCGTATTCGCATTATTGATGGGTATCTTATCAAGATACCGTAAGTGTCCCTCGGATAAGATACTTGTTATCTACGGTAAAGTCGGAAGCGACAAGAACGGTCAGGCAAGAAGTGCAAAGTGCGTACACGGCGGTGCGGCATTCATTATGCCCATCATCCAGTCATATCAGTTTATGGACTTAACGCCCATATCTATCAATGTAGACTTGAAGAACGCACTTTCAAAGCAGAATATCCGTGTTGATGTACCCTCAAGATTCACAGTAGGTATTTCGACAGAGCCGGGTATAATGCAGAATGCCGCTGAGCGTCTGCTCGGTCTGAGAATGAACGAGATACAGGAGCTTGCAAAGGATATCATATTCGGTCAGTTACGTCTTGTAGTTGCTACTATGGAGATCGAGGAGATAAACAACGACCGTGACAAGTTCCTTGTTGCCGTATCAAACAACGTTGAGATTGAGCTTAAGAAGATAGGCTTACGTCTTATCAACGTTAACGTAACAGATATTAACGATGAGTCGGGATATATCGAAGCGCTCGGTAAGGAAGCTGCCGCAAAGGCTATCAACGATGCGAAGAAATCCGTTGCCGAAAAGGATCGTGACGGTGAGATCGGTCAGGCTAACGCACAGCGTGACCAGCGTATACAGGTCGCTGCCGCAAACGCTCTTGCTATCAAGGGTGAGAACGAATCCAAGATCGAGGTTGCTCAGTCTGAGGCTTTAAGACGTGAAAAGGAAGCAGAATCAATGCGTCTTGCTACAGCCGCAGAAGCTGTTCAGGCAGCTAAGGCAAAGGAAGAAGCCTACATAGCACAGCAGCAGGCAGAACAGACCCGTGCCGCCCTCGAAACCGCAACTCAGCAGGCAGACGTTATCGTTAAGGCTAAGATTGCCAAGGAGCAGGCTGAGATTGAGGCAGAGGCAAAGGCAGAGGTTGCACGCCGTACCGCAAAGGGTGAGGCTGACGCTCTGTTTGCAAAAATGGAAGCACAGGCACGAGGCGCTCAGGAGATACTCGTAAAGCAGGCTGACGGTATGAGAGAGCTTGTAAATGCCGCAGGCGGAAACGCAGACAGCGCAATCAAGCTGATTCTTGCAAACAACATGGAAGAGCTGATGAAGATACAGGTAGAAGCTATCAAGAACATCAAGATAGACAAGGTAACCGTTTGGGACGGCGGCTCAAAGGGCGAAAACGGCAAGACCGCCACAGCCGACTTTATCAGCGGTATAATGAAAGCTGTTCCGCCTATGGGTGAAATGTTCAACCAGGCAGGTATGGAGCTTCCCAAGTTCTTAGGCGAAAAAATAGACGACCCCAAAACCCTCGACAGCTAAGTGGGCGGCTGTGAGCCGCTTCAAATTCCGACCTTTTTAAAGGTTGGTGCGTTATTGAGATTAGCGAACGGTCGGGAATAGACAAAGCAGTAATCAATATAAAGCGGACGGCAATGTGCCGCTTCAAATTCCGCCTTTGAAACTGTCGGCGGTCAGCCTGAGGTTAGAATAACGGCGGGATTACACAAAGCAATAATCAATATAAAGCGGACGGCAATGTGCCGCTTCAAATTCCGACCTTTTTAAAGGTTGGTGCGTTATTGAGGTTAGCGAACGGTCGGGAATAAACAAAGCGTTAATTAATAAAAGCGGTCACGGCGGCAAGCTGTGACCGCTTTTGCATAATATCAAAATTCGATATTGAAGGGCTTACTATGGAACGCAGTCATATAGACGTGAGATTTGCTTATGAATATGGCGATAAATCGCTTCCGAAAATAAAAGAGCTTGTTTCTGAAAAACCGGACAGCCAAAAGAAAATAATACTGGAATATCTGAGAGAGCATTGTGTAATCTGCTGTCCCGGTACAGAGCGTGACATTATAAATCCCGACGAAATTATCGGTTACGGAAACATCTATTCGGATGGGCTGTACTACTGGACTGATGTTTTTATAAATTATGTAGACAAATACAATGTTCCTGTTCCGGCTGAATTCAGAAAGCGTATAATGAGCAATTACGAGTCAAGACGTAAACGTCATATGTTACTCAGAATGGTGAACCGTCTCGAAATATACAATGAGGCGGCTTATGACAAACGGTACAGAGTGTGTATTCACAGAAACGGTCTTATTGAATACAGAGATTTGTTCCAAAGCAATGATGACATTCTGTTTCGGATAAATAAAGAAACGGCAGGTCATATTATTAACCCGGCGGCTTCTGAATTGTTTTGCTATGATTCCGATAATCACGGTAAAGCACTTATTGACGGATACCACTGGAAACTGACTTTTATGCAAAACGAAAGAATCATTGATATAATCGAGGGAACAAACGGAGAGGATAACCGGAGATATAATCAAATAAAGTCGGTAATAGAATTTGCGGAACGGTTTATTCCATATGACTTAGGTTCAGCTTATATGTGTATAAATTAAAAGCACTTTAGACTTCATAATATATCAACATAGTTCGGTAAGCATCCGGCAATCACTCTCACTATAGTTGAATTCTTCTCAACAAACGAGCTATAGACAAATCTGCTGAAATCGAATATTATTATAGCAGGAGCTCCAAATGAACAGTACGGAGGAAAACACTATGCTAAATCTAGGGCTTAAACTTGGCGAAAACCTAAAGAAATTCCGATTACAGCGTGAGCTTACACAGGAACAGCTTGCTGATGTTCTAGGTGTGTCGGCACAGGCAGTGAGCCGCTGGGAGAACGGAACGACTTATCCCGATATAACGCTATTGCCGACTATTGCGAGCTACTTTGAAATTACTCTTGACGAGCTTATGGGAATGGAGAATTGGAGGAGCGAGGAACAGCTAAAAGAATTGCTCAGACAGCTTGAAGAGAATGGCTCAAAGGGCTTGATCTATGAGAATATTCTGCTACTGCGTGATGCGGTAAAAACCTATCCTACAAATTATGAGCTTCAATTCAGGCTTGTCAATCAACTGGCATTCTGTGAATACAAAGACGGTCGGGGATTGTCCGAAGAAGAAAAAATCAGCTTCAATCGTGAGGCTGCCGAAATAGGAAATCGTATTTTATCGCATTGCACAGACGGTGCGATTATTAACCAAACAACTCAGCAGCTTTGCTATATCTATTCAAGTCTCGGAGAAAAGGAAAAGGCGATTGAATACGCTAAGAAGCTTCCCAATATAGGATGTACCGATACAGTAGTTCTCGGGGATTTATATGAGGGAGAACAGCAGAAAACACATCTGAAACGTGCAATAAAGTGGTATACAAGTATATTTTGGTGTGCGTTAATAAATCTGGCTGACCTCGGATACAGGAATGAAACTATGTCCGATGCGGAAAGAATAGAAATAATGAAAAAGGCGCTTGCGATTCTTGAACTTGTATTTGATGACGGCGATTATCTTAATTACAGCGGTACAGTGTCAATTACGCATAGGTATATTGCTGATCTGGCTATGTCTGAGGGCGATTATGAGCTCGCGTTATCAAGTCTTGAAAAAGCGGCTCAATTTGCTGTAATGTCAGATACGCTACCCGAAAATGCACGGCACACATCTCTGCTTGTAAATAATCTCGAATATGGTCCGTTCAATACTATCAAGAATTACGATTTCACGGACTGCAAGGAATTGTACGATAAAATGCAGGCGGACAGATATAACGCTATCCTTGATGACAAGCGGTTTATTGCCGTTCTTGAGAAAATCGGCAGATATTGTTGACAGTCCGAACAAAGAAGTAAAATATAACGGGTATCGGTAAAATGCCGATACCCGTTTTCTATGCCTATTGCCTGTCAATCCTCACATCATACCGCCTGAGCCAATATTCTATCTGCAAGAGATATGCGAAAATCTGCGGCGAGGTCATAAGCTGACCGTACCAGTTGCCCTCAAACAGTGTCGGATCGTCGCACAGCCGTAACAGCTTTTCACGGCTGACAATCTCGGTAAGGCGGCAATCCTTGTCGGCAAGCACCGCCCTCATCCTGCGGATAACCTCGGCAAGATAGGTTGGATTGTGGGTCTTGGGATAAGGCGATTTCTTGCGCCAAAGCACATCATCGGGCAGTATGCCTTTCATTGCACGGCGGACAATGCCTTTCTCCCTGCCGCCTGCCGCCTTTATCTCCCACGGAATATTGAAAGCGTAACGGGCAATCCTGTGGTCGCAGAACGGCACCCTTACCTCAAGTCCGTGAGCCATGCTCATTCTGTCTTTGCGGTCAAGCAGGCATTGCATAAACCAATAGAAGTTCAGCATGAACATCTCACGCATACGTCTGTCCTTGCGGCTGTCGGTGTCGAGATATTCGGTGTTCTTAAGCGTTTCGTTACAGCAGAAGTTGACATAATCATTCGGGTCGATGTCACCCAGTATCCCCTCGCAGAGCAGATCCGCACGGGATGCGGTCGAGCAAGCCCACGGAAATCCCGGTTTGTAGAGAATTTCCTCGTTGTGATACCACGGATAGCCGCCGAAGATTTCATCTGCACACGTACTATAACATTCGTTATTACAAAGGCATTTTCGGGAACACTGTAAGATTAAAATCATCGACAGACACGCCTTTATACGCGCCGCTTTTTGCTTTTGAATACTCGGCGTGGTCGATTACTTCTTTAAGCACTCTGTTTTTATCAGCCGGAGTGCTCAGAGTGTCGTATATTTTCAGAACGTGTTCAACTTTCGGAATAAATTCTGATTTCTCGGTCAACAGCTTTTCCATAGATACAAGCTGTTCAGAAAGTTGTTCATATTCTGCTTTGGCTTTTGTGATTCTTTCTGTTACAGAAACAGATCTCTGACGGAACATATCGGGCGTATATATGCCTTGTTCAAGCAGATCGCACATACCGTCAAGCTGTTGTTGTAGCGTTGCGACTTTTTTCTTAGCACTTTCAACAGAGGATTTCAGCATATCTATAGAGCCAGAGCTATTCTTCTTGCTTTGCGTCTCCTTGAGCTTGTATTTTTCTGCCCATTCTTTTAGCGTATCAAGTACACGTTTTTCGACTATATCATACGGCGTAGATACGTTATCGCAGTAGCGGTAATGGCATACAAGATACGGAGGTTTACCTTTCGTACTCGGACTTCTTAAAGTCATTTTATGACCGCAATTTTTACATATCACTATTCCGGCAAGAGAGCCTTTAAGTTCTTTCTTGTATCCGACAGGTGGCGGAGGTATAGACTTGATTTTGCGCTGTGCTTTATCATACAGCTCCTGTGTGATTATAGCTTCGTGCAGACCTTTTGACAGCACACAGTTTTCATCGAGGGTTACAGGACGGCTTGTTACCGTTTTTCCGTCTACTACAGTTTTTTTGTTCCTGCGGTATCCCCATCGAATAAAGCCTGCATACACCGGGTTTGTGATTATATCACGCAGAGTTTCTTTGCTCCAGTAATCGTTCCGATACGGCTTTATGCCTAAGCTGTTAAGTTTGGTAGCTATTTTGCTAAGTCCTACATCTTCACCGTCAAGGCCGTTGACATACCAGTCATATATCTGCTTTATGACTTCTGCCTGTTCGGGAATAATGCGGAGCGTGTTTCCTTTATCATTCGGGATTTTTATTTTCTCATACCCGTATGGTGCTCTGCCGGCAATGTATTTTCCCTCACTCGCAGAAGCTCTCCTGCCACGCTGAAGACGGCGATTAATGGTTTTGTACTCTCTGCGGCTCATGAATAGCCCGAACTCGAAATACTCCTCGTCAAATTCGTTGTTCGGGTCGTAAACTTTCATAGGAGTGTATATTTTTGTGTTGCTGTACTTAAAAGTCTGAGCGACAAGCCCCTGATCCATTGTATCGCCACGAGCCAGACGTTCGACCTCGACAACAAGTACGCCGTCATATAGCCCCTGTTCCACATCGGCAAGTAACAACTGCATTTGCGGACGTGTTGCAATGCTTTCTCCGGAAACGACTTCTTCATAGATTTTAGCTATGCGAAGTCCCTCGCACTTTGCGTAATCGAGCAGCAGTTTCCTGTGACGGGCAAGGGTTTCGCCTTCTCCACGCTGTTCGGCTTCGTTGTCCTTACGGGATTTACGCAGGTATATAGCATAATCAGGCATTGTGATACCTCCTTTTTAATTTTGAATAGAAAATATTTGAAATGATATGAAAATTACACATTTACAAGTTCTTTATTATTATCTAACTTTATTTCATTTAATGCAACCTCAGCTGTTATATATTTCGTATTGTCTCTTACAATGAGTGCATGCCAGTTTTCAGGTAATCCCATATCTTTCTCAACGATAGATTTCATATTATCATCTATGAAAGAATTATCTATAATGATTTTGAGTTCAGAAAATATATCTTCACTGCTTTCTTTCGGAAGTAATTTTTTGCAACATACGAGAGCTCCTAATATGCATCGTGCTTGTTGCTCAACCTTAATGTCATTTATATCAATATCAATAACTTCTTGAATATACTTTTTGCTTATATCTATACTTGTAACGCTGTAGTCATAAAGACGTTCGTTATGTGCACATACATTTCTAAACAACGTAAGTAAATTAAGCATTTTGCCTAACTCTTTATTTGAATCAATTCTTAAGTCTGAGGCTATTTTTTGCTGCATGCCCATTTGGAGTAATTGATACATTTTTGATACTTGGCCAAATGTCATTGCATTGATGAGAACCCATAATGGAATTTTACCGTCGTGCTTATTCTGATAATGCTCTATGTATGGATGTTTTACTTTCCCACAAAGCGATGTAAGAATTGAAACCAATTCATTTATGTCTTTAATGTTGCTTGGCACATTATAGTTGTAATTGAGCGTATTCTGATAATCAAGAGCACCTCTATATTTTTGCGAAAAATTATACGAAATACTTGATTTTACATTTCGTTCAATAATAAGCAAATATTTAAGAAGGTAATTTCTTAGCTTTTCATCAAACACAAATAATTTTTCTATGTCTTCTATTTTAGTTTCTTCTTTATAATTGCCATTATCAGCTTTGAAATGTTTCTTATATCCGTTAATTAATGCAAAGTAACTGGCTCTTTTTAATAGTTCTATAGCATGTACCTCATCATTAATAATAAGTTTTTTCCTTTTCAAAAGTAAAATTTGTTCTTTATAGGTTTTAAAATCTTTTTCTGCCATATGGTACTCCTTTTTTATAAAACAAAAAGGGACTCCAATAGGAGCCCCTTTCCGGATTACACTCGCAATAACAGTGCATATAGCACCGCAACCACAATGCGTAACACGATCCGTATTGATATTGTAACACAAAATTAGAAATGAGTCAATACTTTTTCATATTTTTTTTATTTTTTGTGTTACACTAATTTTATGCTCCATATAAAACGATTATCACAATATGCTTATTACTTATTTTTAAAAAACAAAAGCGAAAACAGATTTTTAAATTTAATTATACAGGTTCTGCTACCCCTATAACTCTGCCAATGCATTCGATATTACCGTCTGACGGATATATGTTCTTGTATTCTTTGTTGTGGGATACTAAACAGTTTTCCCCAGCTTCTTTTATGTAACCTTTTCCGTTCTGAATGAATAAACCTATTTTTCCTTTTGGAACTTCATTAGTTTGCACAATATAAACAATATCTCCGTCTGAATAGGTCGGCTCCATGCTATGACCGTCTATTTCAACTGCAAAATCTGCTCTTCGTGCAACTTCATTATCGATTACTCTTAAAGATTTCCATTGATCAGGATCGTCAAGTGAATAACCACAACCCGCCGATACTTTATTAATGCTAAAATGAGAAAACATAAAAGTGGGCTTTTTAGACTTTGATACTCTATCGTATTCAATGTCAAGAAGTCCATCAACTGCTTTTTTGCCGAAAGCGTCTAAAGATTGATATTTTTTATTATTGGTAATATTCCATAAATTACTTAATGAAATTGGTGTGTTTTCAAAAACATGACTTAATGGTTTAAATGTTGAACAAGTTTCATCAGTGAAAACAGCATAAGAATTGCCTTTGAAACTTTCTATTATAAGATAAAACCTATGACCGTCTTCACAAGAAAATTCAAGTGCTATACCATCGCTTTTTTGGTTGTCAAAACAAATAGTTTTAGTTCCCTCAAAATGCGTTATTTCATAATCGCATATAGGACATTTTATTAAAGCATCATCTTCATCAATTTCGTGAGGAACGAAGTTTAAGGTAATTTTATCGTCGAGTAATGATGAAACAGGACATTTGAAATATTTTGCAATTTTCTTGATCATGTCAATGTCCGGCTCTCTGCGACCATTTTCCCACATACCGATTGTGCTTTTTGCAACACTAAGTTCCTTAGATAATTGTTCTTGAGTAATATCATTTTTTATTCTTAGGTCTTTTATTTTCGTAGAAATCATTAAAAATCACTCCTTGTGAACATAGTATCACGCTTTGTGAAAAATGTCAATAAAAAACTTTGCGTTTTGTGCAAGTCCACGAATTGTGCATAAAACCGTTGACAAGTCTGCGATATGTGATATAATATCCACAGAAGGAAGACAGAAGGAGGTGAAACAATGTCAACTACGATAAAAAAATACAGGTTAAAAAAGGGACTTACTCAAGAAAAATTGGCTAATTTACTGAATGTCAGTAAGTCTACTATTGGGATGTGGGAAACAGGAGCAAGAAAACCTGATATCATAAAGCTGAAGAAATTAGCTGAAATATTAGACTGTTCAGTTGATTCCTTACTCAGTGAAATATAAGCTCCTAAAAGAGACAACCGCAACAAACAGAGGAGGTGAGGAAGGTGGGTTCAAAAAAGTGTGAACAGCTTATAGTCACGAAAAGCATAAAGGGTGCGGGAACGGAAAATAACCCGTATATAGAGGTTATGCAGTTTTGGACACTTGACGGTGAATTGCTGTATGAGATGGAGAAATAAGTCTGATGTGGCTTATTGAACCATAGATTACTCAGAATGTGTGATAGCTATAAGACAACCCACAAATCACATACATATATGAAGGAGGTGATACTATGAAAAAATACGGACCCGTACCTGACGGTCATGTAGTAAAGGACTACTACATAGGTCACACGCATATCAAGATATGCGACGACTGCTACCGTGATAAGACACCGGAAGAACTGGAAGCACAGCGGCAGAGATTATCGGATCTCTGTTATGAACTGCTCGAAAAACAGGCAAGACGTGAAGCACTCGAAAAGGCGAGCGCAAACTATTGATAAAAACAAGGAAGTCCAAAAAAGGACAAGCCTTACAGGAGGTAGAAATGAAAATAGCTAAGATAATCGCCTACGTTGTTGCGCAGTTGTTGCGAATATGGGTGACAGCATTTGCAGGCATAGCGGTATATGTTCCGCTGTCGGCACTGGCTTACGCCCAGAGGGGCTATCGTGCGGTCGGCGGCGAAATGCTCCCCGTTGCAATAGTCGCTGTTGCGGTCTGGTACGGGCTGGGATGGCTTATGAAGGTATGGTATAGAGATATGATAGGAGGCGGACACGATGACAGATCTTGAGCAAATCGCCAAAGAAGCC
>ERZ825384.3535-NODE-3535-length-13862-cov-3.433041_pt1 | contig 13862 bp, 7 predicted proteins | sample MGYA00519931_ERZ825384 | MGnify/ENA primary metagenome ERZ825384 (study PRJEB31778, sample SAMEA3449200) | human gut metagenome | biome: human gut; feature: human-associated habitat; material: faeces | place: United Kingdom | collected 2010/2012 ...
TTGCTATGACTGCAAAACTTGGAAAAGATAATGTAATGGAGAAAGGGGACAGCCTGGCCTAGCATATGATTATTTCCTTTAAACCAGGTGAGATTACGGATCCGCATATTGCTCATGAAGCAGCAACTAAGATTGCGGATGCGACTCTTAAAGGCAAGCATGAGTATGTTCTTTCTACTCATGGCAGAAGTTTCCCTCTGCCACACGACTTCTATTGTCAGTTACCCCGGAATAAACCGGGGCAATCTTTTTTCATACAGTGCTCGTTTGTCTTGTTCACGCGTGTATCCCATCTCAGGGAACACCCAGTCCGTTAGCGCCATCGCAGGCAGCCTCAGTCATATCGTGTATGGTCTCCAGGATCCTCACTCCTCCTGGCCGACATCATTCGGGAGTATCATTATCAATTCGCCGCTTTGTCAAGAAAGCCATTGCCGCAGCAATGTTTCAATGCAAACCTCTGTTTCTGTTCATCCTCGGACCGATTGTCCTTGGACTTATCCGGAATCCTATCTGGCAGGACTCCGGCGGACTGGCAAGCTCATTTAATTATCAAAGTGCTGATCCGGCTTTTTGATTCAAATTTTTGATCTGTAGCCTTCTCAACTTCTAAATACAAAAAAGTTTGGGAAAGTTTAGGGAGAAATGAAAATAGATAAAAAAAATAAAAACGCCAGTGAAATGACTCCACTGACGCCTTACAAATACTATTGATTTTTCTTTTGTTATAAAAAAAGACCATCTACGGTTTTACGGTAAATGATCTTTTTATTGCCAATATTCCATTTATATCATTTTGTTTTCATAATCTTGTAACTCATGGAAAATGTCATCCACATATACAACATCATCTTCTATTCTGTACAGCATGAAATATCTGTACTTTTGAAAATTTATTCGATGGTATCCCAGACTCTGTAAGCGTGGATTATCACATGTTTTCATACTTCCTGCTACATGTTTTAACAGTTCTACAGTATCCTCAAAATCATCAAGCACATTCTTCGCCGCTTGCTTATTTTTCTCTCATATCTGAAATCACATCATCCGCATTTCTATAATTTCCATTTTTTGAAGATTCTCTGGATTGTTCCAGTCTTTGAAGCATCTCATCTTCTATCATAGATGTATATGGATTATGCACTGTTCTTTTTATTTCAAATGGGAATCCGTTATATGCAACAGCCTGTGTTAAAAACATTCTTATTGCAGACGTTGTATCTGTTCCAAGATCCTTAAAAAGCTGATCTGATTTACTCTTTAAATCATCGTCTACCCTGATTTGAATTGTACTTGCCATTTTAGATACCTCCATTTCTTTTTCTTTTATTATAATGCCATATCATTGCTAATTCAATACATTTGTAACGATATTCATCAGGTGTAAGCGGTAAATTCTTTTCCGACCATTCCGAAACAAGCTCCGGGTGCAGTTTCCCCGTCCCGATTTGTAATTGACACAGCGGAAATGCTCCTGATTTCACATCATGCTTTTGGCGGCTGAGAAATGCAGTTTTGCACCGCAGTCGGGACAGTATACCAGCCCCGAAAACAGGCTCGTCCTTCCGGTCTTGGTCGGCCTGCGGCGGTGTGCGTTGCAGCATAAGTGCAGGGGCGATATGACGGGGATATAAGTCAAAGCACACAAAAAGCGAGCTGTAACTCACTTGCATAAGTACAGCCCGCCTCCTGTGTTGCTATATACCTTTTTGTCTTTTGAAAACCTCCGGAAGCATTTTTAATACCCTTTTCATTTTGATCTCCATACCATAATTGCGTTCATTTTTAATTCTTTCTCCTTCTCAATATGATTAGTAGCTCAGACGTCTTTTTCTAACAATATTCAATGATGTAAAATCTTTGCTGATTTCCCTATCGAAATCAGTCGGAACGGCTTACTTAGAATACTTTTTCTTCTTGGAATACGCACTTGTTCCGATCAGCATTCCAGCAGATAGGAACAGCACTGCAAACCACAGCCACAGATTACTGTTATCGCCTGTCTGAGGACTGTTGGTATTGCCATTCCCATCTCCGTTAGGATTGGTCGGCTCTGTAGGCTTTGTCGTTCCTGTAGCCGGGATTTCCTCTCCCTTATTTCCATCCGGTTTTGTCGGATTGGTCGGCTTTGTTGTTCCCGAAACCGGAATCTCTTTGCCCTTTACAGTATAACCGCATACTTTGCACACTTTGTCGCCGGTGTAGCCTTTTTCCGTTGCAGTTGCATCCTTAGCGTTCTTTGTTTCCATATCGTGAGCTGCTTTGTCTGCGATGCTGCCGCAGGAGCATTCGTGCCAATGGTTGTCTGAGTCTGATTTCCACTTGCTGTTATAATCGTGCTGGTGCGTATCGTCTACCGTCACCGTGATATTCAGCCGTTCGCTGTAATCCATACCGTCCTTATATGCCGCAATACGGAATTTTGCATTTTCCGTAATGGTTATCGGATCGGTATAGATTTTCCGGTTTGCACTGTTCTGACAAGGACAGGAATCATCCACCGTGTAATAAATGGTCACGTTCTCCTCAGCCGAAATTACAAGCTGTTCTCCGCTTTTTACCGTAATATAGTTTTCCTTCGGAGAATTTTCGTCAAATTGTATTTCTCCAATTACCGCTGTAGGACGCTTCGGGCGGCTTTCCTCTAACGCCACACGAAGTGTAAGCGTCTTTTCAAGGCTTGTACGTGCTACCCGTAGCGTAATATCTGTATATCCCGGCAGTAAAGCGTTTGCCGTAAAAACAACTTTTCCATCCGCATCCGTGACTTCTGAACCGGAAATCAGTGTAGCAGTCAATGTATTTCCAAGCTCAGCCTCCACAGTAACACCTTCCATGTAGTTTCCTTCCGAATCCTTTACCCGTACTGAAATTCCCTTCTCCGTACCGGCTTTCGCCAAAATAATGCTTTCATAATTCAAAACAATTTCTGCTGGACGGGCCGAAACAGTCAGTTCCCCGCTATTATAAGAAGCAAGTGCTTTTCCGGTATAATTCTGTGCACCGTCAAGGGTAAAGGAAACCTTACTGCCTTTTTGGAAACCGCCCGCCTTTGTAATGTGCAATACCTTTGAATATCCACTGTCAACGGACTGCCACATACCGGTCATGCCTTCTGGAAGTATGATTTCTTTTTCAGTATCCATATACTGGCTAAAGATTACTTCTATATAATCCGGATACGCTCCTACCGACGAAACCACTGGATTTTCCGTTGATTTCATGGGAACTTTCAATCCCATCCTCGGCGGCGGAACCTGCATCCATTCGGTCTGCGCTGCCTCATACCCATCCTTTTCAAAGCGAACCTGCCACCAGCCGTTCGGCACATCCCATGCAAATACTCCGCTGTTGTCCGTAATCTGCGGATTTATCTGCTCATAATTCTCCGCATCCCAGACAACTGCATTGGTTCCATCAGAGTTGTCCGCATAGTAAACGGTTGCCGTCACACCAGAAAGAGTATTGGATTCCACTGACTCGTAAACAATACCGGACGGATCCATGACCGGCTGAATCTTTTGGGTCTTCTTCATAATGCGTTCCATATCCGTATCGTTACACTTCTGCTTCCGTTCCCTCGTCAGCCTGTCCAGTTCAGCGGAAAGCCTTGTAATCTCCGCAGCACGGCGGACACCCGTAGCGTTGGAGGATCCGTCCCACAAGGCACTCAACCCGGTAGTTATCGGTGTTTTATCGGCTGCGCCGACAATTGTAAAGATTGAACCTACCCAGGAATTGGCATAGTAGCGATCCTTTTCCAGCCCCATGTACAGTCTAAGATCCATTGCCACAAAGCGTTCTCTCATAATCGCATTGGAGCAAAGCGGTTTATCCTTGTAGCGTTCCTCAAACATCTTCAGTTCGTCAATGTATCCCTGCATATCTGCCTCGCGTACTGTATAGTCCACATAGGCTTCCGTATCCTGCATTGCGCCTTCGATACCTGTTGCTGCCCCAACAAGTCCTACGGTTGTGGACATTCCTTCTGTCATATTCAGTGCCAACTGACTGTCCGTCACGCCCGGCAGATGCATTACCTGATTCAGTGCCTCCGTTGCATTTCCAAAACCACCGATAAATGCATTACGGACTCCCTGATCAAAATTACCGGCAGCTTCTCCGTTATAATCAATTTCGTTTCCGTTGGCGTCTATAAAGGCGAATCCTCCGGTAATGCCGCTTACGCCGCCTTCCCGAGCCAGAGAAGTGTTCGTTGTTTTCATAAGTGCATTTGCCACCGCCCGAAGTGCCACAGGCTTGAATTCCTCCTGCACTTCTGCCGATTCTTCCGCATAATCCTTAAATGCGATAAATGTCCCGTCTGCGTTTTCGCACACCTCAAAACCATCCGCCCAGAGTTCCTCTGCTGTGCGTGTATTCTCCTTCATCGTAATGCCCAGATCCGCATAGACTTCCTCCCATGAGCTATATTCCGTGATGTTCTTTTTCAATCCCATCATCTCGGAGAAACTTTCCAGCACTTCATCAATTGCTTTCTCCGCATTGTAGAACGCCGCCTGAACCTCCGGCGTTTGTTTTGCGAACCACTCCGGCATGGTTTCCGACGCACGGTACTTTGCACCAAAAATATATTCGGACACATCGAAATTCGGGTCCTCCGTATAGGTAAGATTGTTCGTTTTCGCATATTCTTCCATATACCGATTCTTTGTTTCCACAATAGTCTCTGCTAATTTTTCACTCTTTTTATTTCTCTCATTCGTAATCTCCGCCGCCTTTTTCTGGCTCTTTTCGGCTGTTTCTGCGTCATAAGTGAATGCCTCTCCCCGATCTACCCAATCGATGGAAAACTCTTCCGGGAGCTGTGCCTCTGTAACAACTCCGCTTTCGTCAGATGGAAGCATAATCTCTCCCGCAAAGTTAAACCGATAGCCTGCACCTTCTGTCAGTTCATCTGTTTTGAAGAGCTGCATTGGTATCGTATGTACCGTTCCGTCCAGCGTCTTCATATAAGTGATTACATTCTCCGGTGCTGATCCGCCTACAAATGCAGCACATACGGTCCATGCATTGTCTGCTTCCTCATTAAATAAATACCAATAAAATGTCGGAGGATCAAAGGACTGTGACGCTGAATACAGGTATTCTCCATTATAAGGGCTACCCAGACGGTTTGTCTGATAAAAATTCCATGATTCTAACGCCGCAACTGTTTTGGCATAGGTAACATTTGCAGAAACCTGTTCGTTACCGATGATTGCCGTCAGTTCAAATGTCTGTGCCGGAAGAGCATCGTCCGGAAGATTATAGGTAAATGTCACATTTCCAAGACCATTGGTTTTTCCTTTTCCCACCGGTTTCCCGTCCAGCAGTAGCGTGACATCACGGTTTGGTGCTGCACAGACAGTCTCTTTATTCCCCGTCAGACTGTTCAAGTCTCCCGCCGCCGGGCGAATCTCATAATCATAGACAGTAAACGAGGTGCTTCCGATTGGTGCCGTCGTCTTTCCCACCGTTGCACCTGCAGAAAGACTGTATGTCCCTGCCTTGCTGCAGGAAAACCCCAAATAGAACACGCCCGTCTGCTTTGTTTTATTTATCGTAACCGTATTGTCAGAAGCCGTATAATCATCTTTTCCCAACTGTTCTGTCTCTGAACAGACATATTTCAGCGTCATATTCTCAGGAAGCAGAATTGATACCGTTCCCTTCTTACCCTCTGCAAAACCATAATAAACTCTTACTGCAAAAGTCTGTCCTCTAATCACATAACTCGTCTCGGAAACAACCGAGCATTTCTCTTTATTTAGGATACCGGACACGTCTGTTTTCAGCAGGGGAACCGTAATTTCCACCGGATTCGTCTCTCCATCGGAAACCTCCGCAGTTACCTTCGCATAATCGATTCCTTCTGTCAGCCCCATACTCTCCAGAACATCCAAGGATGTTACCACCGAGAAGTTATCGTTGGCGTTATATGCGACCACGGTATAAGTTCCCGCCTTCAGTCCGTTTGTCAGATAAAAGCCATCCTTTGCGATTTTGCTCTTGCCGACCAGCTTCCCTGCCTTATCAAACACAAGAATGTGATTGTCTCCGGCGAATTTACCGCTTGCGGTAAGTTCCAGTTTACCCCATGCGGTCAGCGGAAGTTCAAACACTCCTGTTTCGCGGTCTGCGGTTACGCTTCCGCCTGTAAATCCAAGGGCGTCTGCATCTACGGTCAATGTCAGATTTTCTTCGATAACAGTATCCTCCAGCACCACACTTGGATATTGCAGGATATAATCCGTTCCTTCTTTCAGTTCCCGTTCTCCTGCCTTCAGGCTGATTTCCAGATTACGGAAACTATTTACCGCCGCCTCGCCAAAGTCCACCTCCATCACACGATTCATCGGTAATTTGTCTCCGTCTGAAAATGCAATTTCTCCCAAATCCCAGTCTCCGTCAAGCGACGCCCGGATAAAATGCTTGCTGTAATATCCGTCTTTAGAAACTTCCGCCGTCACTTTTGATCCGGCATCTGCTTTTACAGAAAACTGATTATCCGTAAGCGTCACTGTCTTTTCTTGATTATCCTGATACAGTACTATCTTCGCACCGGAAGGAATCGTTCCGGACACGGTAAATGTCTGTTCCGTCCCGTCCAGAGCTACGAAGGTATATCTTTTCTGGGCTCCATCCATGACGTCCTTCTGCGTCTCGTAAAACTGTTTCAGCATGGACGGATTCCCTTCTGAATCCGTCTCATATGCCCGGATTGTCGCTATACCGGCAAAGGGGTCTTCATAATCCACATCTCCGATAGTTACCCTCTCATAACTCGTCATTTCCGAATCATATGGCGTTAGTTTAAAATCCTGATTCGCAAACTCTACAATAATTCCTGTGTAGGTAAAGTCTTCCTCGCCTTCCGCCGGGTCATACTGCTTCGTACAGTCTGCAAAAGCACCGCCGTAAATTTTCGTTACCGTGGCAGGCACGACTACCTTCTGCTCTGCCAGTCCGCAGCATCCCTCGAACGCATGCGGACCAATCGTTTCCACACCCGGCAGAATGGTAAGTGACGCCATATTTGCACATCCGAAAAAGGCACTGTCTCCTATAGTTTTAATATTCGATGGAATCGTCACATTCTGGAAAAAACACCCGTCAAACGCAGAATATCCTAATTCCGTAATGCTATCTACCGACAATGCCTTTTCCAGTTCCGCATCAGAAAGTGCCTGACAATTATCAAACCCTGTCAGAATCGTAAAATTTTCATTTTGCGGCCAGTCGATACTGGTCAGAGATTTACAGAAGGAAAACGCACCCATCCCGATCTCTGAAAGCGTATCCGGCAGGTTCAGCGATGTAATCCCCGTATATTCAAATGCTTGTACTCCGATACTCTCCACACTGCCCAGATTCAGAGACGTCAGATCTTCACAACTCCCAAATGCACCGTTTTCAATGTGCTTCACGCAGTCGGGAATGGTCAGTTCGGTAATTCCCGTGGCCGCAAATGCACTAAGTCCTCCGATGGAAGTTAACCCCGTACAGTTAGAAAAATCCACGGACGTAAGGAACTCATCCTGAAAAAACGCATATGACTCTATCGAAGCCAGTTTCTCCGGGAATGTAACTGACTGAACTGACGTCCCCGCAAACGCCCACTCTCCAATCGTAAGAGACTGCGTACACTTAGAAAAATCTATGTTCGTTAATCCGGGAACATCATGAAAAGCATACCCGCCAATACTGGTAAGGTTCGCCGGAAATATCACAGACGTTAGCGTCTCATTGTGTCCTCCCGAATTTCCAAATGCGCTTACTTCAATTCTTGTAACCGGCTTTCCGTCAATTTCATCTGGAAAAACGATTTTCGATACGGTATCATCACCTCCGGTAATCACAATCTCCTCGCCGTCTATCCGGTAATTCACATTTCCGCCGGTAGCAGCAAAAGTACCTTCTTCTATTGCCTTACCCGCAAGGTCAGTTCCCGCCGCCAGTGCACTTATCGGCAATAGACTAAGCGTCATGCACAAAGCTAAAACCAAAGCCGTAATTCTATACTTTTTCCTCGTAAGCCTTTTTAACCTTTTCACAGTGAGTCCTCTCCTTCCGCTGTCATCGCTTATTCAGCTTTCTGCACCTGCTGTAAACGGTAACTCCTATCACACCGCTACAGGAAATGAACAATACGGCAAACCAAAGGGCAAGATTGCTGTTGTCGCCTGTCTTAGGGCTGGTGACATCTGTATTTCCATCCGGTTTTGTCGGATTGGTCGGTTTTGTTGTTCCCGAAACCGGAATCTCTTTGCCCTTTACAGTATAACCGCATACTTTGCACACTTTGTCGCCGGTGTAGCCTTTTTCCGTTGCAGTTGCATCCTTAGCGTTCTTTGTTTCCATATCGTGAGCTGCTTTGTCTGCGATGCTGCCGCAGGAGCATTCGTGCCAATGGTTGTCTGAGTCTGATTTCCAATCTGCTCCATAGCTGTGCGTGTGAGAAGAATCAAATGGCGTCATGGTCAAATCAGTTTCAAGCCACATGGTTTGCATATTGTCGTCATCACCTATCCGCTTATAATTCACATATTGACCGTTGATTTTCAGCTTGGCATCGGGTGAGAAATTGCCGTAATATGCAGTCACATACACCCCGTAATGATAGGTCTTTCCAGCTTCAAAAGTAGTAATTTTGTTTTTATAAATTCCGCTTCCCCACTCCGGCTCAGTAGAAACCAGACCAGTATCGCTGTCCAGGCTCCACCACTCACACCGAAATGCGTAGTCTTTATTATCGGGTACATTGCCAGTAAATACAGGCTTATCACCATCTTTAAAAATTATGGTTGCATTATTGATTTCTATAACTTCAATTTCCTTTGGTTCAACCGGCTTGGTCGGTGTAATTGTTGCAATACCAGTAACATACACAGATTGTCCGTCCAGATTCATACTAATATTTTGCTGCTCAACCGTCCAACCATTTACAGTTACTGTCAGTCCCGAATCTGTTGCTGCGAAAGTCCGTCCGTTTTTCGCTTTCAGCAGAATTGAATATCTATAGGATTTCCCTTCCTCAAACGAAGTAAACCTGTCCAAGAAGAGTTCACTAGGATAATAGTGTTCATCCGAGTACCATAAAGCATGCTGCTCGTCTTCCCAACTTTCATAAGCAATCTCATAGTTTGCACCAATATCTTTAGTCACAGCAGTAGCCTTTGGTGTATCTCCCGCATCATAAGAAAGTGTAGCGCCAATCACTTCAACATCTTTTATTACGGTATCGTCTGCCCCGTCGCTTGCTATGACAGGCAGCAAAAATTCCCACGCAGTAAAGGTTTTCCCATTATCAGACACGCTTGTATTTGCCGTTTGTGCGGTATATGTTTTTCCCTCACAAATAAAAGTCACATTATCAGAAAATACATATCCCTCTTTCGCCCTTAACACAATGCTATACCAGTATTCTCCACCGGCAATCGGGTTACGGGGAGTATCTGTGCTTTTAATAACGTCTGTTATCGGGGTACTTTCACCATAAGTGGACTTCTCCCACGCTTCTTCCACGATTTCCACTTTTCCGCTGCAAGCAGAATTGTTGGGATTTACTTCCGCTGTAAACGCAACGGGCTTTGTGGAATCAAGGTTTTTCCAAACATTACCGATGTCAACTGTGGTGATAACCTCATCGGTGCTGGCGGCAGGAAGATCGATTGAGTAAGGACTGTAAATACGCAGTTCCGTACTCATCTCTCTTATTTCAAGATTCGCTTTGAAAGCCACCTTATCAAACTTATGACCGCCTGCGGAAACACTTGTATCTTCGCTGATAAAGTAGCCGCTATTTGTTTTAAGTACAATATTATAGGTATAATGGTGTCCTGCTTCAAACTGTGTAATCTGCTTGTCTGCTGCAAGAGACGCCATTTTACTCGAATCAGAATACCAATACCGTCCTGTACTTGTCCAGACACTGCCTTCTGTTTTTTGTTCTATTTCCATCCAATACTCATAGGCAACAGAACATTCTCCCTCTGTCACCGTCGCTGCTGCCTGCGGTGCATCGCCAGCTTTATAGTCCGGTTTGGTGTAGGTGACACTAATTTTGTCAATGTAGTTGACTCCTGCCGCAAACGCAGTTATCGGCACAATGGTCAGCGCCATGCAGAGTACGAGCAGGATACTCAGCAGCTTCCTGCTGTGTCTTTTTTGATTCTTCATAATGATTCCTCCATTTTCTAAGCCTTGCAAACAGACTCATGTAATTTTGATCTTCTCAGCAAAGCATTCGCCAGCACTGTCTTATTTTCCAGATATTGTGATATCCGGTCGGCAACAGCAGTAACGGCTCGCTTCACTTGTTTCGCATAAATACCGACTTTATTATGGGAAAAAGAGGGAAAAAAGTATATAAGGGAGCTCCGCCAATCTGTCAACATGGGGTGGCGGAGTTCCGCCATTCTTCAAAATCAAGGCAAAAAGGTGATTTTTATCAAAAAAGGCATAAAAAATCCGCCCTCTGTTTCCAGAAGGCGGCTCGATGAATGCCGACATCAAAAGATCATTTGTTGTAAAGGTTGAGCAATCCCACACGGGATTTTACGCCGGTCTTTTCGTAAATGGCGGAAATATGGCGTTCCAAAGTCCGTCTGGAAACATACAATTTTTCCGCAATCATCTGAATGCTATCCTCCGTATTGACCAGACAGTTAAACACTTCGCGCTCTCTTTCCGTGAACGAAAACACTTCCGAGAATTTCCGCAGCCTTTCTTTCTCATCAACCACATCGGCGGCATTTGTAATGAGCTGCTCCATAAAAGTTTTCTTTTGAAAGGTGTATATGACCGCCACGACGCTGACTGTCACAAACAAAACCAGCACAAGAATAATAACTGCAAGATTACTGTCAGAAGATAAAAGGGTTAAAACAAAGTTAGCGATCACAGCGGCAGCGATATTATTTACCGCCCGTCCCATACCTGCCCAAAGTTCCGGGATTCTCATATGGCGGGATATTTCCATAAAACCGGAAGTAAAGAACACGGCAAAAAATCCCGCTGACAGATAGAATACAATCAGCCCCGCCATAAATGGTCCGGCAAATTTCAGTATAGCGACGCAAATGGTGGACAGCACCATTATGCAGTACATCACTATCCCCATATATTTTCGGTTTTTTATATCAAAGATAAAGCCTGCCGCCAGACCGCTTAAAGCAAGCAGGATTCTCGGCCATTGCCCGATGTCCGTTGCTCCGCCGGCGTGGACAAGCGTTACCGCATTGTCAAGGGTACTGAACATACAAGTCATAAGTGCCACAAGCAAGATCATAAGAATACTAACGATATCGCCTTTTTTTATTTTCCCTGTATCTTCTTTGACTTTTTCTTCTGTCGAACCTTGTGTATTCTGTTCGTCCTGTCGGCAGTAAGCCGAATCATTTTTCATCAGCAGCCAGATAAGCAGCAGCAAAAACACGGATAAAATGACCGTTTCTGCAATTTCTGACCGAACAAGATTATTGTTCACAAATTGGAGCAGGATTCCCAGTGCATACGAAATACCCACAGTCCTCGCCAAATATCTGTCCGTTTTCATCATACGCATGGAAACATAAAACACGCCGCTGCCGAGTAAGCCGAGAAGCAGGAATAATACAAGTCCGGTTGTGAAAATCGCAGTATAAGCCGTACCCACCCCAATAAAAGCTATGCCCAAGACAGATAGCAAACCGATAAAAAGAAAACATATCGTTTTCAAACGTTCCTTGCAAAAGCGGTTAAACAACGGATACAAAAGAAATCCCGCCGCACTTACGCCCAACGCATAATTCTGTGCCAGCACAGTCTTATCTTCTGATACGATACGGGAAAGCACATCCACATATAAATACTCCGCACCTAAAAACAGAAAGGTAAACAGCCCCATAAGGACAACAGCATCATAGTTACTGATCCCTGCCGCTTTTTCAAGGTCTTTTTTCTTCATATCCTTATCAATGAGCAGCTTCCATAACTTTTTATAACTTACGCTCATATCGCTTTCCCTCCTTTCTGAAATCATTCATGTAATTGCAGCGGCAACTGGCAGCAGAAAACAGCCACTGCATTTGAATCTGGTATAGTGGTATAGTGTACTATATTTTTTCGAGAAATACAAGAGTTTATAAAGCGATAGCTTTATTTTTCATAATACGCATCCACCATAAGGATTTGCATCTTTATATTGCTCGAATTTTGTGAATTCTGTCTTTATATTTCTCTGCACAAATTGTTTTCTATCTATGCTGACTCTATTATAATAAACATATCCGAACAACATCATAGATTATTATTAAAAGGGAGATTATGCTATGCGAATTGAAAACTTACAAAATGAAAACAGAAAATATGCGAAAAGTATCGGAAACTTCCACGTACTTGAATATGTACAGGATGCCAGCGTTTCACCTATGAATGCAATGAATGAGTATTTCATGAGTAAAATGAATGTTAGAAGAAGACAGGTTGTTATTGATATTGATAAAGACCATTCTGCTATTATCCAAGCCGGTGCCATGCAATGGATGGGTGGAAATGTACGAGCTACATCTGGCGTAAAAGGCATCGGAGATTTTATTGGAAAAGCAATCAAAGGTGCCGTTACAAAAGAAACAGCAGTTAAACCGGAATATGTTGGCGAAGGCTGTCTGGTACTGGAACCAACATATAAATACATTATTCTTGCAGATGTTGGCAAGTGGGGATCAGCCGGAATGACAATTGAAGATGGCATGTTCCTTGCTTGTGATGCAAATGTAAAAAGTAACGTTGTAGCCAGAAAGAACCTTTCATCAGCCGTACTAGGTGGCGAAGGTCTGTTTAATCTGAGTTTGCAGGGAAATGGTGTAGCTGCATTGGAATCTAATGTTCCTGAAGATGAATTGATTGAAGTCATATTGGAAAATGATGAACTGAAAATTGACGGAAATCTTGCTGTATGCTGGTCATCAAATCTAGAATTCACCGTAGAAAGATCTACAAAAACACTTGTAGGATCTGCAGTTAGCGGAGAGGGCCTGGTAAATGTTTATCGTGGAACAGGACGAGTACTGATGTGTCCGGTCGCACCGACAACTTCCTTGTTTGAGTCCACCAACACCATGACAGCTAAAGCTGCAGCTAAATCCAGCAATACATTTGGAAAGTAAGCGTAAAACACATTATCTCGTAAACAAACGCCGGTATAGGATTATAAAAATCCTGTATCGGCGTTATTAATTGATAAGATAAGTGGCATACCTCCATAGAAAGCGTATTCATCAAATGCTTCATTTTTATCTCCACCAACCGCTGAGTAATATTCCGCAAAACTAAGTGGATGTACTCTTATTTCATCAGCTATTTCAGATAAGAACTTTTTCATATCCTCTGCTATTTCTAGACTGAGAACTTGCCTTGTATTGGCTGTGATTAACTGTGCTAATCGGAACACATCGTTTTTATGTTTCTTTATATTTTTGCTGTCAACCTGCTCTCCATTCAACTTGCGTTCTTTTAAATCCAGCCACGCTTTTGCCTTAAATGGTATCAGGCAAGTCGGACTTAATACCGGAATGCCATCAACCATCATTTGTCCGGTTTTTAGCAATTCATAATACGCTTCGTTTAGAAGGATTGCCGACAAACTGGAGATTTCATCGTCTATCGGAAGCGGTGTGAGAACTGCATCATCTTCCAATATAATAAAATCTGGATTTCTGGAAAATATTTCTATCATGTATGGATATTCTTTGCTTTTCGGAGATGTGAAACGATAAAACTGTGCATTTCCGGTACTTTTATTCAAATGCTCATATCCTGCTTCTTTGACATACTCCCAAAACTGCCTGCCAAACTCCGCTGTTATGGATTCAACAATC
>ERZ825384.3539-NODE-3539-length-13854-cov-4.009856_pt1 | contig 13854 bp, 17 predicted proteins | sample MGYA00519931_ERZ825384 | MGnify/ENA primary metagenome ERZ825384 (study PRJEB31778, sample SAMEA3449200) | human gut metagenome | biome: human gut; feature: human-associated habitat; material: faeces | place: United Kingdom | collected 2010/2012 ...
CAGGTTGAGGCCGAGGAGCAGAAGCTGGACGTTGAGGGCCTGATCGCCCGCGCCATTGCCAACACTGAAAAGACGCAGATTCGGTATTATGAAGATGAACACAGGGGCTGAGGCCGTCGTCAAGCGCCTGAAGGAGCAGGAGCTGACGCTTGCTACGGCAGAATCCTGCACCGGCGGCCTGATCGGCAAGCTGCTGACTGATGTGCCGGGCGCGTCTGCCGTATATAAGGGCGGCGTGATAAGTTATGTAAATGAAATCAAGCACCGTCTGCTCGGCGTGGAGCAGGAGACGCTTGACGTCTGCACTGCCGTTTCCCGCGAAACAGCGCATGAAATGGCACGCGGCGCACGCGAACGCCTTATGACGGACTGCGCCGTGTCTGTAACGGGTCTTGCAGGGCCGGATGGGGACGGCACGGGCCGCCCGGTCGGCCTCGTCTACATCGCCGTCGACACGGCAGGCTTCTCCTTCTGTAAGGAGCTGCACCTGTCCGGCGACCGCGCCCAGATCCGCGAACAGGCCGCCGACGCGGTCTTCCAGCTGATTCTGGATACGATTTGAGAAGAACAGCCGCGCGGGAGTGTTCCCACGCGGCTGTTCTTTTATTGACTGGTCAGCGCCGGACAGGCCGGAGCGTGATCGAATCCGTTACGGTGAGCCCGCACTCCGCCACAAATGCCTGATAAGGCGCAAATGTTTCGGGCTGGAAGAAGCAATCCGGGTCGTGCGCGTCGATCCCGGCGACGATCGTGTTTCCGCAAGCCTTGGCGATGCGGAAAAAGCGCTCCGAGGGGTAGGTGCGGTTGGCGCGCAGACCCAGCAGATTGAGCTCCAGCGGGATGTTCAGCTCCTTCGCGGCCAGACACAGCCGCTCCATTTCCCTGCGGTAGAACGTTTCAGAGCCGGTAAAGTTGATCAGGTCCGGATGGGCCAGATAGGTATAGAGGCCGGTCTGCAGGGCCTCAATACATTGGTTTACATAAGTTGTGAGGACCTTGGGATCGTCCGTCGGCTCGTAGACATAGACCCCGTCGATCTCGTTACGGATATAGTGCTGCCCGAGCAGCAGATAGTCGACCGGATACTGCGTGATGCGGGCAAGCAGATCGTCAAAAAATCTGGGATAATACTCCGCCTCATAGCCGATCAGGATCTCAATGCGCCCCGCATATTCCTCCTTCAGCGCAAGAAGCGTCTGAATATAGTCCTCCAGATCCTCCGGGAACATGTGAAAATAGGAGACAATGCCGTCCGGAAACTGATACGGCGCGTGCTCGGAAAAGCCGAGCGTCTGATAGCCGCCCGCGATCGCGGCCTCGATATATTCCCGTTCCGTGCCGACCGCATGATGGTTGCGGAACGTGTGGGTGTGATAATTGTGAAGCATACTGCACCTCGAATCTGAACTGAGAAAAGTATAGCACGCCGGTAAACCAAAAACAATAGCGCGCACCCCGCTTTGTCACGAAACGGCGGTTTTCTGTATATTCTGGAGTAGAAACGAAACCGGGAAACGGAAAGGGGAGTGCGCCCATGAAAATGCGGCGGATGGGATTGGATACGCTGCGGCCGGGGGAGCAGTGCGTGCTGCGGCAGATTCAGCTGCCTGCGGCGCAGCGAATGCGGCTGGAAGAACTGGGATTGCTGCCGGGGACCAGGATCCAGTGCCTGTATCAGGCACCGTGCGGGACGCCTGCGGCCTATGCGGTCAGCGGTGCGGTCTTCGCCCTGCGGCGGAAGGACGCTGCGCGGCTGCTCGTGGAGGCCGTCTCATGAGCCGTCCGGAGGCCGCGCCCCGCGCCGTCGCGCTGGCCGGGAACCCGAACGTCGGCAAGAGCAGTCTTTTTAACGCCCTGACGGGCCTGCACCAGCATACCGGCAACTGGCCGGGCAAGACCGTCGCGGTCGCGCAGGGAGAATACGCCTACGCCGCTGCGCGCTACGTAGTCACCGACCTGCCGGGGGCCTACTCCCTCACGACCGGCTCTGAGGAGGAACATATCGCAGCGGACTACCTGCGCGCGCATACGGACGCCTGCCTGGTCGCCGTCTGCGACGCGACCTGTCTGGCGCGGAGCCTGCCGTTTGCCGTCCAGCTGATGCAGCGCTGGCCGCGCGTGATCGTCTGCGTCAATCTGATGGATGAGGCCGAAAAGCAGGGGATCCGCATCGACCTGCACGCGCTGCAGACCCTCCTTGGCGTCCCTGTCGTCGGCACGTGCGCAAGCGACCCGAATGCGGTCGCCCGCCTGCGGCAGACGATCCGCGACGTGCTGGATGGCTTCATGACCGTCCGTCCGCATCTGCCAGACGGTCAGAAGCCCGCGGACTGCGTACGCTATGCCCGGCAGCTCGCCGCGCAGACCGTCACCGGCGGCCAGACCCGGCGTCACGCGCGGCTGGACGCCGTTCTGACGGGCAAACGCACGGGGCCCGTGATTTTTGCCGCACTGCTGATCGTCCTGTTCTGGCTGACACTGGTGGGCAGCAACCGCTGCTCCGACTGGCTGCAGAGCGGCTTTGACCGGCTGCAAGCACTGTTTCTGCGCGTCTGCGGCGCGTGGCCGCCGCTGCTGGCGGACGCCGTCTGGAACGGCGTCTACGCGACCACGGCGCGGGTCACGGCCGTCATGCTGCCTCCGGCCGCCATCTTTTTCTGCCTCTTTTCCGTGCTGGAGGACGTCGGCTATCTGCCCCGCGCCGCCTTCCTGACGGATCACCTGTTCGAGCGCTACGGGACCTCCGGGAGGCAGGCGCTGACCATGTGCATGGGGCTCGGCTGCAACACTGTCGGCGTGACGGGCTGCCGGATCATGCCGACGCGGGAGGAAAAGCTCATTGCCATCAGCACGAACGCCATGATCCCCTGCAACGGCCGCTTTCCTATGCTGCTGGCGATGGGGACGGTCCTGCTCGGCCGGGAAAACGATCTGCTGCTGGCCCTGCTGCTGACGGCGGCGGTCTGCCTGGGGGCAAGCGGGACGTTCGCGGTTTCCGCGCTGCTGAGTAAGCTGCTGCACCGGAAGCCGCCGGCACCCTTCGTGCTCGAGCTGCCGCCCTACCGGCGTCCGCAGCCCAAAAAGATCCTGACCGACGCGATCTTCGGCAAGACGCTGCATGTGCTCTCCCGTGCGGCGCTGGTGGCGGCTCCGGCGGGGCTGATCCTGTGGGTGCTGTGCACAGTGCAGGTCGGCGGCATGAGCCTCCTGCAGCAGCTCGCGCGAACGCTGGACGGGGCAGGGGAGCTGCTCGGCATGAACGGTGCGATCCTGATCGGCTTCCTCTTTGCCCTCCCGGCCAACGAGCTTGCGATCCCGGTCATTCTGATGCTCCTGACGCGGCAGTCGCTTGGCACTGCGCCGGAGGCAGGGGCCGCCGCGCAGCTGGCCGCCTGCGGTGTCGGCGCGAAGACAGCTTTTTGCTGTCTGATCTTCAGCGTGTTCCACTGGCCGTGCGCCACGACGCTCCAGGCGATCCGGCGGGAGACGGGGAGTCTTCGGTGGACACTCCTGTCCGCGGCGCTTCCGACGGCCGTTGGCGTCCTGCTGTGCCTGCTCGTCAGCTGGCTCGTCCCATAGACATAAAAAACACGCTGCACGGATGTGCAGCGTGTTTTGTGTACGAAAGCAAGTAAAATTACTTGACCTCGACCTCTGCGCCAGCTTCCTTGAGCTCGGCGGCGATCTTCTCGGCTTCGTCCTTGGAGACGCCTTCCTTGAGGTTCTTCGGAGCGCCGTCGACGAGTTCCTTGGCTTCCTTCAGGCCCAGGCCGGTCAGAGCACGGACGACCTTGATGACAGCGATCTTGTTGGCGCCAGCGGCCTTCAGAACGACGTCGAACTCGGTCTTCTCTTCCTCAGCAGCAGCAGCGCCGGCAGCGGGAGCGGCGACAGCAGCGGCAGCGGCGGAAACGCCGAATTCCTCTTCCAGAGCGTGGACCAGCTCAGCCAGTTCCAGAACGGTAAGAGTCTTAACTTCTTCGATCATAGCAGTAATCTTTTCGGATGCCATTGTAGTTACCTCCAGTAAATTGTTTCAATCGATTTAAAATTTTGTAGTGAATCAGGCTTCTGCGGGAGCTTCTTCCGCAGGAGCGCCGCCCTTATGCTCCAGGATCTGGTTCAGAACAACTGCCAGAGAGGAGATCGGAGCGAGGAACGTGCCGAGGACCTGCGCAACGAGTGCGTTCTTGGAAGGCAGCTCGCCGAAGGACATGAGTTCTTCCACAGACAGAACCTTGCCTTCAACCATGCCGCCCTTGATCTTGACGACGTTCTTGTTTTTCTTTGCGAATTCGCAGATCACGCGAGCCGGAGCAATGGGATCGTCGGTGGTGGAAGCCATGGACGTCGTGCCGTTGAGAACCTCGTCGAACTCGGTGTAGCCGGCCTTATTGGCGGCGAAGCGGGTCAGCGTGTTCTTGACGACAGAGTACTCGACTCCCGCAGCACGGAACTGATTGCGAAGCTCGGTATCCTGCGCGACGGTGATGCCCTTGTAGTCAACAAATACAGCAGCGGTAGCGTTCTGGATCTTGTCAGACAGAGCATCAACGACGGTTTTCTTGCTTTCAAGTACCTTTGCGTTGGGCATGAATGTCACCTCTGAAAATAAAATGTCCTCACGCCAAAGACGTGAGGACACAAAAATGTTACCATTTGTGCGGAACCTCGGCAGGAAGGGAAGACCCTTTACGGCAGAATGCCTCCTGCTGTCTTTGGCAGCTTGTATATTATAGCAGAATCTGCGCGGATGTCAAGGACGAATTGAGAAAATCCCAGAAAAAACTCAGATCTTCGCGGTAGCGACCTTGATGCCGGGGCCCATGGTGCTGGCCACGGTGCAGCTTCTGATATACTGGCCCTTTGCAGCGGCCGGCTTTGCCTTGATGACGGCGCCCATCAGTGCGTTGAAGTTCTCAGCGAGCTTTTCGGGGCCAAAGGAAGCCTTGCCGATCGGGCAGTGGATGATGTTGGTCTTGTCGAGACGGTACTCGATCTTACCGGCTTTGATCTCCTTGACGGCGGCGGTGACGTTGGGGGTCACGGTGCCGGCCTTGGGGGAGGGCATGAGGCCCTTCGGGCCGAGGACCTTACCAAGACGACCGACGATACCCATCATATCCGGGGTAGCGACGACGACGTCGAAGTCAAACCAGTTTTCCTTCTGGATCTTCTCAACGAGCTCCATGCCGCCTGCGAAGTCGGCGCCGGCCTCTTTGGCCTCGTCGAGCTTGGCGTCCTTGGCGAAAACGAGGACCTTGCGGGTCTTGCCGGTGCCGTTCGGGAGAACGATGGCGCCGCGGACCTGCTGGTCAGCGTGACGGGAGTCGACGCCGAGCTTGATGTGGACTTCAACAGTCTCATCGAACTTGGCGGAAGCGGTCTTTACAACAAGATCCATGGCAGCGGGAACTTCGTACTGCGTAGCGCGGTCGATCAGTTTCGCGTTGTCCTTATATTTTTTACCTCTGAACAATGTAATTTCCTCCTTAGTGGTGATTCGGAATGATTCCTCCCACGTATTTATGAGGTTCGGCCTGTTGCCGATATCCCTCGGTCAAGCTGTTATGCAGTCAAACTCAGTCGACGACCACGATGCCCATGCTGCGGCAGGTGCCTGCGACCTGGCTCATAGCGGCTTCGATGGTGTTGGCGGTCAGGTCGGGCATTTTGCGCTCGGCGATCTCCTTGACCTGTGCCTTGGTGATGGTAGCGACCTTGTCCTTGTTGGGCACGCCGGAACCCTTCTCGATGCCCAGAGTCTTCAGAATGAGGGTCGGGGTCGGGGGGGTCTTGGTGACGAAGGAGAAGGAACGGTCAGCGTAGACCGTGATGACGACCGGGATCTTGAAACCAGCCTGATCCTTGGTGCGCTCGTTGAATTCCTTGATGAACTGGGAAATGTTGACGCCGTGCTGGCCGAGTGCCGGGCCGACAGGGGGCGATGCAGTTGCCTTTGCAGCCGGGATCTGCAGCTTGATATAACCTGTTACTTTCTGTGCCATGATGAGCACCTCCTGAATAAATGTGGTGATACGCGCGCATGCACGTATATTTGGCGGGGGTCAAGCCCCTCCCACGTTCCGCGCCTTGGCGGGGTCAATCATTGACCAGTTCGACCTGATCGAGCTCCAGCTCGACCGGCGTCTCGCGTCCGAACATGGAGACGATGACGCGGACCTTGTTCTTTTCGATGTCGATCTGGTCGACTGTTCCGATGAAGGAGGTCAGCGGGCCGTCATTGATCCAGACGCTGTCGCCTTCACTGTACGCAACCACGATCTCATGCTTTTCAATGCCCAGCTGCTGCACTTCCTCTTCGGTGAGGGGGGTGGGCTTGGTGCCGGAGCCGACGAAGCCGGTGACACCGCGGACATTTTTGATGATGTACCATGCCTCATCCGACATGATCATCTTGATGAGAACGTAGCCCGGGAATACCTTGCGGTCGTACGTTTTGGGCCCGTTGTCAGTGATCTCGGTCACAGTCTCCATCGGGATGGAGACGATGTGGATGAGATCCTCGAGATGACGGGTCTCAATGGTTTTCTCGATGGTGGCCTTGACGGTGTTTTCGTAGCCGGAATAGGTATGCACGACATACCATTTTGCTGCTTCCGCCATGCCTTAGCCTCTGACCAGGGTAATGAGACCGTTAACGACGACGCCGCCAACAGCATCGAAGACCCAGATGCAAATACCGACGATCAGCGTGCACACCAGAACGATGACGGTGTTGTTGACCATCTGGCTCTTTGTCGGCCATACGACTTTTTTCAGCTCGCTCTTCATCTCACGGAACCAGCGGCTGATGCGCTTGCCGGCGCGGGCAAAGAAGTTTTCCTTTTTCGCTTCTGCCATGATGTTCACCCTTTCTGCTTGTCCGATGTGTTACTTCGTCTCGCTGTGCAGGGTCTGCTTCTTGCAGAATCTGCAATACTTTTTCAGTTCGATACGGTCGGGGTCGTTCTTCTTGTTCTTCATGGTGTTGTAGTTTCTCTGCTTGCATTCGTTGCATCTGAGCGTGATCTTAACTCGCATGTTCGGCACCTCCTTAATACTTGCCTCCCTGCAAAACTGCGGCTATTGTAAATTTAGATGACGCCGAAACTACCTGGCGTCCCGCAGCTTGAAAAATGGGCGCAAAAAAATAAAACCCTTTTTCACAGGTAGGGTCATTCTATCACAAAACCCGCCGCGGGTCAACAAATTTTTGAGAAAAAAACAGGAAATTTTTCACCTGAATTGCGCGGGCGGAAAAAACCTGCTATAGTGTAGAATCATGAAAACCGAAGGGCAGGGAAACCATATGAAAGTAATGGCCATCGACTATGGCGACGCGCGCACCGGCGTTGCAATTTCCGACGCGCTCGGCTGGGTGACCGGGCAGACGACGGTGATCCACTCCTGGAAGCCGGAAAAGACGGCGGAGGAGGTCGCCCGGCTGCTGCGCGAAAGCGGCGCGGAGCGTCTGGTCATGGGCTTCCCGCGCAATATGGACGGGACTGAGGGCCCGCGCGCGGCCCTCTACCGCGAGTTTGCCGCCCTGCTGGAGCAGACGACCGGCATGAAGCCCGTCCTCTGGGACGAACGTCGCACCACCATCGAGGCCCATCAGATCCTGAACGAGGGCAACTACCACGGGAAAAAGCGGAAAAACACCGTCGACGCTGTGGCGGCCAGCCTGATCCTGGAGGGATATCTGGCCTATCTTCGCAATCACAAGGAGTAAGCATCATGTTCACTGGCTATACCGATCAGACCGTCGACGTATTCTGGGGCATCCGGTTCAATAACGACCGCGCCTGGTTCGCCGAGCACAAGCAGGAATTCCAGGACGCCGTCATGGCCCCGACCAAGGCGCTCGCCGCCGAGCTCTATGACTGGTTCCAGGCCGATTATCCCGACCTGCATCTCAATCTGCACATCTCCCGCATCTACCGCGACGCCCGCCGCCTGTTCGGCCGCGGGCCGCTCAACGACCATATCTGGTTCTCGTTCCAGAACGCGATCGAAAACCGCGGCGAAGCGCCCTGCTTCTGGTTCCAGGTCGGCGCCGACGGCTACGGCTGCGGCGCGGGCTGGTGGATGCCGGCGGCCTCCGGCGTGCAGCTGCGCCGTCTGCTGGACCATGACCCCGCCCGCGGCGAGAAGCTTCTGCGAAATCTCGACGCGCAGAATTCGTTCACGCTCTCCGGCCCTGCCTATGCCCGGCCCAAGGGCCACGCGGCAGAGCCGCTCGGGCGGCTGTATAACCTGCGCTCGTTCTCACTGGAGAGCATGCACCCGTTTGACGCGCGCAGCAGCAGCGCGGCGCTGACCGACTGGGTCAAAGACGGCTTCCGCTTCCTCCTGCCGTATTACCAGCTTTTCGAGCAGGCCTACGGCATGGTGGACTGAGCCTACTTCTTTTTCAGTCCCTTCAGGAAGACCTCCGACAGGCCGACGAGGATCAGAAAGCCGCCGAACAGCTTCCGCAGCGTCTCGGCGTCCGCCTGCTGGGCCAGCAGCGCGCCGCCCACGGCGCACACGGCTCCGGCAGCCGCCGCCGGCCAGACGGCCGGCCAGACGATCTGGCGGTTTTTGATATGAAAGATCAGCGCACAGGCGGCGCAGGGCAGGAAGTACAGCAGATTCACGCCCTGCGCCGCTTTCTGATCCATGGACAGTACCGCGGTCATCCAGACCATCAGCAGACTTCCGCCGCCGATCCCGAACCCGGACAGCACACCACAGACCAGCCCCGCGAGGATGGCACCCAGAAACGTCAGCATACAATCAGCCGCACCCCTCCCGCCAAAATCACGCCGCCGAGGATCAGATGCAGCGCCTTCGCCGGGATCTTCCGGAACCAGAGCCCTGCCAGCACGCCGCCCGCCGCGCCGCCGATCAGATAGGGCAGGGCGTCCCGGAGCGGCAGACTGTCGTGCGCCGCGTAGACCGCGATGGACACCGCACACAGCGGCAAAATCACCGCGACCGCCGAGGAAAACGCCGCCTTATCCTCCAGCCGGACGAGCCAGAGGAGCAGCGGCACGAGCACCATCCCGCCGCCCGCACCGAAAAATCCATTGATGAACCCTGCCAGTGCCCCGGCCAGCAGGCAAAAGCCGAGCTTCGGCTTCTGCGTCTCAGGCATAAAAAACCACCTCTCTCGCGGCATAGTCTGCCGGAAACGGGGTGGTTTTATACATCCGGGTAAAACGAACAGCCGTCCGGAAACCGGGCGGCTGTTCCGCAAAAACCTTATTTCGTGGTGTACTTCATGCCAAAGGCGGAGGTGGTGTAGCTGCCGTCACCGGCCGTGGCATCGTACCAGGCGTTGTAGTCGGCGCTGCGCAGAGCGTTCTCGACCAGCGCGTCACGGTAGATCTTGCCGAAGCTGTCGAAATACATGACATGCACGCCGTAGGACGTCTCGATGATGCCGGTATCGCCGGGCTTGCGGTCGGCGTCGAAGCACCAGTCGTTGAACTCGGTGACCATCTGGCCGGGCATGATGTTTTCATACAGGCCGCCCTCGTCGCCGTTGGAATCGGCGGTGTATTCCTTGGCCAGTTCGCCGAAGCTCTCGGCGGTCTTGTCGCTGGCTTCGTACTCGGTCAGGACGTCTTCGGCCTTCGTGCGGGCCTCGTCCATCGCGGTCTCGTCGGTGGTGTCGCTGACGGAGAAGAGGATGTGGCGGACGTTCGGCAGCTGATAGTCGTTCGTGCTGCGGGAGACGAAGTAGAGGACGTAGTAGACACTGTCGGTGGCGATATAGGTGGTGTCGCCCTCGGTGCGGCCAGCGTCAAACAGCCAGTCGGCAACGTCGGTGCTGAGGGAGCTGTACAGCTGGTTTTCCTTCAGCGTGGCGCTGTCTTCCGCATAGGTCTCCTTGGCGGATTCCAGGCAGTTTTCGTAAGCCTGATCGATGAAAGCCTGCTCGTCGCCCTGCGTGTCAGCAGCCATCTTGGAGGCCAGCTCTTCCTTGAGAGCGGTCAGCTCTTCATCGGAGAGGGTCTCAGCCTCGGCCTCGGCGTCGTCATCTTCCGTGTCAGTGCTGTCGGTCTGGAACATGGCGTCGGAGACCAGGAACTGCCGGTAGGTCACGGCGTCATAGCTGTTGGGGTCAGCGGCGTATTCCGACGCGATCTGCTCGTCGGTGTAGGTAAAGCCGTTCTGGGTGGCGGTGGCGTAGCTGTCGGCCAGCGTCACGACCTCGAGATACTCGCGGAAGTTCTTCTCGTTGCAGCCCGTGCCGTAGACACCTGCAATGTAGCCGCTGGTGTTCGTGCCGTAGTAGGAGGCATACAGCGCCAGGGAGGAGATCTGCGAGTCGATGGAAGCCTGCTCATCTTCGGAGAGCGTGTGGCCGTCAGCCTTTGCCGCGTCATAGAGGGCATAGGCGTTGGAAGCGTTGATCAGGCCCTGATCGGTGAAGTAATCGGCCCAAGTCTCGCCGGACTCTTCGTCATAGACCTGCTCGTCGAGCGGTGTGTCGGAGTCGATGACGTAGCTCATGAAGTCGCCGTACTGGTTCTGCATGTTGCCGTAGGCGCCTTTATAGAAGTAGTTGACCATCGCGGGCGTCAGCTTGTGCGTGCCGACGGTGGCAGCCGTGGTGTGGGAAGCGAAGAAGCCGCTCGTCAGCATGTAGAAGAACACGACGATGCAGACGATCAAAACAGCGCAGACGGCAATCAGCGTCGTCTTCAGGCCCTTGCTCATACCTTTCTTTGCTTCGTTGGCAGCTGCGGGAGCGGCGGCCTCTTCCTTGCGCTTGTTCTTTTCGCGGGATGCGCTCATGTGGGATCATTCCTCTCATTTGTCATAAGTCTGAGTTTTGCCGCAAACCGGCGGCAGTCAGCCGATCAGGCAATTCAATGCGTATTATACCGAAAACAGCCGCTATATGCAAGCAAAATTTTGCAAAAGGGAAAAAGTAATAGTGAAAAGGGAAGAAGTGCGGTACCGGCTGCGCCAGCGGTCCCGATCGTGCCGCCCCGCGGCACGCCGCACTGATTCACTCTTCACTATTACTTCTTACTTCCTATAAACACAGGTATCCCCGCAGAAGCCGTGCGGATCCAATTATAACCTGCACGAAACGGGCAGGTGGGTTGCCTCTTTGCTGCTTCTCTGCTTCCAACGTCCACCACCGGTCAGAGCCGTGGGCGGGAGGCCTGCAATCGACAGCAAAAGTTCCGGCATCCCCTGAATATAATGTGGGTTTAAGTGGACCCGTCACGCACCCCGCAGGGATACGCGTTTATTATTATATTTGTAGTTTGCTGCGGCGCGGCGGAATTATGCTTCCGGTGCGTCGTCTTCCTCGTAGATGAGATCCATCAGCGCGCTGTAGACCTCCTCGAGCTCCGCGTCGTCTTCGATGGCTTCGAGGAATTCCTCACCGTTTTCCTCCACGGATTTGAGGATGCTGACCTCAAGATCCTCTTCCTCATCGTCGTTGCCGCTGCCGGCCGGGACGAGGGCGAGATAGCGGCTGCCGTTGTGCTCCAGCTCGGCCAGAACTTCCAGCTCGTATTCCTTGCCGTCTTCGTCGGTGATGCTGATGAAATCGTCGCCGTATTGCTGCTCCATGGGGCTCCTCCGTATCACTTGATCTTGGCTCTATTTTAACCTGCGGACCGGATAAAATCAAGAGGAATTTGCTGACCGGATGCGGCCTGCCGCACGCCGGAACGCCATTTTATTCCGGAAAACCTGCCAAACAGGGTGTTTTTGCCCCATGCGCGCGGGAAAAAAGCGGAAGAAGAAAAAGACTGCATGGATTTCAAAATTTGTTTTCAAAATAATTGACAGATGTGTTATAATTGCCTGGATAGCATGATATATAGTGGCGCAATGCGCCGTTTGCCTGTATAACAGAAAAAAGTATGGAGGGTCCGTATGGCTCAGCAAAAAAGAAATGAAGCTGCGAAGAAGTCCGGCGCAGGCCATGTCTTCGCGGTGATCGGCAAGGTGATCGGGACGGTCTTTCTGACCGCATTTCTGGCGTTTCTGATCTTCGCCTGCCTGTTTGCGGTCTATGTGAAGAACGACCTTTCGCAGCAGGCCGAGTGGGCGGCCGACAGCTTCTCGCTCGACCAGACCTCGGTCATCTACTACGAAAACCCCGAGACCGGGAAATATGAGGTGCTGCAGACGCTCTACGGCGGCTCCAACAGCACCTGGGTCGAATACGATGATATCCCGAAAAATCTCATCCACGCCTGCATCGCCATCGAGGATAAGCGCTTTGAAAAGCACCAGGGCGTCGACTGGGTCACCACGCTGCGCGCCTGCTTCAAGATGTTCCTCGGCAAGAGTGAGGCCGGCGGCTCCACCATCACCCAGCAGCTCATCAAGAACCTCACGGGCGAAAAGGAGGTCACGGTCCGCCGCAAGCTGGTCGAGATCTATCGCGCGCTGGAGTTCGAAAAGACGCACACAAAGAAGGATATCATGGAGTGGTACCTCAATATCATTCCGCTCGGCGAAAACTGCAAGGGCGTCCAGTCGGCCTCCCGCGTCTACTTCGGCAAGGACGTCAAGGACCTGAGCCTGGCCGAGTGCGCGTCGCTCATCGGCATCACGAATAACCCGTCCCGATACGATCCCTATATCAGCGAAGCGAATACCAGAGAGAACAAGGAGCGGCAGGAGGTCATCCTGACCCAGATGCTCAAGCAGGGTTATATCAATCAGGAGCAGTATGACGAGGCCGTGGCCGAAGAACTGGTGTTCACCAACAGCAGCCGCGATAACAGCGACACGAGCGATGATTATTACTCCTGGTTTGAAGATCAGGTCATCCGCGATGTCGTCAGCGATCTGTGCGACAAGACCGGATACGAATACGACATCGTCTACAAGATGGTCATGACCGGCGGCTACCAGATCTACTCCACGGTCAACCCCGAGGTGCAGGCGACGGTCGACGCGGTCTACGAAGACCTGCAGAGCCTGCCGGCCACGGCGAGCTCCCAGCAGCTGCAGTCCGGCATCGTGATCGTCGACAATACGACCGGCGACGTCGTCGCGCTGGCCGGCGGCGTGGGCAGGAAGCAGGGGAGCCTTGTCTGGAACTGCGCCACGCAGAGCCTGCTCTCGCCCGGCTCCATCATCAAGCCCGTCGCGGTCTACGCGCCCGCCATCGAGCTTGGCCTCATCACCCCGGCGACCGTGATGGACGATACGCCCTATTCCTTCACCGACTCCGCGACCTGGCCCAAGAACCTCGACTCGACCTACCGCGGTCTTGTGTCGGTGGAAGAGGCTGTGGCCCAGTCGATCAATACCGTTCCGGTCAAGCTCGTCGCGCAGATGACGCCGGAATACAGCTATTCCTTCGCCAAGGACAAGATGGGCCTGTCCACGCTCGTCTCCTCCTACCAGTCGAATACCGGAGAGGAGCTCTCGGACGTCAACCTCTGGGCGCTCGCGCTCGGCAGTCTGACCCGGGGCGTGACGGTCCGCTCCATGACGGCGGCCTACGCGTCCTTTGCCAACGAGGGCGTCTGGCGCGAGGCCAGGACCTATACCGTCGTCAAGGACGCCAACGGGCAGATCATCCTTGACAATACGCAGGATTCCCACGTCGCCATGAAGGACATGACCGCGTGGTATATCACCGATATGCTCAAATCGACCGTCGAAAAGGGCACCGGCACGGCGGCGCAGTTGGAGAACATGACCGTCGCCGGCAAGACCGGCACGACCACGAGCGACTTTGACCGCTGGTTCGCGGGCTATACGCCGTATTATACCGGCGTCGTCTGGTGCGGCTACAATGACCCGGAGGAGATCGTGCTGACGGATTCCGACACCAATCCCTCCATTGTCATGTGGCAGAAGGTCATGCGCCTT
>ERZ825384.3544-NODE-3544-length-13825-cov-3.695280_pt1 | contig 13825 bp, 9 predicted proteins | sample MGYA00519931_ERZ825384 | MGnify/ENA primary metagenome ERZ825384 (study PRJEB31778, sample SAMEA3449200) | human gut metagenome | biome: human gut; feature: human-associated habitat; material: faeces | place: United Kingdom | collected 2010/2012 ...
ATCTGCGCCGCCGCAAGCGGCAGAAGCGCTGGGTGCTGCTGGCCCAGCTGGGATTGCTGATCGGCTTTTTCGCGCTGTGGGAAATCGCCGCGCGGCAGGGCTGGATTGACGATTTTATCATGAGCAGCCCATCGCGCATCTGGAAAACGCTGAAAAACCTGTATGCTTCGGGCGAGCTGTTCCGGCACCTGGGCGCGTCGTGCCTGGAAACGGTGATCGGCTTTACCCTGGGCACGCTGGCGGGCACGGTGATTGCCATCCTGCTGTGGTGGAGCCCCATGCTCTCGCGCATTCTGGATCCGTACCTGGTGGTGCTCAACTCTCTGCCCAAGACCGCCCTGGGGCCGGTATTTATCGTGTGGATGGGCGCGGGCCCGGCGTCCATCATCGCCATGACCCTGGCCATATCGCTGATTGTGACGATCCTGGAGGTGCACAACGGCTTCCTGGCCGTGGATCGGGGCAAGCTCAACCTGATGAAAACCCTGGGCGCAAGCCGCGCGCAGACGCTGCTCAAGCTCGTGCTGCCCGCCAACCTGCCCACCTTTGTAAACGCGCTGAAGGTGAACGTGGGGCTGTCCTGGGTGGGCGTGATCATGGGCGAATTTCTGGTGTCCCGCGAGGGGCTGGGCTACCTGATTGTCTACGGCTCTCAGGTATTCAAGATGGATCTGGTGATGGCGACGGTGCTGCTGCTTCTGCTGTGCGCCGCAGCCATGTATCAGGGCGTGCTTTTCCTTGAAAAGGCGCTGAAAAAACATTTGGGGGTATCCGCATGAGAAAGACTGTGATCCTGCTGCTTGCTCTGTGCCTGCTGTGCGCCGCCGTGCCCGCGCTGGCCGAAGAACCCGTTCGGGTGCGCGTCAGCGAGGTGACGCACTCGGTGTTCTACGCCCCGCAGTACGCGGCCATGGCGCTGGGCTTTTTTACCGATGAGGGATTGGAAATCGACCTGATGAATGGCGGCGGCGCGGATAAGGTGATGACCAGCGTGCTCACCGGCGAGGTGGATATCGGTCTGGCCGGGCCCGAGGCGTGCATCTATGTGCTGCTGGAGGGGCGCAGGGACGCGCCCAGGGTGTTTGCCCAATTGACGCAGTGCGACGGCTCCTTCATCGTGGGCAGGCAGGCGGAGGATTTTGCCTGGCAGAATTTGCGGGGCAAAACCATCCTCGGCGGCCGCAAGGGCGGCATGCCTGAGATGACGCTGGAATATGTGATGCGCAAAAACGGCGTGATCCCCCATGAGGACGCGACTGTGGATACCTCCGTGCAGTTCAACATGATGGCCGGCGCCTTTGTGGGCGGAGAGGCCGATTATGTGGCGCTGTTTGAGCCCACCGCCACCGAGGTGGAGCTGGCCGGGCAGGGCGTGGTGCTGTGCTCCATCGGCGAGCAGAGCGGCGAAATTCCCTATACCGCCTACTTTGCCGCCCAGAGCTACCTGACCGAAAACGCCGATACCGTGATGCGCTTCACCCGCGCCATCGCCCGCGGGCAGGAATGGGTTTACGCGCATACCGACCGCGAGCTGGCTGAGGCCATTGTGGGCTATTTCCCCGATACCTCGGTGGAGGTGCTGGAAAAGGTGGCCGCGCGCTACAAGGGCATTCACGCCTGGAAGGAAACCCCGGATATGAAGCTGGAGGCGCTGGAGCGCCTGGAAACCGTGATGGAGCAGGCGGGCGAGCTGAGCCAGCGCGTCGCCTATGAAGCGCTGGTGGAAAACGAATTTGCCTATCATGTAATGGCTGAAATGGGGCAAAAATAAGACCGGAAAACCCGGAGCGGGCGAAAATGCGCCGCTTCGGGCTTTTTTGACGTTTAAATCAGGCCTGAATTATCGAAAACAGCATAGAAACCCTTGACAAATGGTCAAAAAAAGACTATCATATCCGTACACAAAGCGGGGATGCGTTTGGACAATATGAACAAAATCCCTGCGGTGCAGCGGCCATAAATTATGCTGATATCGTGGCCGCGTGAGGTACGCTGTCTGATGCCGGGCTCCCCGGCTGGACGAATAAATATCTTATTAGGAGGCCCCTGTTTTATGAAGAAGCTTCTTGCGCTTGTGCTGGCCGCGTGCCTGCTCATGACCGTCGTGCCCGCCTTTGCCACCGTGGCGGATACGGTTGCCGCCAGTGAAAACCTGACCCATGACGAACTGGTTGAAAAGGCCAAGGCCGAGGAAGGCACCTTCATCGTGTACGGCAACACCAGCCGCATTTCCACCGCCGCTGAAAACTTCAGCAAGCTCTATGAGTCCAACAACCTCAAGGACGCTGAAATCTACACCAAGCTCGAAAGCGAAATCAAGGGTTCCGCCAAGGGCGCCGACATGGTGATGATTCAGGACGGCGCGCAGCTGACCTACGCCATCGAGGATGGTTGGGTTGTCAACTACGTTCCCTCTTCCGTGAAGGATACCGTGGGCGAAAGCGACCGCAATCCCCTGGTGCACCAGTACATCAACAAGCTGTTCATCTACAACAAGCTGGGCGAAAACGTCCCCGCCATCAAGAACGTGTGGGAGCTGACCGCCCCTGAGATGAAGGGCAACATCATCTTCAAGAACCCCGAAAACGAAACCGTCAACATGAACTTCCTGGTCATGCTGACCAGCGACGCCTGGGCCGAAAAGCTGGCCGCCGCCTACAAGGATTGGAAGGGCGAGGAAATCGATCTGGGCTCCTACAAGAACGCCGGCTATAAGTGGATCGCCGAATTCCTGAGCAACTGCACCTTCGGTTCCTCCGATACCACCATCGCCGAGGAAGTCAGCCAGGAAACCGCCGCTGGCAAGATCGGCCTGTTCGTGCTGAGCAAGCTGCGCTCCTCCTCCGTGCTGACCGATAACCTGACCGTCGCCCAGTACGACGCCAGCGAAAACGGCTACACCGTGGAGCCCTTCTCCGGCTTCATGTATCCCATGTACGCCATGATCTCCGCCAACGCCACCCGCCCCTACACCGCCATGCTGTTCATTGAATACCTGATGACGCAGGAAGGCTTCCAGCCCTGGGGCAAGAGCATCGGCGCCTACTCCACCAGCACCGCCGTTACCCCCAACGAGGGCGACCTGGACATCACCGTGTGGAAGGACACCCTGGTGATGGAGGATCCCGAGTACATCCTGGACAACTTTGACGATGTAAGCACCTTCGCCATCAAGTACATCCAGAAGTAATCAGACTCCCTGCGGCGGGACGGCAACAGGGCCGTTCCGCCGCATATTCTATTTTTAAGATCAACCAAAGGGGGGTAATGCCCAACATGGAACGCACCCGAAAATTTCAGCCGCGCAGGCTGATGGGCAGGCTGCGGGCGTATTTTTCCAAGCCCGCCAACGTGATCCTGCTGATCTTCCTGGTGGCGCTGTGCTTGCTTACGCTTTATCCGCTGCTGACCATGCTGCTGGAAACGGTCACGGTACACGCGGGGCGCGAGGCGCGCGCGGTGAAATCGCTGGGGCTTACGACCGGCGATTATACGCTGTATCACTTTAAAAAGCTGCTGTTTACCCTCAACGATGGCGGCGACGCGGGCGTAAAGCTGTCCAACAGCTGGATTCAGTTCTACGGCCCGTTCTTCAACACCCTGGCCGTGTCGCTGACCTCCTCGTTCATCGCCATCCTGTTTGGCGGCACCGTGGCCTTCCTGATCACGCGCACGAACATCAAATACAAAAAGTTCGTATCCGCCGTGTTCGTATTCCCCTACATCATGCCCTCCTGGACGCTGGCGCTGTTCTGGCAGACCTTCTGGAAGAACGTCAACATCGGCACCGGCACCTCCAACGGCATCATGGCGGCGGTGTTTGGCATCTATGCGCCTGAGTGGCTGGTGTACGGCTATTTCCCCATCAGCCTGGTGCTGGGCCTGCACTACGCGCCCTTCGCCTATATCCTCATCGGCGGCATCCTGCGCAATATGGACGCGAACCTGGAGGAGGCCGCGACCATCCTCAAGACCCCGCGCTGGCGCATCATCAGCCGCATCACCATGCCCATTGTAAAGCCGGCCATGCTCTCTACCTTCCTGCTGGTGTTCGCCAGCTCCATGAGCGCCTACGCCGTGCCGGTGTTCCTGGGCTCGCCCGTGCGCTACTATGTGCTGTCCACCAAGATGAAATCGCTGATGGACACCTACAGCGGCCAGGCGTATATCATCGCCGCCGTGATGATTATCTTCGGCGTGGCCATCCTGATGCTCAATCAGCGTGTGACCAACAGCCGCAAGCAGTTTACCACGGTGACGGGCAAGTCCTCGCAGATTTCGCTGATCAACCTGCGCCGTGCCAACCGCCCCATCGCCATCATCCTGGTGGTGCTGCTGCTTCTGGTGGCGGTGCTGCCGCTGCTGACCTTCGCCATGGAATCGGTCATCATCAAGGCGGGCGATTACTCGCTGTCCAACATGACGCTGGACTTCTGGGTGGGGCGCAACCTGGATTATCTGGATCAGGGCGACAGCACGGGCATCCTGTTCTCCGCCAAGGTATGGAAGGCGCTGGGCTACAGCCTGCTGCTGGCCGTCACCTGCTCGGTGGTTGCCGGCACCAGCGGCATCCTGGTGGGCTACGGCGTGGCCAAGCGCCGCGGCAGCCGTCTGGCCTCCTGGGTAAACAGCCTGTCCTTCTTCCCGTATCTGATGCCCTCGCTGGCCTTCGGCGCGATTTACCTGTCCATGTCCTCGCATGTGGCGTGGCTGCGCGGCTTCGCGCTGCTGGCGCTGGTGGGCTCGGTCAAGTACCTGCCCTTCGCCAGCCGCAGCGGCGTAAACGCCATGCTGCAATTGTCCGGCGAAATCGAGGAGGCCGCCCTGATCACGGGCGTGCCGTGGTGGAAGCGCATGGTGCGCGTGATCTTCCCCATCCAGAAATCCAGTTTCCTGTCCGGTTATCTGCTGCCGATGGTATCGTGCATGCGTGAATTGAGCCTGTTCGTGCTGCTGGTGCCCACCAGCAATACGATCCTGACCACCATGCTGATGCAGTACAGCGAAAAGGGCTGGGCGCAGTTTGGCAACGCCATCAACCTGCTGATTATCGTGGTGGTGCTGCTGGTAAACCTGACGGTAAACAAGCTGACGGGCGCGTCAATCGACAAGGGAGTAGGTGGCTGATATGCCTGAAATTATTCTGAAGCACGTAACCAAACGCTTTGGCAAGTTCGTGGCCGTGGACGACCTGAACCTGACCATCGAAAGCAACGCCTTTATTACGCTGCTGGGCCCCTCGGGCTGCGGCAAAACCACCACCCTGCGCATGATCGCGGGCCTGGAAACGCCCACCGAGGGCATGATCAGCATCGACGGCAAGGTGGTGTTCGATGCGGACAAGGGCATCAACCTGCCCCCCAACAAGCGCGATGTGGGCTTTCTGTTCCAGAACTACGCGCTGTGGCCGCACATGACGGTGTATCAGAACATCGCCTTCGGCCTGGAAAACCTCAAGTGGGATAAGAAGCGCATCGACGCGCGCGTCAAGGAGCTGCTGGCCATGCTGCGCATTGAACAGTTTGAAAAGCGCTATCCCAGCGAGCTGTCCGGCGGCCAGCAGCAGCGCGTGGCCATTGCCCGCACGCTGGCTCCCGGTCCCAAGGTGCTGTTCATGGATGAGCCGCTGTCCAACCTGGACGCCAAGCTGCGCATGGAAATGCGCACCGAGCTTAAGCGCCTGCACCGCGATACGGACTCCACCTTTGTGTATGTTACCCACGATCAGCTGGAGGCCATGACGCTGTCCACCCGCGTCTGCATCATGCAAAACGGCCTGCTGCAGCAGTATGCGCCGCCGCTGGAGATGTACAATGACCCCGCCAATCTGTTTGTGGCTGACTTCATGGGCAACCCCACGATGAACTTCATCGACGGCACCGCCGAGGTGAACGGCGCGACGGCGCAGCTGACCTTCGGTTCGCTGCATGGCGCGTTTACCGCCAAGGAGCCCATCAGCCTGACCGGCAAGGACGTGGTGGTGGGTATCCGCCCCGAGTATATCCGCATCAGCGACGAGGGCGCGCGCCATGCCAACGTGTATTCCACCCTGCCTGCCGGTATGGAAACCACCGTCAAGCTGGATGTGGAGGGCACCATGCTGACCGCCGTGGTCTTTGGCGATGTGGACTATCCTGTGGATTGCCCGGTGAAGTTTGACTTCTCCAAGACGGCGATCCTGTTTGACAAGGCCACGGGCAAGAACGTTGCCTGCGGCACGCTGGAACTGAAATAACCAGGCCCAACCGCCCGGACGGGAGTCTCCCGCCCGGGCTTTTTGCGCGCAATAAAAAACCATGCCCCGGCAGACAGACAGGGCATGGCGCTCAAAAGCGGCAGGAAACAGGCTGGCGGCGTTGTGTGCCGCCTGACAATAGCAGAATCCAAGGGAGAGCAAAAAGAGGAAGGCAAAAGGGAGGGGCAAATTGCAGGCGAATTTGGAGCGCCTGATTTTAGCATTTTTTCGGTTTTCCTTCGTCTAATATGTTGAAAGGAGTTGGTACGGTGCGCTACGGAAGACAATCGGACAGCCAGTCAGAAATTGAACGGCTCATGGAGCAGTACGGCAGCAGCCTTCTGAGAATGAGCGCCCTTTATCTGAAGGATGCGTCCCTTGCGCAGGACGCTGTGCAGGAAACATTTCTCAAGGCATACCGGTGTTTGGAAAATTACCGTGGTGAAAGCTCGGAAAAAACCTGGCTGACGACCATCTGCATCAATACGTGCCGGGATATGCTGAGAACCGCATGGTTTCGTCACCAAAGCCGGGTTCCCATGGAAGCGCTGCCCGAAAGACCTGCCGATTTTGTTTTTCCGGACAACACTGTGCTGACGGAGGTCATGAGGCTGCCTGTCAAATACCGCGAGGTCGTTCTGCTTCGGTATTATGAGGGACTTAAGCTGAAGGAAGTCGCAAGTGCACTGCGTTTATCAAGCAGCAAGGTTCGCACCCGCCTGAAGCGGGCGAACGCGATTTTGCAGGAAAGCCTGAAGGAGTGGTATTACGATGAAGAAGCATGAATTTCGAGAGCTTGTCGACCAGAACCTTTCCGGGCTCGTATGGGACGAAGAAAAGCGCCAAACGGTGCTTTACGCCGTCCAGAAGGAGGAAAAACCTGTGAAAAAGTTCACCGCAACCTTTGTGCTCATCGCCGCCGTCATCTGCCTCAGCGTCACCGCTCTGGCGGCTGGGCTGGTGTTTTCCAGCCAGGTGGACGCTTTCAAGCTCGCCGAGAAAGCCGTGACGGATACCTATGGCATTACAGGCTCCATGCTGAGCACGTTCTTTACCCGTACCGCGGAGGAAACGGCGGACGGCGGCGTTACGGTGGTTTATTCCGGCATCGAAGACCTGCGGGCGGTACTGGGAGACTACACGGTTTCTGTCAGAAACGGAAGGGCGGCCGCTGCCTGGAGCCATGAGGGCGAAGATACCTCCGGACTCTTTGACGCGAAGGCCTGGGGGAAGGAACAGCTGGAGGAAATGTTCCGCGCAGCGGCGAAGAACCGGGACATTAGCGCCTTCGTTGAAAAGGCGGAGTCGCTTGCCCAAAAGCAGGAGACGCCCTCTGCCGGCACGGTCGGAGCCGGCAAAGGAGACCGGAAAGCCGGCGAAGCAGAAGCCCGCGCCGCGGCAAAGAAATCTTCCTACACCGAGGAAGCGCTGCTTGCGCTGGCTAAGGACGCCGTTGCCAGCGCCTATCATCTGACCCCCGAACAGTCCAAAATGCTCAAGCTCGCCGTTGAGCTTGAAGACATGACGGACTATACCGACGACTCCATGTATTATCACATGCAGGATGGAAGGCCGGTCTTGACCACCATGATCAGCCTGCAGCAGCAAACGTCCGGCGATCCCCGCGTGTTCCCTCCCTTCACCGAAGGGGACGGCGTCTACTGGGTGAGCGTGAACGTGGAAACCGGCGTGATCGAGGACATTCTGTATGATTCCCTGCTGGGCGGCAACGGCTGATCGGGCATAGCCTTTTCTGGACGCGCCTCCCGCCCTGATCACCTGACGCTTGCAGCCAGTGAGAAAAGGCTGCTGTACAGGGCGGGGAGAATGCTTCGACCTGCCGCCGACTCGGAGGATGCTCCCGCATTGCGGAGCATCCTCCTTTTGCTGCGCGCAGTCCTATCATGCCCCGGCAGGGGGCGGCGGCATCGGAATGCCCAGCCATACTCAGCCATATTTGGAACAATCCGGAAGGCTGACACGCGCTTAATTGACATTTTACTTGTAAAATGTTATAGTAATTCTACCTGTGCGAAAGGGGGCGAGGGGATGCATAAGCGCTGCGGCATGCTGTTGACGCTGCTTTTGTGCTGCCTGCTTTGCCTGGCTGCACGGGCGGAGGACGCAGAGGATCCCGTCACCCTCCGCGCGCTGCTGGTGGGCTGCGACGAGTTCCTTTCGCACGAGAACATCGCCCCCTCCGCGGAGATGAACGTGCGCCGCATGGCCAATATGCTGGCTACCGATATCCGCGGGTACGCCGCCATTGTCAGCGCTGGTCAAGGCGTAGGCAGCGTGCAGGCGCTGCGCGAGCTGATGCAGCAAACCTTTGCCGAGGCGGATGACAACGATATTTCCCTGGTTTATTTTTGCACGCACGGCCTGTACGACCGCGTTACCTTCCAGCCCCTGCTGGTGCTGTCTGATGGGATCAGCGAGGAAAACCTGACCGCCGATTCCCTGCGCGACGCGCTGGACGCGGTTGCCGGGCAAAAGGTGCTGATTTTGGACGCCTGCAACAGTGGCGCGTTTATTGGCAAGGGCGCGTGGGACGCGCAGCTGCGCAACAGATTTCAAAGCGCCGATTATCAGGCGCTCACCAGCGCCGGCGCGCGCGAAAACAGCTTTCTCTGGCGCGATCGGGACGGCGTGGGCGGCGGCAGCTACTTTGCCCAGGAGCTGTGCGAGGGCCTGCGCTCGCGCGAGTTTGATTATAATGCGGACGGCCAGGTGACGCTGGCGGAGGCCTATCAAGGTTTGCTGGAAAGCCATGGCGCGTCCACGGCGCAGAGTTACCCGCAGCAGTCCGATTTTGCGCTGTACGCGTACGATCCCGACCTGGCCGATACTGCCGAGCGGCCCATCGGCGCGATCACGCTGGATAGCGCCGTGCTGAGCGAAAAGGAGGACACGCTGTATTTCAGCTTTACCGTGCGGCGCGCCGTGCGTGTGCAGTATCAGCTGATTTATTACAAAAACGGCCTGTGGCGCTTTGATACGCCGCAGACCATCGAGGACCCCGAAAACGAAATGGGCGCGCTGACCCCAGGGCGCAAGGAACGCTCGGTTTCCCTGCTGGCAGAGGAGGACGAACCCTACGGCTATGTGCTGCTGCAATTGGTGGCGCAGGAGGGTCGCCGCGCCATGCTGGCGGGCAGCAGGCTGATTGCCGTGCAGCGCGATACGGGCAACCCGGTGCTGCGCATTCGCTGCGGCGAGAGCTTTGACCCGGCTCAGGGCGAGGAATTAGCCGTGTATGTGGGACACCGCTTCCCATGCAGCCTGACGGTGACGGTGCGCGACGCGCAGGGGCAAACCGTACGCCGCCTGGCCTACAAGACGCCCTCGCGCCCGCTGGGTCTGGGCAGCGAGGCCAGCCTGTTTTATTGGGATGGCCGGAATGCCGCGGGCGAGCTGGCTGCTGCGGGCGAATATGTAATCGAAGCGTCCTGCACGGTGGATGGGCAGAAATACCTGGTCACCAGCGGTACGGTGCGGATAGGCAAATAAAAATGCCGTTTCGGCGGGGATTTCGGGATGAAACCCCGCCGCTTTCGCGTTTATATAGCGGAAGCCTTTCCAAGGAGCGGTTGAGAATGAAAAGAACGTTTGCCTGCCTGCTGCTGCTTTCGCTGCTGCTGTGCGCCTTGCCTGCGCTGGGCGAGGCCATGGAGTTTCCCGCCAGGGTATGCGAGGACGCGCCGCTGCTGTCCATTGCCATCGTGGATACGGGTGAGGTCGAGCCCGCCACGGAGGATAAAATTCTGCGCGCGGATATCACCGCCGAGGATGGAAGCCTGGCGCAATCGCTTACCTATCATGCGATTGAAGCGCCGAGCAGCGACGACCCCTTCATCGCCGCATGGCTGGAGGATTTGAACTTTGACGGCTATGCCGATCTTTGCCTTCGGACAGTGATGGGTGCGCGCAACGACCGCACGGCCTTTGCCCTGTGGAATCCCGAAACGGGACGCTTTGACGAGGTGTATACGGAGCCCCTCTATCTGCCGGAAGATCAGGACGATGCCGGCGAAGTCGAGTACAGTTGGCTGAGCAACTATGGGCTGCATCCCGAATCGGGCATGCTGGATTGCTATATGGCGGATGGCGCGGCGGATTACGATTGGACGGTTTACCGCTGGGAAGGCCGACGCCTGCGCCTCATTGGCGCAGCCACGCTGCGCACCCTGTCGGACGGCGATTTCTTGCGGGAGCGCGTCTGGCGGCTGGATGGCAGCTGCCGCTGGGAGCAGACCTGTCCGCTGGCATGGTATTACGCTGAAGCAGCCATATTCGATGAGCGTCAAGAGGCGATACAGGCCGCGCTGATGGGGCAGGATTTTTCCACGGCCAATACGCGCGACCGCGCGGTGCTGTACAGCCTGGACAGCGAGGACTCCGCCGCGCTGACGACGCTGCCCCAGGGCGCGGCGCTGCAGGTGCTCAAGGCCGATTGCGGCCGCGACGGCACCTGGGCGCGCGTGCTGTACGTCCCGACAGATGCGCCCGCGCAGCTGACCGGCTATGTGCGCATGGCGCAGCTAAACACAGAAAGGTGAGTTTTCATGCGAAAATGCTTACTTTGGGCGGTTATTCTCTTTCTTGCCATGCATCCTTTACGGCTTGCGCTGGCGGATTCTCCCATTTATCAGGACGGCGCTTTTTCTTATACGCTAACCAATGAGGGCGCTGTGCTGCGGGATTGGCAGGGCTGGCCAGCCGGAGAGGAGCAGGTCAATTTGCTCCTGCCAGATACGCTGGGCGGTCATCCGCTCATTGGCATTGGGGCATATGCGATGGGCATTTCCTATCAGTTTGATCATCGAAACCGATTTTGCATCACCGTGCCCGAGGGCGTGCGATATTTGGAGGAAAACGCTTTCGATAGCTGCTGTAACGCAACGATGCTCGTTCTTCCCTCCACGCTTCAGCAGATTGGCGAAGGGTTCTTGAATGTATTTGCTGAAGTCTCTTTTCCAAACGGCAGCGCGTATTTTTCATGTGAAAACGGCTTTTTGCTTGATTTGCGTTCCAACACGCTGCTATACGCCGCCCCGTCCAGCCACGATTATCCCCTGCCAAGCGTAACGAGGCTGGGCAATCACTGCCTGGATAACTGGCTGGCAGATCGTACTGACGTCATCTTGCCCCCAACGCTCACTTCGATCGGCGCAGTTTTTTATGATCTGCCGGAGCTAAAGCAGGTAACTCTGCCAGACAGCGTGATTACTCTGGATTCGCATTGCTTTTTTGCCACAGGGTTAAACAGCATCCAACTGCCGCCCGGCATTACCGAGATTCCCGCCTATTGCTTTGCCGGCTGTGACCTCACATCCATTGAAATTCCAGAAGGCGTAACGCGCATCGGCGAGTACGCATTCCTATACAATTGGAATCTCACCACAGATGTTATTCTTCCCAAATCCGTGCAGTTTGTCGGCTATGGCGCTTTCCCAGAAGAAGCACACGTAGTCGCAGCCAGCGAAACCACCCATTTTGAAACGCGGGAAGAATATGCTTTGCGGTGTCCGTAAAAGCATCATACACAAAAAGGGCTCCCATCGGGATCCTTTCTTATGCCGCAAGGGCTACATGATCACCTCGCGAATATAATTGTAGCTTACGCAGCCATCAATATAACCCAAATAAATAAAGTAAATGGCCAGGCACACAAGCATTACGATCAACGATATCATCAGCAGCGGCTTATTGCGGATATAATCGCATACCCAGAGGATTGCAAGCCATATCATATGCCACATGCTCAATGAAAAGAAGAAGGGAACATACTTCTGCGCCCATTCGTCATCGCCCCACAGCTTCAAGCCCGCGGTGGTTACATAGTTCCACGATTCGTCTACTGTTTCATAGGGCACTGTATTAAGCGATTTAAACAGCGTAAACTTGCCTGTGACAGCAAACATGATGATATCGTATCCTACAATGCCAATGGCAATGATGCTCAGCGCTGTAGAAAGGATGCATTGCCCCAATACAATACGCTTTAACCAATTGTGCTTTTTCTTTTTCAACTAACGCTGCTCCTTATGTTCAGAAGTTGCCTGCAATTGCATTTTAGCATGCGGGCAAATCGTCTGTGAAGGTACAGGCAAATCAAAAGAGCGCCTGATTGCTCAGACGCTCTTCTGATGGTGGGCAGGGATGGATTCGAACCATCGAAGTCTGTGACGGCAGATTTACAGTCTGCTCCCTTTGGCCACTCGGGAACCTACCCATGATGGAGCTGGCGATGGGACTTGAACCCGCAACCTGCTGATTACAAATCAGCTGCTCTGCCATTGAGCTACACCAGCGATTGAATCGGAACGCTGAAAAACGGTTCCGTATGGCGACGGTTGTTATTATAGCATATGAAAACCGATTTGTCAAGCGTTTTCGTCAATGGATTTGAAATTTCCGTTTTGTTTTCGTGTGCGCTTGACTTTTCGGGCGGTTTGTTGTAAAATGAACGCATGTAGCTTCCGGCCATGCGGAGGAGATTTTCCCTTCGCGGCGGGAACTCGCATTCCGGCGGCCGCCGCGGCCCGCCGGATAGACAAGCCCGCTCAGACTGCAAAAGGAGATGAACAGCCGGTGACTTTGACCCCGACCGTGGAATACGAATCCCTGCGGGACGACAAGAGCACCTTTTATTATTACAAGAAAACGCTCTTGATCTCGCTGATTCTGTCCTTTCTGATTTTAGCCCCCTTTGTGATCGTGGAATGGATCAAAACCGGATCGCCGGTCTTTCTCTATTACGGCGATTACAACGTGCAGCAGATCCCGTTTTACGAGCACTGCGTGCGCATGGTGCACGAGGGGAATTTCGGCTGGGACTGGCTGACCGACCTCGGCTCCAACTTCATCGGCAGCTATTCCTACTACCTGCTCGGCAGCCCGTTTTTCTGGTTGATGTGCCTGTTCCCGGCGTCCTGGGCGCCCTATCTGATGGCCCCGATCTATATGCTCAAGTTCGCCACGGCCGCCGTCATCGCCTACGCGTACCTCAAGCGCTTTGTCAAAAACAAGGACTACGCCGTCATCGGCGCGCTGCTGTACGCCTTCTCCGGCTTCCAGATTTACAACATCTTCTTCAATCAGTTCCACGAGGTCGTCGCCTTCTTCCCGCTGCTGCTCATCGGTGTGGAGGAACTGGTTCAGAACCGCCGCCGGGGCGTCTTTGCGCTGGCTGTGGCGGTGAACTGCATCGTCAACTACTGGTTCTTCATCGGCGAAGTGGTCTTTGTGGTGCTGTATGTATTCCTGCGCATGACCGACCGCAGCTGGGGTATGACAGTCAAGCGGTTCTGTGCCGTGGCACTGGAATCGGTGCTGGGCCTCTGCCTTGCCATGGTGGTGCTGCTGCCGTCGGTGCTGGCGATTATGGGCAATCCCCGCACCACCTCGGATAACCTGCTCTATGGCTGGAACTTCTGGATCTACTCCACTGTACAGCGCATTCCCCAGATCCTCCAGACCCTCTTCTTCCCGCCGGAACTCCCCAGCCGTCCCAACTTCTTCCCGGACGGCGGCGCCAAGTGGAGTTCCCTGTCGGCCTGGCTGCCGCTGTTCGGCGTGTCGGGGACA
>ERZ825384.3567-NODE-3567-length-13754-cov-3.359588_pt1 | contig 13754 bp, 13 predicted proteins | sample MGYA00519931_ERZ825384 | MGnify/ENA primary metagenome ERZ825384 (study PRJEB31778, sample SAMEA3449200) | human gut metagenome | biome: human gut; feature: human-associated habitat; material: faeces | place: United Kingdom | collected 2010/2012 ...
ATGAACGCGGGCATGATGACGCCGCCCTTGGCGTCGATGATCTCGGCACCGGGATATTTTGCGCGCAGCGCCGCTTCCTCGCCGACTTCGACGATCTTCGTGCCTTCGAAGGCGACGGCACCGTGCTCGTAATAGCCCTGCGCGCTCGCGTCGCGGGTGATGAGACGACCGTTGGTGACAAGTTTCATAAGTTTGCTCCTCCTTTTTCTTTTGCCTTTTCCCCGCCGCGAAAGCGGCACCGCAAGGGGAAAGAAAAAAGCGCTCCTCACACAGACCTTATCATCTCCCCGAAAGGGGAGACCGTACAGCCCGTGCGCGAAGCACTACGTTGCAGCTACCAAACGGTAATTTAGTTTGTAAAAATATTTTACAGGAATCGCGAACAAAATGCACGTTTTTTTCGTCTAAACTGACGTAGAAAATAAAAACGTAATTTTGTGCAATCCGTGGAAAGATAAAAAGATGCCCCGCAGCGGCCGTGTAAGCCCCGTCAAAACCTGCACCATTCTGGACAGGTGGGTCGCCTCTGTCCGGCTTTATTGCTTCCAACGTCCAGCCGCAAAAGGCAGCCGGGAGGCCTGCAAACCACCGGAGCGTACCGGCGTCCCTTATGACGAAATGTGGGTTTAAAAAGAACTTATCACGCACCCCGCAGGGCATGTTCAGTTTATCTCAGTTTTCAGAAAAAATCCGTCGCAATCGAAGTTTTACTCTTCGTCGGAAAGGATCTGCTCCATGAAGAGGTCGTAGACCTTGTCGATCTCCTCTTCGTCGTCAATGGTGACAAGGAACTCCTCGCCGTTTTCCATCTGGCTTTTGAGGATCACGAGACCGTATTCCTCTTCGTTTTCCTCGTCCTCGCTGTCCTCTTCGACCACGGGGAAGAAGGCCATATACGTCGTGCCATTATGCTCGAGCGCGTCGACGTATTCCAGCTCTATATCGTTGCCCTCGTCATCGGTCAGCGTGACGAAATTGGGGCCGAACTCATCGTTCATGGGGGAACACCTCCTGAAAGTTTGTGCTCGCATTATACCGCACCTTGCGGCAAAATGCAAGACAAGATACGTACCACTTGACAGCCGTGCTATACTATATTCTGTATCACTATTGAAAATCAGCTATGCGCGCTTGCGCATATTTCTATCGCAAAGGAGGAGGCGCTTTATGGAAGAAAACCGCGCAGAAAACCAGACGCCCCGAAGACAGCACACCCAGCACCCCACGCATCAGGCACACAAGAAGAAAAAGTCCGGCACGGCGAAAACGGTCATCGGCACCATTCTCGCCATCGGCCTTACCACCTGCCTGATGTTTTTCGCCATCTTCATGGTCTACGTGCATACGTCGCTCGATCTGAATGTGGACATCTCGGCCTACACGCTCAAGCAGAGCTCGACAGTCTACTATCAGGATAAAACAAGCGGGGAGTGGGTGGAGCTCACGAAGCTCCACGGCGTAGAGAACCGCACGCTCGTGAGTATCGACGAGATCCCCCAGCATGTGCGGGAGGCGCTGATCTCCATCGAGGACGAGCGCTTTGAAAGCCACCACGGCGTGGACTGGAAGAGCACGGCGAGAGCCATTCTCGGCAAGCTCACCGGTACCTCGACGCGCGGCGGCTCGACGATCACCCAGCAGGTCGTGAAGAACATGACCGGCGACAACGAGGTGACTATCAAGCGCAAGGTGACAGAGATCTTCCGTGCGCTGCGCCTCGAGAAGAACTACTCGAAAGACGAAATTCTCGAGACGTACCTGAACCTCGTCTACTTCGGCAACGGTTGCAACGGCATTGAGGCCGCGGCGGAGGGCTACTTCGGCAAGACCGTTGGTGAGCTGAGCATCGCGGAGGCGGCGTCCATCGTCGGCATCACGCAGTTCCCCTATAAATACGACCCGTCGCGCGGCGACTGGTACCGCGAGCAGAACAAGGAGCGCCAGCTCACCGTTCTTTATAAGATGCACGAGCTTGGCAAGATCAGCGACGAAGAGTATGAGCAGGCAAAGGTCGAGCCGCTCGTCTTCTCCTGGGACCCGGGTTTTGTTCCTTCTGCGGGGGTTGCAAGCAGGGTGGATACCGCCTCGAGCACGGAGTATGACTCCTACTTTGTTGAGCGCATGTTCAACGACATCGTCGCCGATATGCACGAACAGCTCGGATATGATGAGTCGGTCGCAAAGGATCTGCTCTACACCGGCGGCTACTCGATCTACTGCACGGTCGACCCCGAGGTGCAGTCGATCGTGGAGAGCGTTTACGCCGACCGCAATAACCTGAACTACACCTCGTCCAAGGGCCAGCTGCTCCAGTCCGGCGCGACGATCATCGACAACACGACGGGCGACATCGTCGCCGTTGCGGGCCGCGTGGGCGAGCGCGAGGGCCGGTTCTTGCTCGACTATTCGACCGTTGTGCGTCAGTGCGGTTCTGCCATCAAGCCTTTGAGCGTTTACGCGCCCGCGCTGGACGCCGGCGTCATCACGCCCGCGAGCGTCATCGACGATTATCCCGTTGAAATGCTCGGCGGAAGCATCTGGCCGGTGAACGCCTACTCGGGCTACCGCAGCATTATGACGCTGCAAGACGCCATCCGCAATTCGTCCAACCCCACGGCGGTGCGCACGGCCATCAAGCTGACGCTGCCCGCGTCGTATGCCTTTATGACCGAAAATCTTGGCTTCACGACGCTGACGAACGACGATATGACCGCGGCGGGCGCGCTCGCGCTCGGCGGCCTTTCCAAGGGCGTGACGACGCGCGAGATGGCCGCGGCCTACGCGTCCTTTGCCCGCGGCGGCGTTTACACCACGCCGAGAACGTATACCGAGGTGCTTGACCACAACGGCAACGTCATCCTTGAAAATAAGAGCGAGTCCCACGTCGCGATGAATGAGAGCACCGCCTACGCGATGAACGAGCTCCTGAAAAACGTCCTGCGCAGCGGTACGGGTACGGGCGCGAACTTCTCCGGTATGACCATCGCCGGTAAGACCGGTTCGACCAACAGCAACAACGACCGTTACTTTGTCGGTTACACGCCGTATTACACGGCAGCGGTCTGGGTCGGCTACGACACGCCGACGCGCATCGTGGCGAGCGGCAACCCCGCGGCCACGCTGTGGAAGACGTTTATGAGCAAGGTCCACGCGGGCCTTCCGAACAAGGACTTTGAAGTCAGCAGCGCCGACATGGTCAGCGTGACCGTCTGCACGCAGACGGGACTTCTGGCCTCGGCCGGCTGTCCCTCGCAGACTGTCAAGGTCGCAAAGAGCTATGCGCCCTCGCTGAGCTGCGACGGACACATCAGCGTAACCGTCTGCGCCGATTCCGGCATGCTCGCCTCCGACTACTGCCCGAATGTTACGACGGCCTATGTGCTCGATCTGAGCCAGCCGAACGTCAGCAGCGGTTGGGGCTACAAGCGCGAGCTTCTCACGACGCCGCTGAGCGCCGCGCTTCAGGCAACGTATCAGGCACAGCTCGAAGAAGGGCTCATTTCGTCGATCCCTGCAGGCGAACCGGTGCGCACGAACAGCGGCACAGTGCAGCTATACAGCGATCTGATGTACAGCGGCGTGTGCACGACGCACACAACGCCGCTGGAGCCCACGCCGGACCCGGATGCACCGGATGACGGCAGCGGCACGACGCCGGGCGGTGATGCCACCACTGGCGGCGACAGCGGCACACAGACGCCGTCTGACAACACCGGCACGGCGGGAGACAGCGCATCCGGCGATGTCGGAGACAACGGCCAGTTCCTCAACTGGCTGCTCAACAACGGCGGCACAGGCCGGTAAAAAGCAATAAAAAAGAGAACGGTTTTCACCGTTCTCTTTTTTGTGCGGCAGCTTCCGCTTTTGCGTTTCGAATCTGCGCGAACAGCAGCAGGAGGAAGGGGAAGAGTACCATCCCTGCCACGCCGAATGTGCAGTAGCCGAGGTACATCGCAAAAAGCGACGCGACCGGCGGCAGCCCCGCCTGCGCGGAGAGAAGCTTGGGCTCGAGCGTGTTGCGCGTGATGAGCGTGCAGAGGTAGAGCGCGAGGAGCACGATGGCCTTGGGCGGGAAGCCGAACAGCAGCGTGAAGACCGCCCACGGCACGAGCGCCGTGCCCGTGCCGAAGACCGGCAGCGCGTCGAGCAGTGTGATGAGAAAGGCGAGCAGCAGGGAATAGCTCTGGCGCATGAGGAGAAAGCCGATAAGAAGCTCTGAAAACGTGATGAGCGACAGCGTTGCCTGCGCGCGCAGCCACCGCGCAAGCGAGCGCATTACGCCGCCGCGAAAGAGCCGCAGCTTTGCCATCGCTTCTTCCGGCACGGCGTGTTCGAGTGCCGCGCAGAGCTCGGGGTACGACGCGGAGGTGAAGAAGATCGCAAGCACACCCGTCGCGATGGCGAGCACGCCGCCCGGCAGCGCCGCGGCGGCAGAGCCGAGCCACGCCATCGCGCGCGAAGACAGCGAGCGCAGCAGGCTGTCCGCGTCCGTGACGGCCCTGAAAAGCTGCTCGTGCAGATAGCCGCTGAGCCATTCGGGACTCGACGCGCTGAACTGCTCCAATCGGGAGAGCAGATCGTCCGCCGCGGCGGGGATCGCGTCGAAAAACGCGGGCGCGGCGGCGAGCAGCGCGTTCGTCTGAGAAAGCAGCGTAGACCACAGGAGCGACAGCAGCCCGCCGAGCAGAAACAGCAGCGTCAGCGTCAGGATCAGCGCGGAAAAGCCACGTTGAAAGTGAAATTTCCACCGCAGATACAAAACGACCGGTTCCAGCAGCGCCGCGACGAGCAGCGCGAGCAGAAACGGCAAACACCACGGCAGCACATAGCGAAAGCAGACATAAAAGAGAGATGCACCCATGAAAAGCGCGAGCGATAAAGTGAGGAAGCGTCTCAGCCGTTCTTCATTCAAATTTTGCAGACCTCCCATCGAAAAAGTGTTGCAATATGCGTTAAGATATGCTAAAATCCTGCCATATAAAGACAGATGACCGCGGAGGAGAAACATTATGGCGCCTGCAACGAAATTTTATTTGGTCTCGGCAGAGGCCCTTCCGGAAATTTTTATCAAGGTGGCAGAGGCGAAGCGCATGCTCCAGTCCGGCGAGGTGCGCACCGCGGGCGACGCCGCCCGCACCGTCGGCATCAGCCGCAGCGCATTTTATAAGTACCGCGATGCGGTGCGCCCCTTCAACGACATGAAGACCGGCCGCATCATCACGTTCTACACGATGCTCAAGAACAACCCCGGCGTATTGTCCAACGTCCTTTCTATTTTTGCCGGTTCGGGCGCGAATATTCTGACCATCAACCAGAGTATTCCCACCAACGGCTGTGCCGCGGTGACGATCTCGGCTGAGACGTCCGAAATGCAGGAGTCGATCGAGGAGATGATGGCGCGGGCGCTCGCGCTTGAGGGCGTGGTGCGCTTCGATATCCTCGCGGCCTGAGTCACGCGGGCTTGTACAAGTTCATACGATGGATTGGCAGCGGCTGAGATGAGCGCTGTCAATCCATTTTTTGTTGGAAGTGGTTCTTATGAGCCTGATCGTACAGAAGTTCGGCGGCAGCTCCGTGCGCGACTATGCGCATCTTCTGCGCATGGCGCGCATCGTCAAATCGCGGGTGGACGAAGGCGACGACGTGGTCGTCGTTCTCTCCGCGCAGGGCGACACGACGGACGGCCTGCTGCAAAAGGCAAAGGAGATCAGCGAGCGGCCTTCGCCGCGCGAGCTCGACATGCTGCTCTCCGCGGGCGAGCAGATGAGCGCCGCGCTCGGCGCGATGACGCTGCGGTCCATCGGCGTGGAGGCGGTATCCCTCTGCGCATGGCAGATCCCCATCGAAACGGACGGTACACATGGGAACGCGGAGATCGAACTGATCGACACCGCGCGTATCCGGAAGGAGCTGGCCGAGGGCTATGTTGTGGTCGCGGCGGGCTTTCAGGGCGTCGACGAAAATGGCGACGTCACGACGCTCGGACGCGGCGGCTCGGACACGAGTGCAGTGGCGCTCGCCGCGGCGCTGAAGGCCGCTGAGCTCATCATTTATACCGATGTGGACGGCATTTTTTCATCTGACCCGCGCATCTGCCAAAACGCTGTGCGGCGCGAGGTGATCTCGTATGACGACATGCTGCTGCTCGCACAGAAAGGCGCACAGGTGCTGCATGACCGCAGCGTGGCGCTCGCGCAGGCGGGCGGCGTGCCCATCACCGTGCGCTCGTGCAGGGAAGGCGGCGCGGGGAGCATCGTTTGCGAAACGGATGAAGACGCAAGCGTCGTCGGCGTGACGCAGAAAAAGAGCGGGCGGAGCCGCCTTGCGGCCATCACGGCGGTCGGCGGCGCGCTGCCGAGCATCGAGAAAGAGAAGATAGCCGTCACGGCGCTCGAACGGGCGGAGATCACCGTCTTCGCCGTTGCGGCGGGGGAGCGGTTCATGAGCTTTTACGTCCTGCGCGACGACGCAGAGCGCGCCTTGCAGCTCGTGCACGACGCGCTGATCGCCGCGAAAGAATGAAAAAAGACCCGTTGGAGCATCCAACGGGTCTTGCCTTTTGCAAGCTGCTTATTCTTCGGCGTAGCGCTTTTTCGCCTTTTCAATCTTGGTCGAATAGCGGTCCTCTTCAGAGAAGATGCAGCCGCAGTATTTCTGCATGTAGAGGCCCATCTCGCGCGCCTTGGCCTGCCCCTCGCGAAAACCGGGGCGGAAGTCACGGTAGTAGAATTCGACGCCGTACTTCTTGCCCATCGTCTCGCCCACGGTCTTTAAGAGCTCGTGGTTCTGATACGGAGAGATGAGCAGGGACGATGTGAACGCGTCGTAGCCATGGTCGGCGGCGTATTTGGCCGCCGTGCCGAGGCGGATGGTGTAGCAGTGCGCGCAGCGGTGGTCGATATCCGCACTCACGGCGCGGACAAAGTCGCGCAGGCCGTAATCCTCTAAAATATGCACTTCTACATGCTCTTTTTCCCCGTATTCGAGCAGCGTGCGGCGGCGCGCGTCATACTCCGTCCAGGGGTGAATGTTCGGGTTGAACCAGAGTGACGTGGGCTCAATCCCGTCGGCGCGCAGCGTGTCCACGCAGTAGACCGAGCAGGGGGCGCAGCAGGAGTGCAGCAGCAGTTTATCCATCAAAAAAGACCAGCTTTCCTTGTGTCGTTTCTGCCAGCATACCACAAGCGCGCGGCAAAGTCCACGGGAAAAGAAAATTAAGCGAATGGCGCAGGATCGTTCACGATTTATACATTGACTATTCAATCGAATGCGTAGTATAATACATTGATTATTATGAACAAGTATGCCCATGCGGCAAAGGAGAAAATGTATGTGGATCGCGGACGGTTGGGAAGATTATGAGCTGCTGGACTGCGGCGGCGGAGAAAAGCTCGAACGCTGGGGAAAGCAAATTCTGGTGCGGCCTGACCCTCAGGCGATCTGGGAGACGCCGCGCACGAACCGCGGCTGGCGCAACGCGCAGGGCCGCTATTACCGCTCGTCCTCGGGCGGCGGACATTGGGACAAGGAGAAGCTGCCCGAGAGCTGGACGGTAAATTACAAGGATCTCAAATTCCAGGTCAAGCCCATGAATTTTAAGCACACGGGCCTGTTTCCCGAGCAGGCCGTCAACTGGGATTTTGCGCGCGAGAAGATCAAAAACGCGGGCCGGCCCATCCGCGTGCTGAACCTCTTCGCCTACACCGGCGGCGCGACGGTCGCGTGTGCGGCGGCAGGCGCTCAGGTCTGCCACGTGGATGCGGCAAAGGGCATGGTCAACTGGGCGCGCGAGAACGCGCGTGTCAGCGGCCTTTCTGATGCGCCGGTGCGCTGGATCATCGACGACTGCGCGAAATTTGTCGAGCGTGAGATCCGCCGCGGCAAGGTGTATGACGCCATCATCATGGACCCGCCGAGCTACGGCCGCGGCCCCGGAGGAGAGGTCTGGAAGTTGGAGGACAATCTTTTCCCGTTCGTGAAGCTCTGCGCGCAGGTCTTATCGGACAAGCCGCTTTTTGTCATCATCAACTCGTATACGACGGGGCTCGCTCCCTCGGTGCTCGGCTACATGCTGCACCTGCTCGTTGCGGAAAAGTACGGCGGCAAGGTCACGTGGGACGAGCTGGGCCTGCCCGTGACGGAGACGGGGCTCGCGTTGCCCTGCGGCGCGACGGGCCGCTGGTTCTCGGAATAAAGGAATCCGCCGCTTTGCGGCGATGAATCCCCGAAAGGCTCTTTCGGGACAACGATTAAGGAACGCAACTTTTATGGAAATGATCAAGACCCAAGACCTGGCCTTCACCTATCCGGGCACGGAAGACCAGGTGAACACCCGCGCGCTGCGCGGGGTGGATGTGACCATCGAGCGCGGCAGCTTTGTCGTGATCCTCGGCCACAACGGCAGCGGAAAATCGACGCTTGCCAAGACCTTCAACGCAGTCCTGCTGCCAAGCGGCGGCAAGGTCTATGTCGAGGGCATGGACACGATGGACGAATCGCTCCTGCTTGAAATTCGCAGGCGCGTGGGCATGGTGTTCCAGAATCCGGACAACCAGATCGTGGCGAATGTCGTCGAAGAGGATGTCGCGTTCGCTCCCGAGAATTTGGGCGTGCCGAGCGCCGAGATCAGAAAGCGCGTAGACGACGCGCTCGAGGCCGTCGGCATGACGCAGTTCGTCAAGCACGCGCCGCACCTGCTCTCCGGCGGACAGAAGCAGCGCATCGCCATCGCGGGCGTGCTGGCGATGAAGCCCGAGTGCATCGTGCTCGACGAGGCGACCGCCATGCTCGACCCCATCGGCCGCAGCGAGGTCATTTCGACCATCGAACGGCTCAACCGCGACGAGGGCATCACCGTTGTGCTCATCACCCACCACATGAACGAAGCCGAGCACGCCGACCGCGTGATCGTGATGAACGACGGCCTTGTCGTCATGGACGGAAAGCCGCGCGAGGTCTTCACCCGCAAAAAGGAGCTGGAGGACATCGGCCTTGCCGTGCCGGACACGGTCTCGCTGCTCTTTTCCCTGCGCGAGGCGGGCATGGACGTCCCCGTGGACGCCATCACCGTAGAGGAATGCGCAGACGCCATTGCGAAAAATTTTACCTAAGAGGACTGTAACCTTGGAAGAGATCATTCGTGTAGAAAACCTGACGCACACCTACGGGGAGGGCACGCCGTTCTGCCGCAGTGCGGTGCAGGATATGTCGCTCGCGATCTATCGCGGCGAATTTTTGGGCATCATCGGCCACACGGGCAGCGGCAAGTCGACGCTGATCCAGCACTTGAACGGCTTGCTCAAGCCGACCTCCGGCCGGATACTTCTCGGTGGAGAGGACATCTGGTCGGACCCGAAGAAAATTCGGAACGTAAGATTCCGCGTGGGCCTCGTGTTCCAGTATCCGGAATACCAGCTTTTTGAAGAGACTGTTTACCGCGATATCGCGTTCGGCCCGACGAACATGGGCTTATCCAAAGACGAGATCGACCGCCGCGTGCTTGAATCCGCGCACTTTGCGGGGCTTACCGACGATCTGCTGGAAAAATCGCCGTTCGCCCTCTCCGGCGGACAGAAGCGCCGCGTGGCCATCGCGGGCGTTATTGCGATGGAGCCCGAGGTGCTCGTGCTCGACGAGCCGAGCGCGGGCCTTGACCCGCAGGGCAGGGAAGAGCTGCTTTCAAACATCCGCGAATTCCACCGCGCGCGCGGCACGACCGTCGTGCTCGTGAGCCACAGCATGGAGGAGATCGCGAAAAACGTCGACCGTATCGTTGTCCTGTCGGACAGCCATGTGCTCATGAGCGGCACGCCGCGCGAGGTCTTCGCCCGCGGCGACGAGCTGATGACCGCGGGCCTCGACGTGCCGCAGGTCACGCGCGTCGCGATGGCGCTGCGCGATAAAGGCATTGCCATCAACCCCGCCGTTTACACCGTCGATGAGCTCAGCAAAGAGCTTGTCGCGCTCAAGAGAGGGGGCGGCAAAAAATGCTGAAGGATATCACGCTCGGCCAGTTTTTCCCGGGCGACACGCTCGCCCATAAGCTCGACCCGCGCACAAAGCTCCTCGTCACGGTGTTTTACGTCGTGGCGCTCTTTACGGCGAAGAGCTACATTGCCTACGGCGTTCTCATTCTGACGCTGATCGTCGCCGTGCGCATCTCGCGCGTGGGCGCGAAGGCGCTTTTCAAGGGATTAAAGCCGGTGCTGTTCATTATCGCGTTCACGGCGCTTTTGAACCTCTTTTACACCCCCGGCACGGAGCTGTGCCATTTTTGGATCTTCCGCATTACGATCGAGGGTGTGCGCGCCGCCATCACGATGATGCTGCGCATCACGCTTTTGATCATGGGAACGTTCCTGCTCACGTATACGACCTCTCCCATCCGCCTGACGGACGGTCTGGAGAGCCTGCTGGGCCCGCTCAAGAAGATCAAGGTCCCTGTGCATGAGCTCGCGATGATGATGTCGATCGCGCTTCGCTTCATCCCGACGCTCATCGAAGAGACGGATAAGATCATGTCCGCGCAGAAGGCGCGCGGCGCCGACTTTGAGACCGGAAGCCTTATGCAGCGCGCCAAGGCGCTCGTGCCGCTGCTTGTGCCGCTGTTTGTCAGCGCGTTCCGCCGCGCCGACGAGCTGGCGACGGCCATGGAATGCCGCTGCTACCACGGCGACGAAGGCCGCACGAAGCTCAATGTGCTGCACTACCAGACGCGCGACTATCTGGTGCTCGGCTATTATGCCGTACTCGTGGCCGCGGTCATCGCGCTGCGATAAGAAGAAAGGACGCTTTTATGCGAAACATCGCCCTCAAGCTCATGTATAACGGCACGGCCTATCACGGCTGGCAGATGCAGCGGACCGAGGCGAGCGTGCAGGAGACGCTCCAGCGCGGTCTTTCGATGGTCTGCGGCGAGAGGGTCAGGCTCACCGGCGTCGGCCGCACGGACGCGGGCGTTCACGCCGAGCGCTATGTTGCGAATTTCCGCACGAGCTCCCGCATCCCCATCGACCGCCTGCCCTTCGCAGTCAACACCCACACGCCCGAGGACATCGTGGTGCGCGAGGCGCTGGAGGTGGCGGACGATTTCAACGCCATCGGCTCGTGTCTGAAGAAGGAATACACCTACCGCATCTACAATTCGCGCATCAAGAACCCGTTTTATGTGAACCGTGCGTACTTCTACCCCAAAAAGCTCGACGAGGCCGTGATGGACGCGGCGGCGCGGGCGTTTGAGGGCACGCACGATTTCCGCGCCGTGCGCTCGGTCGGCACGGAGACAAAGACCACCGTCCGCACCGTGCACTACTGCCGCGTGACGCGCCGCGGCGAGCTTCTGGAGCTCAAGGTCTGCGCGGACGGCTTTCTCTACAACATGGTGCGCGCCATCACCGGCACGGTGCTCTACGCCGCCGAGGGCAAGCTCACGGCGGAGGACATTCCCAAAATACTCGACTCCGGCGACCGCACGCTCGCCGGCCCCACGGTGCCGCCGGGGGGACTGTACATGACCAGACTTTGGTATGAGGATGAACGGCTCAATGACTGACAAGGATAAGCTCTCGCGCGAGGATCTGCGCGCGGAGCGCGCCGCGCCGCCGCGCCGCGGCACGTTCCACCGTATTCTGGTGCTGGTGGCGGTGCTCGCGGTCGTGCTGGGAGCGGTGCTCGCCGCGGCGTATCTGGACCTGTCGAATTTCGACAGCCTCCGCCGCGCGCTGAGCTACGATAAGGCCGACGCCGCGGGCGAGAACACCTATGATTACGACAACGACCGCACGAACCGCTTCGCCCTCCTCGGCGACCGCCTGCTGGTCGTTTCCACCACGCGCGTGAGCGTGCTCGCCGACGACGGCAGCGAGGTCTACGCGCAGGAGGTCAAGCTTGATTCGCCCGCCATCGCCCTCGGCGGCCGCACCGCCGCGGTCTACGACGTTGGCGGCATGACGCTCTATATCCTCGGGGAAAGGGGCCTTGTGCGCGATCTGAGTACCGAGACGGAAAACGGCATTATTTCGGCGAAGCTCAACTCCTCCGATATGCTGGCGCTCGTGACGGACAAGAGCGGCTACAAGTCCTCCGTCTCGGTCTACAACGCCTCGGGGGAGCGCGTGTTCACCTTCAATTCCTCCAACCGCTACATGATCGACGCCTGCGTGGAGCGCGGCGGCAAGCACGTCGCGGTCGCGACGCTCGGCTCGGAGGACGCCATGTTCGTCAGTACGATCCGCCGCTACGCGCTCGATCAGGAGACGGCGGTCTCCGCCTGCGTGCTGGACGATTCGCTGCTCTACGAGCTCTCGAGCTTCGGCGGCACGCTCGTCGCCGTGACGGACGACCGCTTTCTCGCGCTCAGCGGCGACGGTTCGCTCGGCGGATCCTACGACTACGCCTATCCCTATCTGCGCGGCAGCACGCTCGGCGGGACGGATTTCGGCGCGCTCGTGCTCTCGCGCTACCGCTCCGGCAGCGCGGGCAAGCTCGTCACCGTCGGCGCGGAGGGCAACCTTATCGCCTCGCTCGACACGCAGCGCGACGTGCTGGACATTTCGGCGGCGGGCAAGTACCTCGCCGTGCTTTACAGCGACGAGCTGGTCATTTACACCTCTGACCTCGCTGAATATGCCTCGCTCACCGACACGCAGTACGCGCGCGGCGTGCGGATGCGCGCCGACGGCTCGGCGGTGCTGCTCGGCTCGCAGCACGGCTGGCTCTTTGTGCCGTAATTAGAAAAATGTTTCACTTGAAAGGTAAGTGAAAAGCATGGATAATGCACTTATCATTGATCTCGTCCTGGCTGCCGTGCTGGCGGTGTTCGCGCTTCTCGGCGCGCGCAAGGGCCTTATCCGCAGCCTGATGGCGCTCGTGAGCGTGGTGGTCGCGCTCATCGGCGCGACGCTGCTCACCGCGATGTTCGTCGAGCCGGTCACCGACCTCGTCTACCCCAGAGTGGAGGAAAAGGTCCTCGCGCAGTTCGAGCGCGATATTCCGTCCGACGCGCTGGCCGCGGAGGACGGCGACCTGAGCGCCGGCGGACTGCTGCCCGACGAGCTGAGCGATCTGCTCGGCGAAGCGCTCGACACGCTCAAGCGCTTCGGCGTCTCCGACGACGCCATCGACGGCGTGACGAAGAGCGTGACCGATTCCGCCGTTTCCGCGGCGGAGCGGGCGGCGTACCTGCTCGTCAAGACCATCGTGCAGGCCGCGCTGTTCCTCGCGTTCTTCCTTGCGCTGATGCTGCTGCTCCGTCTGCTCACGCATGGGCTCGACCGCCTTTTCTCGCTGCCGGTGCTCGCGCAGCTCAACGGCCTCGGCGGCGCGGCGCTCTCGCTCATGGAAGGCGCGCTGCTTATTTTTCTCATTGTATTCGCCGCGCCTCGGCGTGACGTGGTTTGCGGACCATGCGGCGGGCACGCACCTGCTCGCGTGGTTTCTGAACAACACCCCGCGATCCATCATCGCATCTCTCACATAACGGAGGTTTCCCATTATGCAGCCACAACTTTGCTCCAGATGTAAAAAGAACGTTGCCGTCGTCTTCATCACCCGCATGGAGAACGGTAAAAATATCAACGAGGGCCTGTGCCTCAAGTGCGCCAAGAATCTCGGCTTGCCGCAGGTGAACGAGATGATGCAGCGCATGGGCATCACAGATGAAGACCTGGATAATTTGAATAATGAAATGATGCAGGCGATGGACTCCATCGAGAATGTGGAGGATCTGCCCGGCGGAGAAGATGACGAGGAAGCCG
>ERZ825384.3569-NODE-3569-length-13734-cov-3.239784_pt1 | contig 13734 bp, 8 predicted proteins | sample MGYA00519931_ERZ825384 | MGnify/ENA primary metagenome ERZ825384 (study PRJEB31778, sample SAMEA3449200) | human gut metagenome | biome: human gut; feature: human-associated habitat; material: faeces | place: United Kingdom | collected 2010/2012 ...
CTGCATGCGATGGGATATCGTTTTCGCCTCTACCGCAGGGACTTGCCGGGTACGCCGGATATCATCCTCCCCAAGTATAGGACCGTGATATTCGTTCATGGTTGTTTTTGGCATCAGCATGACGGTTGCAAGCGGGCGAAACTTCCGACAACGAATACGGATTTTTGGCAAAAGAAATTGACGGCGAACAAAAAGAGGGATGCCCACATTGCAGAGGAGTTGGCAGAACTCGGCTGGAGGGTCCTCGTCATTTGGGAATGCGAGCTGAAAAATCGGGAAGCCTTATGCGAATACATCAGACAATGCCTGCCGAACGAGCGGAAATACTCTCTTGCGCCGCATATGGGGGAATCTCACCGATGAAATCCACCGGAGACGCCGCGTGCCGTCGGATTACGGCCATAGATCTTTTTTGCGGCGCCGGGGGCTTTTCGCTTGCCGCCCGCAATTTGGGCATCCATGTGCTTGCGGCGCTTGAAAACGACCCGAACGCCTGTAGCTCCTATTGTAAATATTTTTCCAGATTTCCGTCGCCTCCCGTGATGTTAGAGGGGGACATCCGCGATATTTCGCCGGAAAAAATGCTGGCGGTTCTTCCGGAGGGAGCCGTGCCGGACATCCTGATGGGAGGGCCGCCGTGTCAGGGCTTTTCTTCTTTGCGCCTTAAGGATTCCGGCGTCAAGGATCCCCGCAATGAGTTGCTGATACGTTATTTCGATTTCGTTCGCGCTCTGCGTCCCACGGCGTTTCTTGTGGAGAACGTCGTCGGTCTGTTGTGGCCGCGGCACAAGCACCATCTTGAAAAATTTTATGCGGAAGCCGCGTCGGCCGGCTACGACGTTTGTCCGCCCGTCGTACTTAATGCGTGCGATTACGGTGTTCCGCAACGCAGAAAACGCGTCTTTATTCTCGGGTGGAAGGATAAAATGCCGTGCAACCCGACGTGGCCGCCCGCGCCCACCCATTGCAACCCGGCCTCTCCTATTCCCGGCCTGGCGCCTTGGCATCCCGCTGCGGAAGCGTTTCTCCATCCGGCGCCGCAGGGTGATGCCAACGACGTCCATATGAACCATGGAGAGGCGCTGCTGAAGGTTTTTCGCTCCACGCCTCCCAACGGGGGCAGCAGAAAGGATTCCTGCCGAGTTCTCCCGTGTCACGAAAATCATGACGGGCACAAGGACGTATACGGACGCATCGATCCCTCGAAACCCGCGCCCACCATGACCACGGCTTGCATCAATCCTTCCAAGGGGAGATTTCTGCACCCAACGGAGCATCATGGCATAACGGTGCGTCAGGCCGCACGCCTGCAGACTTTTCCCGATGACTTCATTTTCACCGGGGGGGTGATGAGCGCCGCCAGACAGGTAGGCAACGCCGTTCCCATAAGGCTCGGGGAGGCGGTTTTGCGGTCGATTCTTTCCATGATAACAGATAGTCGCAGGTGACATATGTCCATCTCCGCAGCATTTCAAACAAGAGCACGGGCCATCGATCATCTCGGACGCGGACAGATAGCGGATACGCCCACCGCCGTCAGCGAGTTATGGAAAAATTCCTACGATGCCTACGCCCGCAACGTGGCGCTACATATTTTTGATGGGGTTCCCCCTCTTGCCGGCATCTACGATGACGGCTGCGGCATGAGTCTCTCCGATCTTCAAGAAAAATGGCTCGTCGTGGGGACGGAAAGCAAGGTCGGAAAAAACGTGCCGCCGGAGGAAATGTTCGGGTTGTCACCGCGTGTGCGCCTCGGAGAAAAGGGCATCGGCCGTCTTTCCGCGGCCTTTCTATCGCCGGTGACGCTGATCGTCACCAAAAAAATCCGGCGTCCCTACGCCGCGCTTCTTGTGGACTGGCGTTTTTTTGAAAATCCGTTTCTGCTTATTTCGGACGTTCATTTTCCCCTCGCCGAATTCGGCGGTCTTGACGAGTTCCCCGGCATTATCAATCGGCTGACGGAGGGGATGAAAAGCAATCTGGCGGATGCGGATGTTCGCACCCGAGATGCCTGGGAGAGGTTTGCGGAACTGGAGCGCCGTAAATCTCCCGAAGAAACGACGACCGAAGAGCGCATCCTCGCCGTGCCGTCCGATCTTCATCTCACGTGGGATCATGTGCTGCCCTGGTGGCGTTTGTTGCAGGCGAATCCGGATTCGGACAAACACGGTACGGCGCTGTTCTGTTTCGACTGCAACAACGAGCTGCGCAGCTGGACTTATCAAGGTCTGGACAATCCGGATATCGAGGCGACCAGAGGCAGCATGCGGGAGACGCTCGTCAACTTCGTCGATCCTTACGATGTCGCAAAAAACGACTTTTCCTATGAGCTGGTGAGCCATCTGGGCGACCGGGTGTTCGCCGCCGTCTCCTCTCAGGATGCCTTCACGCTGGAGGAACTGCGCGAATGCGAGCATTGCATTGAGGGAGAGTTCGACAAAAACGGCGTTTTTTCCGGGTGCGTTAAGGCGTTCGGTCGGGATCGGGGCGAGATGATCGTCCCGCCGTCGGAGCTTTTGTCGTCTTCCGGAAGGGAATATGTCGGCCCCTTCAAATTTCGCTTAGCGACCATCGAGTTCGACAAGAAAAACACCACGCACTCCGACGAGCAGTTTGAAACCATTCAAGCGAAGCTCGACAGCTACGGCGGGATTTGTCTTTACCGTGACGGTTTGCGCGTCCTGCCCTACGGGCGCGCCGACGGCGATCTTTTTCTGCTGGAAGAACGCCGAACCAAACATGCCGGCCGCGAGTTCTTTTCCTATCGGCGTTGTTGCGGCGGAATTTTCATCTCCGCCGAAAACAATCCGAATCTGAAGGACAAGGCCGGTCGCGAAGGTCTTGTGGCCAACAAGGCGCGCCGGACATTCGAGCGCCTCGTCATCAACCTTCTGATGACGGTGGCACGCAAATATTTCGGCTCCGATTCGGACATCCGCAAGTCGGAGCTGCCGGGAATCCAGCAGCAGCGACAGCTGATGGCCAAGGAGGCGGAAAAGGCTCGAAAGCGCACGCGTTCCGTCTATAAAAAAGCCTTCCGTCGCGTCGCTCCGCGAATGAGCGAGGCCGAAAAACAAGCCCGGGCCCTGCAGGCGGAACTGCAGCACGCCGGAGACTCGGCGGAGCGGGAACAACTTCTGCGGCTGAAAAAAGAACTCGACGCGCTCGAAGCGTTGAAAGGAGAGCTGCGTCTCCCCGTTCGACCGTCGCGATCCGGCATCACGGACGACGACTATCGCCGCTATCGTGATGCCTACGTGGAATTCTGCACCATCCTCTCATCCATGAAAAGTCGTATGGCCTTTTTCGAGGCCTCCGGCCTGCTGGGCAGCCCCCGCGAAGTTCTGTTCAAAAAAATCCAGAGCAACGAAGCGCGGCTCTCCTCCTTCATATCAAAAAAGTTGCAACGTATCGATCGGCTTACGGGCGACATTGCCTCCCACTGGCGCGGTCTGGGCGAAGAAGATCGCAAAGCGTACAGAAAGAGAGCCCTGCCCGTCTTTGAACGATTCGATGAGGACGGTCGTTTCGAATCTGCTTCAAGCGAACTCGACGCCGATTTTTCGAAATTGCAGACTGTTTTCCAGCAAAAATACGATCCCATCGTCGACGGCCTGGAGCAGTTGGCGGAGCATATCCGGTTGGGCGACGCCTTTCAGGCCATCGATGAGCGTAATCAGCAGCTGGAAGAAAAAATGGAGATGCTGCACTCCGTGGCGCAGCTCGGCATCACGGTGGAAATCATCGGGCACGAACTGGAAGCGTTGGAGTCCCAAGTGCGGCGTAATCTGGACGCCATGCCGCGCGAAGTGCGTAATTTGCGTACATACAGAGAGGTTCGGGAAGCGCATAATGCGCTGGTGGATCGCCTGCGCTTCCTCTCGCCTTTGAAAAAGAACTCCTATCGCAACAAGCTGGAGATAACGGGACTTGAAGTGGAAGAGTATGTACGGCGTTTCTTCGGTGGGATTTTCAACGCAGAACATATCGACTTTGCGGCGACGGACGCTTTTCGCGCAATGACCATCGTCGATCTTCCGTCCCGTATTTATCCGACCTTCATAAATCTGGTGAACAATGCTCTTTACTGGGTCGGACAAAAAAGCCGGCGCATCATTCGTCTTGATTACAGAGACGAAAAAATATTCGTCTCCGACAGCGGTCCGGGCGTGGACGAGGACGACGTCGAGCACCTTTTCCAGATGTTTTTCACGCGACGGCACAATGGCCGGGGCATAGGGCTTTATCTCTGCAGGGAAAATCTGCGCGCGGCGGGATACGATATCCGCTATGCCGGCAAAGACGATCCGCATATCCTTGAAGGCGCAAATTTTATCATTGAACGCAGGAGACGCTGAAATGTCGATGACGGGCAAGGACGCTGAAATGTCGAAGATGGATGATGCCCCTGAAACGCCGATGGCGGATGAGGTCGGAAGCAAAATCAGGGAGCTGACACGCGAGTTCCATATCGCTTCCATCAGGAGCGTCGTCTTCATCGACGACGAATTCCCCACTCTTGAAACGCTGCTGAAGGGGAAAAACGATACCGTTGCGGACGCTGAGGTAAAAGACGTCGCCGGGATGACGGACCCCGACGCACCGCAGTTCACGACCTCAACGACCTCCGCCACCGATACGGAGAGCGGCGCAGGTTATACGGCAACCCCGGCTGAGGATAATCGCGTTTTGCAGCTCGTCGAATCCTGTCACAGAAAAGGACTGCTCGTGGATATTCTGAACGACTATCCTGCGGGTAAAGATTTCTGGAAGCGGGCGGACTTGCTGGTGCTCGACTACCGTATCCACGACAGCGAGCAGAAAACCATCGATGCTTTGCGGGAGTTGTCCCGGGAAAAAGGCTTCAAGCCGGTAATCATCTATACTCATGACGGAGCAGAGGGGGTGGCGGAGCATATTCACAGCGAGCTGACGGGAAGAAAAAAGATGGTGATAAGGACAACATGCCGACGGGGGAAGGAAATGATGATTGTCCTAAGCAAAACTCGCTGAACGACGTCCCATGTTTTCGGTATAACAACCTGTTCATTGTCGTTGTAAAGAAAAATAATGAGGGCGTCTCCCGGGCAGAGGAAGGCGTCCTTCGGGGCGCGACCATCGACACACTTCTCGAAAAGCTGGAAAGAGGTCTACTCAAAGATCCGCCTTCCCCCATGAATATTCTCGCATGGATCATCGCGGTCGATCTGCGACGCCATATTCACGAGAATATAGATAAAATGCTTCCGACGAATGAAGACAAGGCGTCCGCTCTTTTCGCCGCCATTCACAATGCGGGAGACACGCGGAGTCGGGAAGGAGGCCTTCTTGCGCTGGACAAGATCCTGGGAGTGCTTTTTCGCAAAGCCACCTCATCCCTGTCCGATGACACACAGACGGCGCTTACGGGACTGCTGGCATGTATCGGAAAGGAATGCGGAGGGGAAAATTTTGGCTTCGTTCATGGGCTGGAAAAGGCCTTTGCCAATAAAGGGGACGATCCCTATGCCCATTTGAACAAATTCATCTGCAACGAACCGGATATTCCCGACAAAGTCACGACAGGAACCATCTTCTCCACAGAGGATTCTTCCAACTATTATGTCTGTGTTTCTCCGGAATGCGATCTCGCCAGGGACAAATGGAAGAAGTTATGCTGCGTCAGTCTGACCCCCTGCGGCGAAAAAAAACTAAAGGATTTAAACAGCAATAGATATATACTGTTCAGCGCCGACGGTTCCGTAAAGGTTGCCCTCGTCGATCCCCTGAGCATTCAACTACATGACTTTTTTTTGCAGGAGGATGCTTCCCTCTATTACAGAATGCTTCCTCCCCAGTCGGGAGAGGATGAGCCGAAGTTTGAGGGAGTGAAAATTACTATCGTCGCGCAACTGCGGCCGGAATACGCGCATCGCCTCATGGCCAGGGTGGGAGCGTGGCACAGCCGTATAGGGCTGGACTTCATCGAGAAGCCTTCCGCCTGACGTCGAAAAAAACATGCCTCGCGCGGCGAACATGGAGACTTGCTGGACGTTTCGCCCATTTTCGGTCGCCGCCGGCACGGACGACGAACGTCGGGTCGCGGGATGGCGTACGTCTGAAAAACGCGTCAAAGGCGGAAGAAATATCCACCCGAGAGAAGGGGGGAGATGATCACGCCCCGATTCTAGGTGCATAGTCCCAATATAAGCGGGGGTGGCTCTACATGGGGAATCCAGGCTTTTCTGTTCGCGTCTTCAAATTCCACCGGCCGGTCGAACGGGCCATAGCCGGGACGGCGATCATCGGAAAGTAGAACGCAGGAAAGGTCGGGCGACTCCGAATCCATATCAATCATCGTGACCTTTTCCTTGCCGTATCAGATACCGGTATGTGACAAATAGCTCTGTGCAATACCTCGCCTTCCTTTCAAACGACATTATGGCAGAATTCCTTGGCGTATGACCATGAATATTCATAATATGTAGTTAACTCCGGATAGTACGGAAAAAACGAGCCCTGCCTCACAGATCCATCGAAAATATGGCTGTGCTACGCGGGGAATTCTCCGTCGGTCGATGTACTCGGCCATAGGCAAATAGTACTAGGAGGAAAAAAGCCTATGCTGGGAGCCATCATCGGTGACATGGTGGGCAGTCCTTACGAGTTCCATCCGTGGCAGGGAGCTGCGGAGGCCTTTCCTTTGTTTTCTCCCTGTTCCCGTTTCACGGACGATACGGTGATGACCGTGGCCGTGGCCCGGGGGCTGATGCAGGCCTACGGGCAGGAACCGGTCTGCCGGGAGGCCTTCATCGACGCCATGCACGAATATGGCCGTGCCTACAGCCGGGCGGGCTACGGTCAGCGTTTTTTCCGCTGGATCGTCACAGGCAGTCGCGAGCCGTACAACAGTTTCGGCAACGGTTCGGCCATGCGTGTCTCGCCCGTGGGCTGGGCCTGTGACAGTCTGGAAGAAACGGAGCGTTATGCGGCCCTGAGCGCCTCCGTGACGCATGACCATCCCGAAGGCATCAAGGGGGCCTGCGCCACGGCAGCGGCCATCTTCCTGGCCCGGGACGGTGCCGGACGGGATGCCATCCGTGACTATGTCTCTTCCCGCTACGGGTATGATCTGGCCCGCAGCCTGGCCGAGATCAGGCCCGCGTACCGTCACAAGGAGAGCTGTCAGGAGTCCGTCCCCGAAGCCATCATCGCCTTTCTGGAAAGCCGTTCCTTCGAGGAGGCCGTACGCAATGCCGTCTGGCTGGGAGGCGACAGCGACACGCAGGCCGCCATCGCCGGGAGCATAGCCGAGGCTTTTTACGGCGGTGTGCCGCAGGATCTGCGGGAGGCGGCGCTGGCCCGCCTCGATGACCGTCTGCGCGGCGATGTGGCTGCCTGGTACCACTGGCTGTCGGAGTACAGGGGCATCCGGCTTGACAGGAAGGCCGATCCTGTTCAGGAACAGAAGACAGCCGTATCCGCAACAGGGAGGGACATCATGGAGACCATGCCGAAAGCCGGGATGACAGGACAGTGGGAAACGACGGTGGAAGAAGGCCTGCTGGCCGCGCAGGTGGGCAGCGGCGAGGTCCGGGTGCTGGCCACGCCCATGATGATCATGGGCATGGAACGGGCCGCCATGGAAGCTGTGCGTCCCTGCCTGCCCGAAGGCATGACCAGCGTGGGCACCCGTGTGGACATCAGCCACATGGCGCCGACCCCCTGCGGCATGAAGGTGCGCTTTGAGGCGAAGCTGACGGCGGTCTCGGCCAACGGGCGCGGCCTGACCTTTGCCGTAGCTGCCTATGACGAAGCAGGCCCCATCGGAGAGGGCACCCACGAGCGCGTGGTGGTGGACAGGGAAAAATTCCAGAGCCGCGCCCAGACCCGCGGCAAGCATGAATAAAATGAAATATTGCGCTATCTTGCTGTGCTGCTTCCTCTGGGGGGCCGCGCCCGTCCTGGCCTCGCCCCTGGGAGCGGACAGTTTCTTCACGGTGGACATCCCCGAGGGCTGGACCATCGAGGCCCAGGACAAGGGCTCCGTGACCATGCTTTCCCCGGATGCCGGCATCATGGTGAGCCTGGTGACGGGCCTCAACGGTACGCGCAGCCGCGCCGACATCGTGGAGGAGTACCGCAAGATGCTGGATGCGCCGGATGTCCGGCCCCGGGCCGATGATGTCTACGAGATGCAGGGCCATGCGGGGAACATCCCCATGCGGGGCGTGCTGGCTCTGGGAGCTGACCGGCATGTGCTCGTCCTGCTGGCCGGGAAGGTGGATGATGCCCAGGCCCAGGCCATCGTGGATTCGCTGGCCCTGAAAAAATAGACTGCTTCCGTACCGCTTCCTGCTGGGGCGGGACAGCGATCGCAGGCGCAGGAGGACTGCTCTTGACGGGGCAGGAAAAGACCGTTTGGGTAAAAAGACCGTCGTCCGTGAGATGGCGGTCTTTTTTTATGGCAGGAAGACCCATGTGCGGCTGGTTCCGTCAGGTGGCGGCCCGTGGGAGAGAGGGCGGCTCGGGCCGGGGCATGTCTGCTGCCGTCTCATATGCAGGAGGACGTGACGGGCCTGAGGAAAGGGCCGCAGCGTCTGCGGGACGGGAGCGCGTTGCAGGGATAGGGGAGGCCGCAGGGGCATCAGTGGCCGGAAAAGCCGTTGTCCTGCGGAAAGGCGGCTCCCCGGCCCCTTGTGGGGCGTGTGTAATGGGTATATGCTCCAAAGATTCCGCCTGCCTCTGGCGTGAGCAGGCGCACCGTTTTTACAAGGGATGTTTTCCATGTCGAATCATAGCGAGTACCTGAACAAGGTGTTGTTGAGCCGGGTCTACGACGTGGCCGTCGAGACCCCGCTGGATGAGGCCGTGAGCCTTTCCCGCCGCCTGGGCAACCGCGTGCTGCTCAAGCGGGACGACCTGCAGCCTGTGTTTTCCTTCAAGCTGCGCGGCGCCTACAACAAGATGGCCCGTCTTTCTCCCGAAGAGCTGCGCCGCGGCGTCATCGCCGCCTCGGCTGGCAACCATGCCCAGGGGGTGGCCCTGGCCGCCCGCCGTCTGGGATGCGAAGCCGTCATCGTCATGCCCGTGACCACGCCCGCCATCAAGGTGGATGCCGTGCGCCGTCTGGGCGGACAGGTGGTGCTGTTCGGTGAGTCTTTCAGCGATGCCTGGCGGCATACGCTGGATCTCATCAAGGAGACCGGCTACGTGTTCATCCCGCCTTTTGACGATCCCGATGTCATTGCCGGACAGGGCACCATCGGCATGGAGATCCTGCGTCAGCATCCCGACCCCATTCACGCCATTTTCGTGCCCATCGGCGGGGGCGGACTTGCCGCCGGCGTGGCCGCCTATGTGAAGAACCTGCGGCCCGAGATCCGCGTCATCGGCGTGGAACCCGTGGACTCCGACGCCATGCGCCGTTCCATCATGGCCGGGCATCGTGTGGAGCTCAAGGACGTGGGCCTGTTCGCCGACGGCGTGGCCGTGAAGCTGGTGGGCGAGGAGACCTTCGCCCTTTGCCGCGACCTGCTGGACGACATCATCACTGTGGACACGGACGCCATCTGCGGCGCCATCAAGGATATCTTTGAAGATACCCGCGTGGTGGCCGAACCGGCCGGTGCGCTGGCCCTGGCCGGTCTGCGTGCCTATGCCCGCGCGGGCAACCTGCGCGACACCACCCTGGTGGCCGTGGTCAGCGGCGCCAACATGAATTTCGACCGTCTGAGCCATGTGGCCGAACGGGCGCGCTTCGGTGCCAACCGCGAAGCCCTGCTGGGCGTGACCATCCCCGAGAAGGCGGGCAGCTTCCGCCAGCTGGTGCAGGCCATCAGCAGCCGCAACATCACCGAGTTGTGCACCCGCTTCGCCGACCCGGTCAACGCCCATGTGCTGGTGGGCATCGACATCAAGAACAGCGACGAGGTGGCCTCCGTGCTGGAAGACCTGCGGGCTGCCGGTTTCAGCGCCTGCGACCTTACGGACAACGAGCTGGCCAAGCTGCACCTGCGCCATATGGTGGGCGGCAACGCGCCCCAGGTGCACAACGAACGCCTGATCCGCTTCTTCTTCCCCGAGCGGCCCGGCGCCCTGCTCAATTTCATGGACGCCATGCGCGTGACCTACAACTTCACCCTGTTCCAGTATCGCTACCACGGGGCGGACTTCGGCCGCGTGCTGCTGGGGGTGGAAGTTCCCGAAGAGCGGCGCGAGGACTTTGAGGAATTCCTGGCCCGCGTCGACCGCATGGGCTACCCGCATGTGGATGAGACCGACAACCCGGCCTACAAGATGTTCCTGGGCTGGCATCACGACAACTAACTGATGCCGGTCTGCACGGACAGACCATGATGCTTGTCGGGAGGCCGCTCCTTCGGGGGCGGCCTCCTGCTGTTCACAGGCCCCGGAGATCCCGGCGGCAACAAGGAGAGCGCGGGAGGGCTGAGAGAGACCCGGCAGTATGGCTCCTTTGCGGACTATCCTGATGCCTGCATCGGCCTCCCCGGGCCGGAGGGAGCTTTCTCCGCCTGTCCCTGCCTTCCGGGCCGTCGTCATTGACAAGCCGGGACAGTTGGCCGAACATGGACAAAACCGGTATCGTCAACTTTTTACCGTCTGGCAGGATTCGTATTCAGGAAATTCTCGACAAGGTGGCGGCCAACAACCATGATGCCAATCTGGAGCTGATCCAGAAGGCCTATGTGTTCGCCGCCACAGCTCACGCGGGGCAGACGCGCCTTTCGGGCGAGCCCTATCTGTCCCATCCGCTGGCCGTGGCCTATACCCTGGCCGACATGGGCTTTGACGAGCCCACGGTGGCGGCGGGCCTGCTGCACGATACGGTGGAAGACACCGGCACCACCATCGAAGAGATCGACGACAAGTTCGGCGAAGACGTGGCCGACATCGTGGACGGTGTCACCAAGATCAGCATGATCGTCTTCGAGAACAAGGAAGAGGCGCAGGCCGAGAACATCCGCAAGATGATCCTGGCCATGAGCCACGACATGCGCGTGCTGATGGTCAAACTGGCCGACCGCCTGCACAACATGAGCACCCTTGATTTCCAGAAGCCCCACAAGCAGCGCCGCATCGCCCAGGAGACCATGGACATCTACGCGCCCCTGGCCAACCGTCTGGGCCTGTACCTGCTCAAGCGCCAGCTGGAGGACCTGAGCTTCAAATACCTGCGGCCGGACATCTACAACCAGATCGACCACTGGCTGGACGCGCATCAGGTGGTGGAAAAGCAGATCATCGAAAAGGTGGTCTCCCTCATCCAGGATCTGCTGGCTTCCAACGGTCTGGAAGGGCAGGTCTACGGGCGCATCAAGCACAAGTACAGCATCTACAAAAAGATGCAGTCCCAGTCCCTGACCCTAGACGAGATGCACGACATCATGGCCTTCCGCGTGCTGGTCAAGGACATCCGCGACTGTTACGCGGTGCTCGGTCTGGTGCACTCGCAGTGGAAGCCGGTGCACGGGCGCTTCAAGGACTATATCTCCATGCCCAAGGCCAACGGCTACCAGAGCCTGCATACCACGGTCATCGGGCCCGAGGGCGAGCGCATCGAGATCCAGATCCGTACCGAAGAGATGCACCGGCAGGCCGAACACGGTGTGGCCGCGCACTGGCTGTACAAGGAAAAGGGCCGGGTCAACTCCAAGGACCTGGAACAGTTCTCCTGGCTGCGCGAGATCTTCGAGCGCCAGGGCGACGAAGCGGACTCGCGCGAATTCATGCATTCGCTCAAGCTGGACCTGTTCAAGGACGAGGTCTACGTCTATACCCCTGCCGGTGATGTGAAGGAACTGCCCGAAGGCGCCACGCCGCTGGACTTCGCCTTCCACATCCACAGCAAGGTGGGCCATCATTGCGCCGGGGCCAAGATCAACGGCCGCCTCATGCCGCTGGGCACGCCGCTCAAGAACGGCGACATCGTGGAGATCATCACCGATCCTTCGCGCAACCCCAATCGCGACTGGCTCAAGATCGTCAAGACGGCCCGCGCCCGCAGCCGTATCCAGCGCTACCTGCGTACCGAGGAGCGCGCCCATGCCCTGGCCCTGGGCCGCGACATGCTGGAAAAGGAAGGCCGCAAGGTCAACCTCAATGTGGCGCGCGCCCTGAAGGACGGTCAGCTGGCCATCGTGGCCCAGGAGATGAACTTCGAGAACGTGGACGAGCTGGTGGCTTCGGTGGGCTATGCGCATATCACGCCGCGCCGTGTGCTCAACAAGCTCTATGCCGTCCTGCATCCCGATAATGCCGCGGCTGCGGAACCGGCCACGCCCACCATCAAGGAAAGCAAGGAAGCCGCCAAGCGCAAGAGCGACGGCGTGGGCATCTCCGGCTGTGACGGCGTGCTCATGCGTTTTGCCAAGTGCTGCAACCCGGTGCCGGGGGACCCCATCATCGGTTACATCAGCCGCGGCATGGGCGTCACCGTCCACCGTGCGGACTGTCCCAATGTGGCCAATATGGAGCCGGAGCGCCTCATCTCCGTGCATTGGGACGGCGAGGAGGAAAAGCCCTACGAGGCCGGCATCTTCATCCTGGCCCAGAACCGCAGCGGCGTGCTGGCGGGCATCGCCCAGCTCCTGGCCCTGCAGGGCATCAACATCACGGCGCTGTCTTCGCGGGCGCTGGTGGACGGCCGGGCCGAACTGCGCCTGACCGTGGAAGTGTGCAACGCCACCCAGCTCTATGATGTCATCGAGGCCATCCGCGGCCAGTCCGGCATCCTCGAAGTGGTGCGCGATACCGAAGAAGCCTAGCCCATCCCGCCCGGCTGCCGTGGCGCAGCCTTTCAGTGAACATACGCAGGGGACACCGTAAGGTGTCCCCTTTTTCGTGGGCCATCCCGCGACAGTTTTGGGCAACTATTTGCCAGGAACAGGTCTGTACCCGGCAGCCGGGGCGGCGTATCCCGGTAAGCACAGGACAAAGGTCCGTTGCCCGGACGGGATCTGCCGGAAAAGGGCGGAGCCTTCCGGTCTGCATCGGCGGGGAGCAGGAGGCATCTTTGCGTTCCCCGCTATGCGGCGGCGGGCCGTCTTTCTCATGCCGGGGCATCCGGCACAACCGTTGAAGATATCGTGGGGAACACCATGGACAGGATGCAGAAAGCGGAAGCGTACAGGAAGGAATTGGGCAAGACGGGGGCTCCGGCACTGGCCGGGACGGATCCCGAACTGGCGGCTATCCGGGAGCGCCTGGAATATGGCGAGATCGCCGGACAGGGCTGCCTGGATGCGCGTCGGCGCCGCCTCATCACCCTGGTCGTCCTGGCCGCCATCCAGACGCCGGAGGGGATAGGGGAGGAGACACGGGCCGCCCTGCATCAGGGCGTGCGTCCCGAAGAGATCCGCGAGGCCCTGTACCAGTGCGCGCCCTATATCGGCTTCCCGCGGACGGAGGCGGCCCTGCGCCATGCGGATGCCGCCCTGGAGGCCGCCGGTATCGTCCTGCCCCTGCCTGAAGGCGGCACGGTGAGCGAAGAAGACCGCTTTGAAAAAGGCCTTGCCGTACAGACCGGTATTTTCGGGGATGCCATCAGCAAGATGCACGCTTCGGCCCCTGAAGGACAGCGGGAGATCCTCGTCCGGCATCTTTCCGCGTTCTGCTTCGGCGACATCTATACGCGCACGGGGCTTGATCTGCCGCTGCGGGAGCTGCTGACCTTCTGCATCATCAGCGCGCTGGGCGGCTGCGAGGCCCAGGTCAAGGCCCATGTGCAGGGCA
>ERZ825384.3570-NODE-3570-length-13730-cov-3.937550_pt1 | contig 13730 bp, 14 predicted proteins | sample MGYA00519931_ERZ825384 | MGnify/ENA primary metagenome ERZ825384 (study PRJEB31778, sample SAMEA3449200) | human gut metagenome | biome: human gut; feature: human-associated habitat; material: faeces | place: United Kingdom | collected 2010/2012 ...
TTCTCTTGGGGGTCCAAGGGGGCCATTCTCTCACGTGAGAGAATGGCCCCCTTATCCGCGTCCCCCTGCACGGTGCAGGGAAACTGTAATTATATTACATAATCATAATCCCCATCTTCGCGCAGCAGATCCGCGAGCGTGTACTGATCAAGATATTTATTGATGACATCGTTCAGTCCCGCCCAGAGCGAGAGTGTGCGGCACTCCCCTGCGCGGTCGCAGGGCGAGCTGCCGGCTTCGAGGCAAGCGACGGGGGCGAGCGAGCCCTCCATCAGCCGCAGGATCTGACCGGTCGTGAACTGATCCGGACTCTTGCACAGGCGGTAGCCGCCGCCCTTGCCGCGCATGCCCTCGACCACGCCGCCCTTGACGAGCGATTTGACAATGCTCTCTAAATACTTTTCCGAAATGTCCTGCCGCTTGGCGATCTCCTTGAGCGGGATGTACCCGTCGGTCTGGTGCTCGGCCATGTCGATGAGCACGCGCAGCGCGTAGCGGCCTTTGGTTGAAATCATCATAGTATGTTCACGCCTTTCTAAGCACATCCGTTGAAAGGTATACGGGAGTCGGCCTTCTTCAACTTTTGATATTCCTATTATATTACATGGTTTATGGGAATTCAATAGGATTTTTTGAAATTTCCTCTTGACAAATCGAAACATGCATCGTATAATTCCTACATACCTACTCGAAAGGTTGGTAATGAACGTGAATTCATTCCTTCACCCGTTCCGATGTCGCCGCGGCAGAACATAAGATGCAAGCGATCACCGAAACCTATAAAACAAACAATAAAATTTTGATATAGAACGTACATCGTTCAGGAGGAAACATTATGAGCAAAATTTACACTTCTGCGGACCAGCTGATCGGCAAGACCCCGCTTCTCGAACTGTCCCACATCGAAAAGGCTGAAAAGCTCGAGGCTAAGCTCCTCGCCAAGCTCGAATACTTCAACCCCGCAGGCTCCGTCAAGGATCGTATCGCCAAGGCCATTCTTGATGACGCTGAGGCAAGCGGTAAGCTGAAGCCCGACTCCGTCATCATCGAGCCGACCTCCGGCAACACCGGTATCGGCCTTGCATCCGTGGCCGCCGCACGCGGCTATCGCATCATCATCGTCATGCCCGAGACCATGAGCGTCGAGCGCCGCCAGCTGATGAAGGCCTACGGCGCAGAGCTCGTTCTCTCCGACGGCGCAAAGGGCATGAAGGGTGCCATCGCCAAGGCTGAAGAGATCGCCGCGCAGACGCCGGGAAGCTTCATCCCCGGCCAGTTCGTCAACCCCGCGAACCCCAAGGCGCACTATGAGACCACCGGTCCCGAGATCTGGGAAGACACCGACGGGCAGGTCGACATCTTTGTCGCCGGCGTCGGCACCGGCGGCACGCTGACCGGCACGGGCAAGTTCCTCAAGGAGCAGAACCCCAACGTCAAGGTCGTCGCCGTCGAGCCCGCCTCATCCCCCGTTCTGAGCAAGGGTGTTGCGGGCGCGCACAAGATCCAGGGCATCGGCGCGGGCTTTGTGCCTGACGTTCTTGATACCAAGATCTATGACGAGATCATCACCGTCGAAAATGACGACGCCTTTGCCACCGGCAAGCTTGTCGGCCACAGCGAGGGTGTGCTGGTCGGTATCTCCTCCGGCGCTGCCGTCTGGGCCGGTATCCAGCTCGCCAAGCGTCCCGAGAACAAGGGCAAGACCATCGTTGTCCTGCTGCCCGACACCGGCGACCGTTACCTCTCCACCCCCCTGTTTCAGGATTGATATTTGATCCCTCTCTCATCTCTCTAAATGGCGAAGGCCCGCTTCCGAAAGGAAGCGGGCCTTTGTCCATTTTATTTTCGGTTAGCGTCGTTTTTGACTGCCCGCGTTCCATTCGCGCAGGTCCTTGAGCTCGTCGTAGAGTCGGCAGTAGCTTTCATGCCGCCCTCTGACGATCCTGCCATCTTTTACGGCCTGACGCACCGAGCAGCCCTTTTCCTTTGTGTGACTGCACCCGACGAATTGGCAGTCGCCAAGGTAGGGCAAAAAGTCCAAAAAGCACTCGGGCAGCTTTTCTTTGAGCTCCAAATTGAGCCCCGTCGTCTCGAACGAGGAAAAGCCCGGTGTGTCGATGATCTCCGCGCCGCAGGGTAGCTCGTAGAGCTCAACATGGCGCGTCGTGTGCCGTCCGCGGCCGAGCGCCTGACTCACCTCGCCCGTCTTGAGCGACATGCTGGGGTCGAGCGCATTCAGAATGCTCGACTTGCCAACGCCGGAGTTGCCTGTGACGGCGGAGAGCCGCCCGACGAGCTGGGCGCGTAGCGCCTCGATGCCCTCGCCCGTCTCCGCGCTGACGCTGACGGTGCGAAAGCCCGCGTTTTCATAGTATTCCCGCAGCGCGTCCGCGGGGTCTAAGTCGCACTTGTTGATGCAGATGAGCACGTCGCAGCCCTTGAGCGCGGCGATGGCCGTCATGCGGTCGACCAAATATGGATCGGTCTTCGGGATCGCCTGTGAGCAGACGATGACCATCTGGTCGATGTTGGCGACGCTCGGGCGGTCAAAGCTGTTTCGGCGCGGCAGAATTTCGTCGATGCGGCCTTCGCCGCCCGGCACCTCGCAGAATTCGACGTCGTCGCCCACGAGCGGCGAAATACCCTCCCTGCGGAATTTGCCGCGCGCCTTGCAGGTGTAGAGCTGTCCGTCCGCGCATTTGACATAGTAGAAGCCGCTCAGTGCGCGCTGTATTCTTCCTCTCACGGCTGCGGTTCCCCTCCGGAGGTCGTGGCGTCATCGCCGTAGTCCGGCATGGCGGGGCCTTCGCTGATAACGAAGTTGATGGTCGTGCCCGCGTCCACCTTCGTTTCGGCGTTGATGCTCTGCTCAATGACCGTGCCGTAGGGCTCGTCGGATGCGCGCTGCGTCACCTCGCCGACGACAAGGCCGGTCTGCGTGACCTGCTGGCGGACGATCTCAATGTCGATGCCGATGAAAGAGAGCACCGTCACGGGCTTGGGCTGCTCGCCCTTGCTGACGACGAGCGTGACGCTGTCGCCCTCCTGAAGCGTTTCGCCGTACTCGGGGATCGTGCGGATGACATAGCCCTTCGTGATGCTGCTGTATTCCTCGACCGGGTCGTTGACGACAAGGTTCAAGTCAAGGTTGGTGAGCTGGAGCGTTGCGTCGCGGTACTCCTTGTTGACGAGATTCGGCATTTTCTCCGTCTTGGCGCCGGAGCTGACGAAAACCGAGATGACGCGGTTGCCCTTTACGGTCTTGCCGCGCTCGGGCGACTGCTCGATAATCTGACCCGCCGCGTATTTGCTGCTCGCGCGCTGGCCGATCTGTTCGATCGTGAAGATACCCTTCACGTTTTCGTCCTCGTTCGCCTCGTCGATGGTCATGCCGATGAGATACGGCACCACATACTCTGTCGGCGTCTGCTCGCCGCCGAGAAGATCGCTGAAGATCGCGTGCCAGAGCAGCACGATGAGTGCCACCGCGGCCACCGCCGCGCCGATGATCGTGAGCAGCTTGCGCGTGCCCAGCTTGTGCGGGGATGCCTCTTCGTCCTCCTCGTCGTCCGCCTCCTGCACCTTCTGTGCCTTGGAGACGGTGTGCACGGCGGGGATATACTGCGTGGGCTCGTCCACGGTCTCGCGGTGCAGGTCTTCGATCGTGAAGTCGAGGTCGACCTCGGGATTCTTGCGGAACTCCTCAAGGTCTGCGAGCATTTCATCCGCCGAGGCGTAGCGCTTCTCCAAATCGGAGGCCATCGCCTTCATGCAGATGAGCTCAAGCGCTTCGGGCACGTCGGGATTGATCTCGCGCGGCGAGAGCGGCACGGAGGAAAGGTGCTGGATGGCGACGGAAACGGCGTTGTCGCCCTCGAACGGGAGTCTCCCCGTCAGCATTTCGTAGAGCACGACGCCCGCGGAGTAGATGTCCGAGCGCGCGTCCGTGCGGTCGCCCCTCGCCTGCTCGGGCGACATGTAGTGCACCGAGCCGAGCGCCTCCTGCGTGAGCGTGTTGGCGGAGTTGGCGAGGCAGGCGATGCCGAAGTCAGCGACCTTGACGCTGCCGTCGCGAAGCACCATGATGTTCTGCGGCTTGATGTCGCGGTGGACGATGCCGTGCGCGTGCGCGTGCTGGAGCGCTTTTGCGATCTGCGTGGCATAGCTCAGCGCCTCCTGCGCGCTGAACACGCCGCGCTCCGCGAGGCGCTGCTTGAGCGTCACGCCCTCGATGAGCTCCATGACGATATACTCCGTGTCACCGCTGTGCCCCACATCGTACACCGCAACGATGTTCGGCTGCGAGAGCATGGCGACGGCGTGCGCCTCCGCCTGAAAGCGGTTTTTCAGCTCGGCATCCTCCGCCATTTCATCGCGCAGGATCTTAACGGCGACATAGCGGTGCAGCTTATGGCACATGGCCTTATAAACGACCGACATGCCGCCGCTGCCGATGACCTCCAGGATCTCGTAGCGGTCGTCCAGCATCTGGCCGATATAACGATTCATTGATTGTTCCATAGTGTTCCCCCGTTGCCGCGCTTAGCGGAAAAGAATCAGCGCGGTCACATTGTCGCGCGCACCGCGCGAGAGCGCAGCCGCGATCAGGCGGCAGCAGATCTGCTTTGCATCTCTGGAACTGCGGCAGAAATCATGCATCTGCACATCCGTGAGTGTGTTGGACAGTCCGTCCGTGCACAGCAGCAACCGCGCGCCCAGCGGAAACGGCATGCTGTGGCAGTCAGGCTCGACCTTGGCCCCGACGCCGACAGCGCGCGTAATCACATTGCGGCGCGGGTGGCGATGTGCCTGCTCCGGCAGCACCTGCCCGCTCGCGATCAGCTCCTGCACGAGCGAGTGATCCGTCGTGATCTGCTGCATACGGCGATGCCCTACCAGATACGCGCGGCTGTCACCGACGTGCAGCACCGTGAGCCGTCCGTGCCGCACGCAGGCGGCGACGATCGTCGTGCCCATGCCGCGCAGCTCGGGATCGGCACAGGCGCGGCCGTAGACCGCCTGATTGGCAGCGTCGCAGGCTGCGCGCATCGCAGGCTCGACCGCGCTGCCCGCCATCATCTCCCGGCGAAACTGCGCCAGAAAGGTCGACGCGGCAAGCTCGCTCGCAAGTTTCCCTCCGGCGGCGCCGCCCATACCGTCGCAGACGACGCCGACAACGCAGCCCTTGCGCCGGATGCGCGCACCGGCAGCACGGTCCTGATTCTCCTTGCGGACAGCACCCCTGTCCGACTTTGCAAAGCATTGCATGGGCTCTCCCCCTTCAGGCGCGGTGATCCGCGACCTTCTTGCGCAGCTGGCCGCAGGACGCGTCCACATCGCTGCCGAGCTTGCGGCGCACGGTCACGTTCACGCCGGCCTGCTCCAAAATGCGTATGAATGCCTTGAGGTGCTCCGGCGTGGACGGCCGGAACGCACGCTCCTCCACATGGTTGAGCGGGATGAGGTTCACATGCGCGCAGACGCGCCGCGCGTGCTTTGCCAGCAGCCGCGCGTGCTCGGGCGTGTCGTTCACGCCGTCGATCATCGCATATTCGAAGGAAATGCGCCGTCCGGTCGCCTGATAATATCTGGCGCAGGCGTCGATGAGTGCCTGAACGCCGCGGCCGCGGTTGGCCGGCATGATCTTCGAGCGGGTCTCGTCATCCGGAGCGTGGAGCGAGACCGAGAGTGTGAGCTGCAGGTCGCGCGCCGCCAGATCGTCGAAGCGCTCGATGAGCCCGCACGTGGACAGCGAGATGTGCCGCATACCGATATTCTCTCCATCGGGGTGGTTCACCAATTCGAGAAAGCGCATCACGTTATCGAAGTTATCAAGCGGTTCGCCGATGCCCATGAGGACGATATTCGAGATCTTGCATCCAGATTCTCGCTCGGAGTAAAGCACCTCGTCGAGCATCTCCGAGGGCTCAAGGCTGCGGATCAGGCCGCCGATCGTGGACGCGCAGAACGCGCACCCCTGCCGGCAGCCGACCTGCGAGGAAATGCAGATGGTGTTGCCGTGCTTATAGTGCATGACGACCGTCTCGACGGCGTTGCCGTCATCGAGCTGCCAGAGGTACTTGATCGTGCCGTCTATTGCGGAGACCTGCTTGCGCAGCATCTCAAGCCTGGAGATGTAAAACTGCTCCGCGAGCGCTGCGCGCAGATCCTTGGACAGGTTCGTCATCTCGTCAAACGACGACGCACCGCGCGCAAGCCACTGGAAGATCTGCTTGGCACGGTATTTCGGCTGCCCCATTTCGGCGAGCGACGCCGCGATCTCTTCGGGGAGCATGGCTTTGATGTCTCTCATTCGTGTCTCCTCAGCTTACAGACAAAAAATCCGTCCGTTTCATGTTCCTGCGGCCAGAAGGTAAACATTCCGCCCGCCGTATCCGCCGCCGGGAGCGGCAGCGAAAACGCCTCCGGTGCAAAGTCCGGATGCGTGCGCAGAAAATCCCGCACCACATCCTCATTCTCGCGCGCAAGCACCGTGCACGTAGAATACACCAGCACACCGCCGGGACGCACGCACGGTGCAAGGCCCTCGAGAATATCGCGCTGGATGGCCGGCAGCTGCGAGAGCGCCGCCGGGTCTTTGAAGCGGATCTCCGGCTTTTTGCGGATGACACCCAGTCCCGAGCACGGCACGTCCGCCAGCACGACATCCATCGTGCCGACCAGATCGGCATCCGGACGGCGGGCATCCATCGTGCGCGTCGAGATGCACGACAGTCCCAGCCGCTCGGCACCGGCGCGGATACGCTTCCATTTATTTTCGTGTATATCGCAGGAAATCATACATCCCTGATCGCGCATCTGCACCGCGGCGGCAAAGCTTTTGCCCCCGGGTGCGGCGCAGGCATCGAGCACACGCATCCCCGGACGGACACCGGCGGCAAGCACTGCGCAGTGCGCGGCCGCGTCCTGCACATAAAACCAGCCGTCGGCAAAGGCGCGTGCAGCCGCAAGGTTTCCGCCGCGGCACAGCAGCGCATCCGGCAGCCACGGGTGCGGCTGCGTCTCGATGCCGTCGGCGCGCAGAGCCGTGGCCAAGGCATCGGTTGTCGTTTTCAGGGTGTTGACCTGCAGACAGGCAGGCGCGTCGGCGTTGTTTGCCGCAAGCGCGCGCTCGGCAAAGTCATAGCCGTGCGCGTCGATGAGCATCTGCGCCAGCCACTGCGGATGACTGGTGCGCACGGCGAGATAAGACGCCGTGCCCGCCCCCGGGATCTCCGGCAGCGCGTCACGGTGCTCCGCCACGCGGCGCAAGACCGCATTGACCAGCCCTGCCGCGCGCGCACAGCCGCCCTTACGGCAGAGCGCGACCGCCTCGTTCACCGCCGCGCGCGGCGGCACTTTATCGAGCAATACGATCTGATACGCCGACAGCCGCAGCAGGTCAAGCACCTTCGGCTCAAGCTTTTGCAGCGGCGTCGTGCAGTATGCCGCAAGGTAATGATCCAGCAGCGCCAGATTTTGCAGTGTCCCGTAGCAGATGCGCGCTGCGAGTGCAGCGTCACGCGGCGCAAGCTGCGCATTCTGCAGCACGATGTTGAGCGCAGCATCCGACCATGCGCCGTTTTTGCGCCAGCGCTGCAGCGCGGACCATGCCGCTTCCCGTGCAGTCATAGCCATGCTCAGCCCTCAACGGGCAGCGTGTGCCCAAGCAGGTAGTCGGCTGCCGACATGCGCTTCTTCCCCGGTGCCTGCAGCTGCGTGATGCGCACCGTCTGCCCATCGGCACAGGCGACGGTGACACCGTCCTTGCCGGCTGCCACGATCGTTCCGGGGGCTTTACGTGTCGTGCGGTCAGAATAATCGGCGGCGTGGATCTTAAACGTCTGCCCGCCAAGCTGCGCCGTTGCGACCGGCCACGGCTCGAGGCCGCAGATGTGCTTGATGATCGCGCGCGGGCTCTGATCCCAGTCAATGGGCGAATCATCGCGTGTGAGCGGGCGGGTATACGTCGCCGCGCTGTGATCCTGCGGGGTGCGCGGGGCAGCGCCCGCGTCAATGTCCCGCAGCGTGCGCACGAGCAGATCCGCACCCATGACAGCCAGCCGGTCAAAGAGCTCACCGGCGGTCTCGAATTCACCGACCGGCGTCTGCTCGGCGTAGATCACATCACCGGTGTCCATCTCGCGGTCGAGGTACATCGTCGACACGCCGGTCACCGCATCACCGTTGAGCACCGCCCACTGGATGGGCGCAGCGCCGCGATACTTCGGCAGCAGCGAGCCATGCACATTGATTGCACCGAGGGGCGCAGCGGCAAGCAGCTCGTCCGGCAGGATGCGGCCGTATGCCACGACAACGAGAATGTCCGGCTGCAGACTTTGCAGCGCTGCCAGCGCCGTGCCGTCACGCATCTTTTCCGGCTGAAAGACCGGCAGACCGTTTGCCAGTGCGATCTCCTTGACCGGGCTCGGCTGAAGCTTCATGCCGCGGTTTTTGGGCTTGTCCGGCTGTGTGAACACACCGACCACATCAAAATGGGCATCCAGCAGACGCTGCAGGGACACGGCCGCGAAATCCGGCGTGCCCATGAATACGATGCGCATGCGCCTCACCTCTTCGTCTGCTGCTCCAGCTCCTCGGGAGCGAGCATCCGCGTGGCCTTGTCGATGAACAGAATACCGTCAAGGTGATCGAGCTCATGGCAGAATGCACGCGCCGTCAGACCGTGCCCCTCGACCTCAAACCATTCGCCGTGGCGATCCTGCGCGCGCACCTTCACATAGTCCGGGCGCGCAACGATGCCGTACTCATCCGGCACGCTCAGGCAGCCCTCGGCACCGACCTGCTCGCCGGCCGTTTCGACGATGACGGGGTTGATGAGTTCGATCATATACTCGTCCTTTTCATCAGGGACGTTCGTTTCCAGCACAATGACGGCGCGGCGCAGCACGCCGACCTGCGGCGCGGCGAGGCCGACGCCGTTGGACTCCGCCAACGTCTGGCGCATATCGTCGAGCAGCGTGTGCAGACGGGGATTGAAATCCTTGACCTCGTGGCAGTGCTTGCGCAGCTGGGGGTCGCCGTTTTTCAGGATCATTCTTGTAGCCATTGTATAACTCTCCTTAGTCCAGCGGGTTGTCATCGGCAAAGACGGTGACATCGCGGAATGATTTTTCAGTGTTGCAGTACATGACGATATTCGCCGCCGCGCGGCGCACCGCCTTGCTCTGGCTGCAGTAGAGCGTGACGCGGTAACGGTAGCGGTTATTCATACGCACGACCGGCAGCGGCGCCGGTCCGAGCACCTCCGCGCGCTCACCGACGGTCTGCCGGAAGTAATCGCGGATATAGGCGCAGCAGCGCACGACCGCATTCTCCTGCGCGCCGGAGACCGTGACGGCCAGCACCTCGCTGAACGGCGGCGTGCCGTTGAGCTGCCGCAGCGCGATCTCCGAGCGGTAAAACGCATCGTAATCCTGCCGTGCGGCCTGACGGATGGTCTCGTTTGCAGGTGTGAATGTCTGGATCACGGCGCGGCCGGGCGCATCGCCGCGTCCGCTGCGGCCGACGACCTGCGTGATGAGCGAAAATGTGCGCTCATTGGCGCGATAGTCACCGACATACAGGCTCTGGTCGGCATTGAGCACGCCGACGAGCGTGACATTTTCGAAATTCAGCCCCTTCGTGATCATCTGCGTGCCGATCATGATGGGGATGCGCTCTCGCACGAACCGCTGCAGCAGCGCCTCGTGCGTGCCGGCCATGGCGATGGCATCAGCATCCATGCGCAGGGTTTCCACGCCGGGAAAAAGGGCGTGAACATCCGCCTCGATGCGCTCCGTTCCGTCGCCGAGAAAGCGCAGCTCCCCGCCGCAGACCGGGCACCGGTCGTCGACGCGCTGCCGGTAACCGCAGTGGTGGCAGACGAGCATCTGATTGCCCTGATGGTACGTCAGACTGACGCTGCAGTTCGGACACGAATACGTCGCGCCGCACTCGGCACAGGTGACGAGCTTACTCGCACCGCGCCGGTTGAGAAACAGGATGCTCTGTTCACCGCGGCGGAGGTTTTCCTCCAGCTCGGCATAGAGCACGGAGCTGATCGAGCCGGAATTCCCGTTTCGCAGCTCCTGCTTCATGTCGGCAATGATGACATCGGGGAGCTTGCGCGCGTTGAAGCGATCCGGCAGCGTGAAATAGTGATAGCGGCCGGTCTCGGCGTAATAGCGGCTGACAACGTCCGGCGTCGCCGAGCCGAGCAGCAGCAGCGCGCGATGCTGCGCACAGCGAAATTTTGCCACGTCGCGCGCGTGGTAGCGTGGCGTGCTCTCGGATTTGTAGGTGTCCTCCTGCTCCTCGTCGATAATGAGCAGGCCGAGGTTCTCCATGGGCGCAAAGACGGCGCTGCGCGTGCCGACGACGACGCGCGCAAGACCGGCGCGGATGCGCTTCCACTCATCATAACGCTCCGAGAGCGGAAGGCCGCTGTGCAGGACAGCGACCGCATCACCGAAGTACGCAGAAAACGCCTCGATCATCTGCGGCGTCAGCGAGATCTCGGGCACGAGCAGGATCGCCCCCTCCCCCGCTGCAAGCGTCTGCTCGATCAGATGCAGGTACACGAGTGTCTTGCCGCTGCCGGTCACGCCGAACAGCAGCGCCGCCTGTGCATCCGGCGAGCGCAGCAGCGCCTGCAGACCGGAAAACACCTCTGCCTGCGCCGCCGTGAGCGCAGGGATGGGCTTAGGCTGCCCGGTATAATGCGTCGGGCGGCGGAAATAGGGCTCCGTATCGATGTGAACGAGCTTCTGCCGCACAAGCGTCTTCATAGACGTCTTCGGTGCACCGGTAAACTGACACACCTCGTCGGCCGAGGCGCGGCCGATCGTACACAGCAGCTCCAGAATTGCGACCTGATGCGGCGCGCGTCTGCGGCGGCGGATCTCCTCCTGTGCCTCCTCGAGCGAGACGGCAAGGCTCGCATACTCGAGCTGCTTGTCACGCACGACGCGCTTTTCCGCCCCCTCGACGGTCAGGAGCTTTTGCTCCACAAGCCAGTGCAGCGTGCTCGCGGGATCTTTGTCGCCAAACGCCGTCTGCAATGTCTCCAGCGGGCAGCGCCCACCATGTGCAAACACGGTCTCAAGCGCCAGCCGCCGCTGCTTGGAGCGGCCGCACAGTGCAAGCGCCGCATCGGTATCCAGCTCCGGCGCGGCACAATAGACCGTGCTGACCCGATACCAGACGCCGGCAGGCAGGATCGCGTGCAGCGCATCGTAGATGGTGCAGAAAAAGCGGTCATGCATCCAGATGGCGAGCCGGATCAGCTCCGGCGAGAGAATGGGCTCAGGGTCAAGCTGACGCGTGATGGGCTTGAGTTTTGGGTCATCCTGCGCCTGATCGAGCGCAAGCACCATACCCTCGCACGGGCGGTTGCCGCGCGAAAACGGCACCATGACGCGGCAGCCGGGGCGGAGCGTATCCGTCAGCGGCTGCGGGATCTTATACGTATACGGTCGGTCAAACGCAAACGTTGCAGCCAGAACGGCGACCTTTGCGACCGGGATCTGCAGCATCTGCGCGCCTCCTCTCCGAAAAAATCAGGCGGGTAGTGCCCGCCTGAAGGATTATTCCTTGTGCACGACCTGAAGGCGGCCGTCATACACCTCGTCGATCGCCATGGACACCGGCTTGGTATCCAGCGGCTCGCCGGCGGCCTGTGCGGCGGCGGCAATGTTGCGCGCGCGGCGCGCGACCAGGTTCACCAGGAGATAACGGCTGCCGGCCTTTTCGGCCAGAACGCTCATGGGGGGATACAGCATCATTTTTCAAGCACCTCTGTAAAATAGTTTTTCCGATCGGGATAGCGGCAGCACTCTGCCGTGATGATGGCGTCGAGCTCCTTGGCTGCAACGTCGGGATCGTCGTTGATGACGACGTAATCATAAGTATATGCCAGCGCGCATTCACGCCGCGCCTGTGCCAGCCGCTCGCAGATCTTCTGCTCGTCGTCCGTATGGCGGCCGCGCAGGCGGCGCTCAAGCTCCGCAAAGGACGGCGGCATCATAAAAACGCGGATCGCGTCCGGCCGCTTCTCGCTGATCTGGTGCACCCCCTGCACGTCGATATCCAGCAGGACATGCACACCCTCAGCGCAGCGCCGCTCGACATAGCTCTTCGGCGTACCGTAGCAATTGCCGACATATTCGGCATGCTCAAGCAGCTCATCCGACGCGACCATAGCGTCAAACGTCGTGCGTGTAACGAAGAAGTAGTCCGCTCCGTCGACCTCGCCGGGGCGCGGGGCGCGCGTCGTGGCAGAGACGGAAAAGCACACGTCATCGCGCAGGCGCATCAGGCGCGAGATGACCGTGCTCTTTCCGGTGCCCGAGGGGCCGGAGATCAGGATCAGCTTCCCTGTCTGGTGGTTCATATCATATCTCCTCCGGTTTCCGTATCTGTGGCCTCAACACGGGCCTGCACCGCATCCGGCGGCAGCGCCGAGAGCACGGCGTGGCCGGTATCCATAATGAGGACGGCCTGCGTTTTTCGGCCGTAGGTCGCATCGATGAGCATGCCGATCTCCCGGCTGTCCTGCACGATGCGCTTGATGGGGGCGGAATCCGGACTGACGACAGCCAGCAGCCGCTCCGAGGAAACATAGTTTCCGTATCCGATGTTGATGAGTTTCAAGTCGCCGCTCCTTACTCGATGTTCTGGATCTGCTCACGGATCTTCTCGATCTCAGACTTGAGGTCCACGACCACCTTTGCGATGTCCGCATTCTGGCACTTGGAGCCGATGGTATTCGCCTCGCGGTTAAATTCCTGAATGAGGAAGTCCGCCTTGCGGCCGACCGGGGAACCGCTCTCAAGCATCTGGCGCAGCTGCGCAATGTGGCTGCGCAGGCGCACCGTCTCCTCATCAACGGCGACATGGTCGGCAAAAATGGCGGCCTCGGCAATGATGCGTGCCTCGTCGATATCGGTCGCAGCGAGCACCGTCTCGAGTTTCTGGCGCAGGCGCGCCTCATAGGCGGCTGCCGTTTCGGGAGCGGCCGTTTCTACGCGCGTCACCAGCGACTCGATGCGCGCGAGCTTTTCGGCCACGTCCGCACGGAGCTTTTCACCCTCACGCTCACGCATCTGGTCATAATCCGCCAGTGCCTGCTGCGTCAGCTCGATCAGGCCGGAACGGATCTTATCCTGATCCGCCTCCGCCTTTTCCACGGACAGGATGTCCGGAAAACGCATGAGCGACATGAGCGACATGTCGTTTTTCAGATCATAGCGCACGGCGAGCGCGTTGAGCGTGTCAATATAAGCGCGCAGCAGCGGCTCGTTCACACGCAGGACGGTGTCCTCCGCCTGCGAGGAGTCGATCGTGACGAACACGTCCAGCTTGCCGCGGCTGACGTGCTGCTGGATGGTGGATTTGACCGCGTCCTCGGCGAAGAGGAAGTTGCGCGGCATGCGCACGGCAATATCCAAGTAGCGGTTGTTGACGCTCTTGAGCTCGACCGTAACGCTCAGTCCCTCGACGGTGCCCTTCGCGCCGCCATAGCCGGTCATACTTCTAATCATTTGCTCTTACCCTTCTTATCTCAAGTCTCCAGGACCTGAATGATCTCAAATGTAATGGGGCTCGCTTTCTTGCGGCGCTGGTACACGACATTGCACGCCACGCCGAGCGCGAAAAACGCAAAACCGATCAGCACGCAGCCGCCCTCACCCCAGCCGAGCGCGCTGCCGATGGCATAACCCAGAAAC
>ERZ825384.3572-NODE-3572-length-13720-cov-3.956092_pt1 | contig 13720 bp, 11 predicted proteins | sample MGYA00519931_ERZ825384 | MGnify/ENA primary metagenome ERZ825384 (study PRJEB31778, sample SAMEA3449200) | human gut metagenome | biome: human gut; feature: human-associated habitat; material: faeces | place: United Kingdom | collected 2010/2012 ...
CCCGCGGCTGGCTGGAACGGCAGACAAAATACGCACCCGGCACGATCGCGTTTTACCGGCGGGCGCTTGAAACGGTATTCCCGGAGATCGGCGCGATCAAGCTGAATCGGCTGCGCCCGATTGCGCTGGAAAACCTTCTGGCAAAGCTCCGCAAGCGGACCTACCGCGGCAAGCCGATCAAGGAGAAAACGGTGCAGAAATACCTGACCGTCGTGTCCGCTGTTCTCAGCGATGCGAAGCGCAACGAGATCATCGAAAAGAATCCAGCGCGCATGATCGACCTGCCAGATGCCGAACGCAAAGTGCAGGAAATTCCGACGATGGAGGAAATGCAGAAATTTCTCTCCGCCCTCTGCTATGAAGAACCGGTCTTCCAACTGTTCTACTTTCTTGCCATCAACACGGGGATGCGCCGCGGAGAACTGTGCGCCCTGCGCTGGTCAGACGTGATCGTGACTGGCAGCTACGAGGGCTATATCATTGTCCAGCATTCCCGCAGCACTGTTTCCGGCGAGGGTGTGCAAGAGGGCAAAACGAAAAATGGTCGCGCCCGAACTGTTTCGATGAACGAAGATCTGTTCAGCCTGCTGCGCGGTTTCTGCTACCGCAAAATGAGACTCCGCGATGAGCATGGTATCCCATTCCCGGAATACATTTTCACAAAAGACGACGGCACGCCCATCCACCCGGATACGTTCAGCAAGCACCTGAAGATGCTGTTTGCGGAGCTGGGCTTCCCAAAAAGCTATCATCTGCATACGCTGCGCCACTTTTTCGTCTCGACACTTCTGCACGAGGGCGTGGACAAAAACACGGTCGCAGACCTCGCCGGTCACGGCGACACGTCTTTCCTGGAGCGCACCTACTGCCACCCGCAGATGCAGCTCAAGCAGAAGGCTGCGAAACGGATGAAAGACGATTATGTGTTCCGCAGAAAAGGCATGAAGCTCCCGATGACGCCCTCGACCTTCACATGGCGATTCAAGAAAATCCTCAAGGCGAACGATCTGCCTACAGACCTAAACGTCCACAGCCTGCGCCACACGGCGGCAAGCCTGTTCATCGCCAGCGGCACGGATGTCGGCACGGTCGCAGGATTGCTCGGTCACAGTCAACCGTCGACCACGCTGGATATCTACACCCACGCGTTCGATAAGAACAAGAAAGCCGCCAGCCAGATTATGCAGAGTAGCTTGGAGATCTGAGCTATCTTCCGAAAAGCTCTGTCCGGTTGCGCTATGCAGCAAAAACAGATAATTTGAACAATTCTATATAAAAATGCCCACCCCGGTGGGGTGGGTATTTTTATGGTACGCCCGACACGATTCGAACGTGCGACCTACAGAGTCGGAGTCTGTCACTCTATCCAACTGAGCTACGAGCGCATCTATGAGATAAACGGCGGTACGCCGGTCATCGCTTTTTGAAAATGGTAGTCAAACAGTAGTCAAGGAACAAGCGGAAAATCACCCTCACGCCCGAAAAGTCCAGTCGTATCAACGGCTTTGGGCTTCTCACAGCCGAATGGGGCAGAAACGTCGGAGTCTGTCACTCTATCCAGCTGAGCTACGGGCGCATATTTAACTGCCCATATAGTATAGCAGACCGGGGGCGGAAAGTAAAGAAGAAAAATGGCGGATTGCATTTTTGCGGGGAATTGATACAATAAAGAAAAAGGAGGCGGGCGGATGACGGCGGAGGAGAGGATCTTTTCCATTGTGCGCGGCGGGCTGTATGCGAAGCTGCCGTCGCTTGCGCTGCCGCTGGGCAGGCTGACCTGCCGTGAGGGCGATGTGGACCCCGCCGGGACCGACGGCGAAGCCGCCGTATTTGCCCCGGGGCTTCTGCGGCGGGAATTCCTTGCGGAAAGCGACCTGCCGGAGCGGCTGACGCTGCATCTGCTGCTGCACCTCATGCTCGGCCACCCGTGGGGGCGGCAGGGGAGAGCGCGGGCGCTCTGGGATACGGCCTGCGATCTGGCGGTCGGCCTCGTCCGGCACGCGCTTTTGCGGCAGGAGCGGGAGGCGCCCGCGGCTTTTTCCGCCCGCTGCAAGCTGCAGGCGAGGCGGGCGGTCCGCGCCCCGGCGATCTACGCGCTGCTGCTCGAGCAGCCGGACGCGCTGACCGCGGAGGAACAGGCCGCGTTTCACCTGGACGACCACCGCCTCTGGCAGCTCTCCGCGTCTGCTTCTGCGCCGAAGACCGCGGACGGCGGCGCGGAGACGGGCTGGCAGGCGCTCGGCCGGAAGCTGCCGGACCCGCTGCCGCCGAAGCCTGTGATCGGCAGCGGAAGCGGGAACGCCGCCTTCGCTGTGCGCCCGGATGCGCGCGGCAGCCGGGCCTTTGCGGCGCTGCTGCGCGAATGCTCCGAGATGCGGGAAAACCGCCATGTCTCCGGCGACGAATTTCAGTACGCGTGGTATCTCTACGGTCTGGAGCACTACGGCGGCATGCCGCTCATCGAGCCGCTGGAATATTCGGAGGAGCGCCGCCTGCGTGAGCTTGCCGTTGTGATCGACACGTCTGCGTCCTGCTCGCGCTCGCTCTGCGCGGCGTTTCTGGGGGAGCTGGCCGGGATCCTGACGCGGGAGGACCTGTTTTTTGAGCGCTTCAATCTGCACATCCTCGAGTGCGACTGCGAGGTGCAGCAGGATACTCGCCTGACGACCCTCGCGGAGCTGACCGACTGGCTGCGCACCATGACGCTCCACGGCGGCGGCGGGACGGATTTCCGCCCGGCCTTCCGCTATGTGGACGGGCTGGTGGAGCGCGGGGAATTTGCGCACCTGCCGGGACTTTTGTATTTTACCGACGGCTACGGGGTCTTTCCGGATGTGCCGCCCGCGTACCGGGCGGTCTTCGTGATGCTCCGGTACCGGTATGACGATATCGACCTGCCCGCATGGGCGGAAAAACTGATTCTGGAGGCCGAAGCGCCGAAAGGAGACGAACGATGGATATAGCACAGGCAAAGCAGGAGCTGCGGCGGACCATCCGGGCCTACACGGCCAAGACAGAGGACGGCGTGTACCGCATGCCGCGGAGGATGCAGCGGCCGGTCCTTCTCATGGGCCCGCCGGGTATCGGCAAGACCGCGATCCTTTCCCAGCTGGCGCAGGAGGAGCACATCGGCCTCGCCGCCTACACCATGACGCACCACACGCGCCAGAGCGCGCTCGGCCTGCCCGTCATTGTGGGCCGCACGGCGGCAGGGAAGACCTTCCGCGCCACGGAATACACCATGAGCGAGATCATCGCCTCCGTCTACGAGCAGATGGAGAAGACCGGCCTGCGCGAGGGGATCCTGTTCCTCGACGAGATCAACTGCGTGTCCGAGACGCTCATGCCAGCGATCCTGCAGATGCTGCAGAACAAGACCTTTGGCGTACACAGTCTGCCGGAGGGCTGGCTCATCGTGGCCGCGGGCAACCCGCCGCGCTATAACCAGTCGGCCCGAAGCTTCGACATGGCGACGCTCGACCGCGTGCGCTGCATCGAGCTCGAGCCGAGTCTTGCTGCCTGGCAGCCCTACGCTGCCGCCGGCGGCGTGCATCCGGCCGTGCTGAGCTATCTGCGGCTGCACCCGGAGCACTTTTTCCTCTGCAGCGCGAGCGCCGCGGCAGGGGAGTTCGCCACGGCCCGCGGCTGGGAGGAGCTTTCTGCGCTTTTGCTCGCCTACGAGGCGCTGGGCTATCCCTGCACGCTCGCGCAGATGCAGCAGTATCTGCACGCGCAGGAGGCGGCTGCCGGCTTTGCCGCGTTTTACGAGCTGTTCCGGCGCTATGCCGCGCAGCTTCCGCTCGAAGAAATTCTGACCGGCGGCGCGTGTCCGGAGGCCGGAGCGCTGCGCGAGCTGCCGTTCGATGGGCGGCTGTCCGTCGTGGAGTTCTTGCTGCACAGCCTGCAGACGAAGTCGGCCGCCATGCAGCAGGATGCGGATCTTGCCTTCAGCGCGTCCAGCTTTGCAGGCAGCGTCCCGCCCGGCGCGGACTCGCTCGCCCGCGCGCAGGAGCTGCTGCAGAAGCGGCGCGCGGCCCTGGCCGTGCGGAAAGACTGCGGCGTCCTGCCGCCGGAGGAGGAGCGGCGCGAGGCGGCCTTCCTCTCCCGCGCCGAAGCCGCGCTCGCGCCTGCCCGGACCGATGCGGAAGCGTCGGCCGCCCTGCAGAAGCTCGCGGCGGACGCGGAAGGCTTTGCGCAGACGAGCCGCGAAGCGGCCTGCCGCGCATGTGAAAACGGCCTGCGGTTCGTCCAGAACACGTTCGGCGAGGATCAGGAGCTCTGGATCCTGCTCCACGGTCTGCAGCACACCCGCGCCGCCGAAGCCCTGCAGAAAGACCCCGCCACCCTCTGCGCCCGCCTCCTCACCCAAGCCACCCCCGCCGCCCAAGCCGCCACCCTCCGCACCGAACTGCAGCGGCAATAAGCATCAATCCGAAATTTTTCTGCAGCTCAAGGCTCCCTTTACACAAGTGAGCTTTTATGTGCATGTGAATACATTGTGAATTTTGCAAAAAGCGCTTGCAAATGGGGGAAAGTGTGCTAGAATACAGTTAGCACTCAGAAGCGATGAGTGCTAATATGCAAAGGACGTGACATGTATGGCAAAGAAACAGTTTAAGGCAGAATCCAAGCGCCTGCTGGATCTGATGATCAACTCCATTTATACGCATCAGGAGATCTTCCTGCGTGAAATTATTTCCAACGCCTCCGACGCCATCGACAAGCTGGCGTATCTGGCGCTGACCGACGAAAACGTCGGCCTCAGCCGCAGCGATTTCGCCATCCAGCTGAAGCCGGACGAGACCGCCCGCACCCTGACCGTCAGCGACAACGGCATCGGCATGGACAAGGACGAGATGGAAAACAACCTCGGCACGATCTGCCGCTCCGGCAGTCTGCAGTTCAAGCAAACGCTCGACAAGGACAAGGCCGCCGACACCGACATCATCGGCCAGTTCGGCGTGGGCTTCTACTCGGCGTTCATGGTCGCGGACAAGGTGACCGTCATCTCGAAGAAATACGGCTCCGACGAGGCCTGGAAATGGGAATCCGAGGGCGCGGACGGCTACACTATGACCCCGTGTGAGCGCGCGAACGCCGGCACCGACGTCATCATGCAGCTCAAGGCCGACACCGACGACGAAAAATATTCCCGCTTCCTCAAGACCTGGGAGCTGCAGCAGCTCGTGCGCAAATACTCCGACTACATCCGCTACCCCATCCGCATGGAGGTCGAAAAGAGCCGCATGAAAGAGGGCACGGAGAAGGACGAGAAGCCCGAGTACGAGACCTACACCGAGGTCGAGACGCTCAACTCCATGGTCCCCATCTGGAACAAGAACAAGAAGGACGTCACCGACGAGGAATACAACAATTTCTATAAGGAGAAGTTCTTCGACTTCGAAGACCCGCTGGCCGTCATCCACGCGAATGTCGAGGGCGCGGTCACGTATAAGGCCCTGCTCTATATCCCGGCCAAGGTGCCGTATGATTTCTACACCAAGGACTTCAAGAAGGGCCTGCAGCTGTACTCCTCCGGCGTGATGATCATGGAAAACTGCGCCGATCTGCTGCCCGACTGCTTCCGCTTCGTGCGCGGCGTGGTCGACTCGCAGGATCTGAGCCTGAACATCTCCCGGGAAATGCTGCAGCATGACCGGCAGCTGAAGTTCATCGCGGGGAATCTCGAAAAGAAGATCAAGGCTGAGCTGCAGAAGCTGCTGGACAACGACCGCGAGAAATATGAGAAGTTCTTCGCCGCCTTCGGCCCGCAGATCAAATACGGCGTGCTGGCCGACTACGGCGCGAAAAAAGAGGCGCTGCAGGATCTGCTGCTCTACTGGTCGAGCAAGGAAGGCAAGCTCATCTCCCTCAAGGAATACGCCGCCGCCATGCCGGAGGATCAGAAGTATATCTACTATGCCAACGGCGAGAGCCGCGAGCGCCTCGGTCAGCTGCCGCAGATGGAAAAGCTGCGGCAGAAGGGCTACGACGTGCTGTTCATGACCGACGAGGTCGACGGCTTCGTGCCGCAGACGCTGGGCAAGTATCAGGAGAAAGAGCTCAAGTCCATCACGGCGGGCGATCTCGGTCTCGAGACCGAGGAGGAAAAGAAGGCCGCCGAGGAAAAGAGTGAAAAGTCGAAGCAGACGCTGGACTTCGTCAAAAAGACGCTCGGCGACAAGGTCAAGGACGTGCGGCTGAGCGACAATCTGGGCAGTCACCCCGTGAGCGTCGTCCCGGCGGAGGGTATGACGTTTGAGATGGAGAAGTATTTCAAGCGCGTGGACCCGAACTCGGGCATGAAGGCTGACCGTATCCTCGAATTCAACGCCGACCACCCGATCTTCGCCAAGCTGCAGATCGCCGTCGCGCAGGATGAGAAGAAGGCCGAGGATCTTGTGAAGATCCTCTACACGCAGGCGCTGCTGATGGCCGATCTGCCGGTCGAAAACGCCGGCGAATATACCGATCTCGTCTGCAGCCTGATCGGCTGACTTTTCAATGGCAGCCGCCGGAGGCACAGCCTCCGGCGGTTTTGTTCGTTCTCACCAAAAAGACATCTGTTTTTCTGCCACGCGCATAAATTTTGTCCAAATCGGAGATTCTGAAAAAGTTTGCAGTTGACGGAACGGGCCCTTTGTGCGAAAATAGCGTTAAAATCCCATCCCTCTGCAGGGTATTTGCAGAAAGGAGCCCCTTATGAACCCCATCGTTGTGAAATTCGGCGGCAGCTCGCTGGCAGCCGCCGGTCAGTTTGAAAAGGTCGCGGCCATCATCCGCGAAAATCCCGGCCGCCGCTACGTCGTCGCCTCCGCGCCCGGCAAGCGCTTTTCCGGCGATACGAAGGTCACGGACCTGCTCTACCGCTGCTATGACGCCGCCTGCGCCGGGCAGGATTTCGCCCCCGTGCTTGATGAGATCCGGCAGCGCTTTGCCGATATCATCTCCGAGCTGCAGCTGCAGGTCGATCTCGCGCCGGACTTTGCCGCCATCGAAGCACACCTGCGCACTTCACCGCAGCGCGACTATATGGCCAGCCGCGGCGAATATCTGAACTCCAAGCTTCTGGCCGCCTATCTCGGCTTTGCCTTTGTCGACGCGGCGCAGATGGTCCTGTTCCGCGCAGACGGCTCCTTTAACGCCGAGGCCACGAACACGGCCATCGGCCACGCCCTTGTCAGCATCGACCGCGCCGTCATCCCCGGCTTCTACGGCGCAATGCCCGACGGCACCATCCATACCTTCTCCCGCGGCGGCTCCGACGTGACGGGCTCGATCGTGGCCCGCGCGGTGGGCGCAGAGCTGTATGAGAACTGGACGGACGTGTCCGGCGTGCTGGCGGCTGACCCGCGCATCATCGAGCATCCGCACGTCGTCGACTATATCACTTACCGCGAGCTGCGCGAGCTCTCCTATATGGGCGCGTCGGTCCTGCACGAGGACGCGGTCTTCCCTGTCCGCCGCGCGAATATCCCCATCAACATCCGCAACACCAACCGCCCGCAGGATCCCGGCACCTTCATCGTCCCGACGCTCCCGGCCAACGCGCACAAGCGCAAGGTCACCGGCATCGCCGGGCACAAGGGCTTCAGCAGCGTGTACGTGGAAAAATCCATGATGAACGGCGAGATCGGCTTCGTGGCCCATCTGCTGCAGATCTTCGCTGACCACGGCATCTCGTTTGAGCACTGCCCGTCGGGCATCGATACGGTCTCCATCATCGTCTCGACCGAGGCGCTGGCCCCGGCGCGCGAGGAGATCCTCCGCCGGATCCAGGACGAGCTGCAGCCCGACCACGTCAGCGTCGAAGACGGGCTCGCCCTCATCGCCGTCGTCGGCCAGGGCATGATCTACGCCAAAGGCACCGCTGCGCGCATCTTCCGCGTGATCGCCGACGCGAACATCAACATCCGCATGATCGACCAGGGCTCCTGCGAGCTGAACATCATCATCGCCGTCAAAGAAACCGACTACGAACTCGCCATCCGCAGCCTCTACCACGCCGTAGAACGGGTCATGTAAAACAAAAACGCCGCGCTGCATCGCAGCGCGGCGTTTATATATGTGCTGAGATCACAAGGTCATGTTCTGCCGAGGCGTAAGGGTGTTTTTGGAGGCAGGGGGGGGAGGCCTTAGCAGCCCACTTGTTTTTCGCCTATGCAAACTGGGGGAATTGTGGTACAATAGGGAAAACTATAAGAATCACGAGGGGTTAGTATGATCACGATTTCCAATCTTGCCATGCAGTTTGGCGGGTCGGTGCTGTTCAAGCAGGTCGATCTGCAGTTCGTGCCGGGCAACTGCTACGGTATCATCGGCGCCAACGGCGCGGGCAAGTCGACGTTTCTGAAGATCCTGTCCGGCGAGCTCGAGGCGACGTCCGGCCAGATATCCATCAAGCCCGGCGCGCGGATGTCCGTTCTGAAGCAGGACCAGAACCAGTATGACGCGTATACCATTCTCGACACCGTCATCATGGGAAACCAGCACCTGTACGACGTGATGAAGGAGAAGGACGCGCTTTATGAAAAGCCGGATTTCTCCGAGGAGGACGGGATGCGTGCGAGCGAGCTTGAGGCGGAGTTTGCCGACATGGACGGCTGGGAGGCCGAGTCCAACGCGTCAAAGCTTTTGCAGGGCCTCGGCATCCCGGTGGAGCTGCACTATGATCTATGGCCAACACCGACCCGCGTCTGAAGGTCAAGGTGCTGCTTGCGCAGGCGCTGTTCGGCAAGCCCGATATCGTCATGCTCGACGAGCCGACGAACAACCTTGATATCGAGGCCATCAACTGGCTCGAGGATTTCATCCTCGACTATGAGGACACCGGCCTCGTCATCGTCGTCAGCCATGACCGCCACTTCCTCAATACTGTCTGCACGCACATCGTCGATATCGACTACGGCAAGATCAAGATGTACGTCGGCAACTACGACTTCTGGTACGAATCCTCCCAGCTCATCCAGCAGCTCATCCGCAACAAGAACAAGCGCGCGGAGGAGAAGATCGCCGAGCTGCAGACCTTCATCGCCCGCTTCGCCGCCAACAAGGCCAAGAGCAAGCAGGCGACCTCCCGCCGCCGGTTACTTGACAAGATGAGCGTCGAGGAGATGCCAGCCTCCTCCCGCCGGTATCCGTTCGTGGGCTTTGAGCGCGAGCGCGAGGTCGGCAAGGATATTCTGTTCGTGACCGATGTGTCGAAGACCATCGACGGCGTGAAGCTGCTGGACAAGGTCTCGTTCATCGTGAACAAAAACGACAAGATCGCCTTCGTCGGCGAAAACGAGCTGGCGCAGACGACGCTTTTCAAAATTCTTATGGGTGAGCTCGAGCCGGACGAGGGCAGCGTCAAATGGGGCCAGACCGTCACGACCAGCTATCTGCCGAAGGACAATACGGAGTATTTCGAGGGCTGCACCGACTCGCTCGTCGACTGGATCCGCCAGTTCTCGAGCAAGAAGGACGACGTGTATCTGCGCGGCTTCCTCGGCCGGATGCTGTTTTCGGGCGAAGAGGTCTTCAAGCCCGTGAACGTCCTGTCCGGCGGCGAGAAGGTGCGGTGCATGCTGTCGCGCATGATGCTCTCGGGCGCGAACGTGCTGCTGCTCGACCAGCCGACGAACCATCTGGACATGGAGGCCATCCAGGCCGTCAACAAGGGCCTGTGCGCCTTCCCGGGCAATATCCTGCTCGCCTCGCACGACCATGAGCTGCTGCAGACCACCTGCAACCGCGTCATCGAGTTCCAGCCCGACGGCACCATCATCGACCGTCTGAGCTCCTACGACGACTACGTCGCCTGGAAGCTGGCGAAGGAAGGCAACTGAGACTGTTCCGGAAAGGAGCTTTTATGGAAATTTCCTATCAGGATATCAATCGTAAGACCATTGACCGCTGGGTGGACGACGGCTGGGAGTGGGGCAAGCCCATCTCCCGCGAGGTCTATGCAGCGGCAAAGAACGGGCAGTGGGACGTGAAGCTCACGCCGGTAAAGTTCGTCCCGCACGACTGGTTCGGGGACCTAAAGGACAGACGTGTGCTGGGTCTGGCCGCCGGCGGCGGGCAGCAGATGCCCATCTTTGCCGCGCTGGGCGCCAAATGCACCGTGCTCGACTACTCGGAAAAGCAGCTGGAGTCGGAGCGCATGGTCGCGCAGCGCGAGGGCTATGACATCACCATCGTCCACGCGGATATGACCAAGCGCCTGCCGTTCGACGACAACAGCTTCGATCTCATCTTCCATCCCGTCTCCAACTGCTACGTTTACGCAGTGCTGCCGATCTGGCGCGAATGCGCGCGGGTCCTGAAGCCCGGCGGGCGGCTGCTGGCGGGGCTGGACAACGGCTTTAACTACGCGTTCGACGAGGACGAGACGAAGATCATCAACACCCTGCCCTTTAATCCACTCGAGGACGAGAACCAGATGCGCCAGCTGCAGAAGGACGACAGCGGCATCCAGTTCTCCCACACCGCGCACGAACAGCTGACCGGCCAGCTCAAAGCCGGGCTGCAGCTGCTCGACCTCTATGAGGACACCAACGGCTACGGCAATCTGCACGCACACAACATCCCCACCTACTGGGCCACGCTCGCCCGGAAGGCGTAAAACAGAGAAAACAGGCCGCCCGGTTATGCCGGGCGGCCGATTGCGTTATTCCGGGTTCTGTTCCAGATAGGTTTCGAGGATCGATGCCGCGCAGAAGACCATCTCCGGGCAGGGGCGTTTTTTGTAGTAGCTCTCCGTGCGCGGTTCGGGCGGCTGGGGCTTGAAGTCGGGGTCGAGGCCGAGCAGCTGGCGGCAGATCAGCGAGCCGTTCTGCGCCTCAAATTTCCCCGCGAGCTGCCGGAGCGTCTGATAGGCGGCGGTCTTGGCCGCGCGGTCGTTCGGGTCGGCAGTACCGCGGAGCAGGCCGTAGGCCATAAACATCCCGTTCACCGCGCCGCAGACGCCGCGCATCCCCGCCATGCCGCCGCCGTAGCCGGAGGCGATCTTCAGCGCGGTATCCCGGTCCATCCGGTCCTCCGCAAAGGCCAGAAAGACTGCCTGCGCGCAGTTGCAGCCTTCAAAAAACAGATCTCTTGCCCGTTCTGCTCGTGTCATTGTTCGTGCTCCTCCTGTTCGTATCGCTTTTCCAGCCGGAATTTCTTCCCGCCGCACCGGCGGCAGCGGATCTGGCCCCGTTTTTCCTCCAGCGCCTGCACCACCTTGCCGCGCCGCAGGTATCTGGATTCCGCGCCGCAGCCGAGGCACGTCACCACATACACGCCGCGTGCCGCGGCGATGCGCTTCCGGTTTTCCTCGGCTGCCGCGCACTGCGGGGCCAGCCGGTCCTCCGGGCAGCCGATCCGGCGGCAGACGGCCCGCCAGACCTCGTCGTGTCCGTGCCGTTTGCCGGTGAGCAGCGCCGCGGCCGCGTGCGCATATTCATGCCGCGCTGTGTCCCAGAAGACGGCGTCCTCCTGCCGCAGAAAGTCCGCCAGGCGGATCTCCTGCGGCCTGTTTTTCAAAAAGGTACACACGCCGTACTGCCGGGTCATACGTTTGGAAAAACGGACCGGGATGCCGCTCGTGTCGATCCCGAGCAGCCGGTCGAGCCGGTGGTACTCCGCGCGGACCTGCTCCAGCGTCCACATGGATATCCCTCATTTCTGCGTCTATCATACCACATGGCACGACAGAATTCCATCTTTCCTTTTCCGGCCGAAGCTGTTATACTAATGATAGAAATGAAAAGGCGGATATGCGATGTTTTCACGGCTGTATCTTGAGATCACGACCTGCTGCAACCGCGCCTGCAGCTTCTGTCCCGGGACGGCGCGGCCCGCGGCCTTTGTGACGCCGGAGACCTTCCGGACCCTTGCCGCAAAGCTCCGGCCCTATGGGCAGTACCTCTACCTGCACGTGATGGGCGAGCCGCTGCTGCACCCGCAGCTGCCGGAGCTGCTGGAGATCTGCCGCGCGCTGGATTTCCGCGTGACGCTCACGACGAACGGCACGCTCCTGCCCGCGCGGCAGCCGGTCCTGCTCGCCGCGCCGGCCCTGCGTAAGGTCTCGGTGAGCCTGCACAGCTTCGAGGCAAACGAGGCGGGGGACTTCCGGGCGTACCTGACGGGCTGCACGGACTTTGCCCGCGCGGCGATGGCGGCGGGCGTATTGACGGACTTCCGTCTCTGGAATCTGGACGGCGCGCAGACGAAGGGCCTGCATGACCGCAACGACGAGATCCTTGCGCATCTGCACGCAGCTTTTTCCGAGCCGTGGCAGCGGAATACCTGGGGCTGGCGGCTGGCGAAGGGCGTGTTCGTGAGCTTCGGCGAGCGGTTTGACTGGCCGGACGCACAGGCGGCCGACCGGGGCACCTTGGGCCGCTGCCGGGCGCTTTCCGACCAGCTGGCGGTCCTGTCAGACGGCACGGTCGTGCCCTGCTGCCTGGACCACGAGGGGACGCTCGCGCTGGGAAACCTCCTCCGCCAGGACCTGCCGGAGATCCTCTCCGCTCCTCTGGCCCGCACGATCCGCGAAGGCTTCGAGAAAGGCATCCGCGCCGCCCCCCTCTGCCGCCGCTGCGGCTACGCCGAACGCTTCAGCTGACCCCAAGCCTCCCCTCCCAGGCTCCCTTGTGTAAAGGGAGCTGTCACCGAAGGTGACTGAGGGATTGTTGTCGCAAATTTGCGACTGCCATCGCCTCCGGCGGCCCTATCTTTTCTCTCGCAAGAGAAAAGATAGGGGAGAAAAGAGTGCTGGGTTACGGTTTGGCGCTTTCTGCCTCTGAATTCAGGCGAGTCCCGATATTTGGCCTGGCGTTCCACTCGGGAGTCACCCTGCGAACGTCATAGTACGCGCCGCCTGATACGATACTCCAGATTTGATAGCAGTTACGTTTGAATATTTGCGGCAAAACGTCCTGCGGATAAAATCCATTGGGCAGTACGGATTCGCATTGGATTTTAAGCTATCGCGGGAAAGATCCAAGAAAACCGAAGCGGTTTTCCTGGTCGCTTCAAGGAGGTCCGGGGGGAAATCGAAATCCCCCGGGCCTCAAATGATTTCAATATGTGTTCTTACCTTGACAAGAACATCGCTGACCGCAGAATGTTACAGCGCTCAGGTGCACCTGAACGGTATGGAGCGTTACAGGCAGGTCTGCAGGATGCACAGGATCATCTGCGCATGTTCGCATTCCTCTTCAGCAATTCTCAGCAGCATGCAGCGGTGCGTTCCGGCGTTCTCGGCAAGCGTCTCATATGCCTCGTGCGCGGTGTGCTCCTCGGAATAGCGTTGGCGGAGCGTCTCGTTGATACAGGTGACGCACGGCGCTTCCGGCCTGCCGGGGCAGGCCTTTTTGCCGGTCTTGAGAAAATAGACCGCGCCGAATTGCTTCGCGTGGCAGGCCTCCTGCCGGGCCATTTCACGCAGCATCGCCTGTGCCTTGCCCTTCATGCGGCAGGCGAGGTGCGCATAGAGCGCGCTGTCATTGCGTTCGTCCGCAATCAGTTCAAGCAGCTTTTCGGGCGTCAGGGAATCGGCCGCAGCGCTGCCGGAGCCGATTTGCTCGTTCATCTGGGCAGCAGGCACGGCCTGCGCGCTCATCACGCGGCTCCAGACCCGCTGCGCCTGTTTTTCCGTGAGTGGTTGCATGGGATCTCCCTCCTTCGCCTCATCGTATGCGCTGCGAGGCCGGATTGTGCGGTTTCACAAAAAATCCCACACGAAAGC
>ERZ825384.3575-NODE-3575-length-13712-cov-2.775719_pt1 | contig 13712 bp, 9 predicted proteins | sample MGYA00519931_ERZ825384 | MGnify/ENA primary metagenome ERZ825384 (study PRJEB31778, sample SAMEA3449200) | human gut metagenome | biome: human gut; feature: human-associated habitat; material: faeces | place: United Kingdom | collected 2010/2012 ...
GGTTGCTGATGGTTGCGGCGATGTCTGCACCGGCAGCCGAGAGAGGCTGTCCGTGGGTCGATACCTTGTTCTCGAAACTTTCGCCGTTCGCTCCGCGGGCCCCTTTCCCCATGACGGTCCTGCCGATGATGAGGGTGGGGCGTTCGGTCTCCCTGCCCGCTGCAGTCAGCGCTTCGCGTATTTGGTCGGGGTTGTGACCGTCTATGCTGATGACGTTCCAGCCCCATGCACGGTATTTGCCTGCGATGTCCTCGTTCATGACCTCCTCGACAGTGGTTGAGAGCTGGACGTTGTTGGCATCGTAATACATGATGTAGTTGCCGAGTCCGAGCAATCCGGCCATGCGGCCTACGCCCTGTGCCACCTCCTCCTGGATACCGCCGTCGGAGATGTATACGTATGTCTTGTGGGCCATCCATTCACCGAACCGTGCGACGAGGAAGCGTTCGGCAATGGCAGCGCCGAGCGCCATCGCATGTCCTTGTCCGAGCGGGCCGGAGGTGTTCTCTATCGCGTGTGCGAGGTCTGCCTCCGGGTGTCCGGGGGTATGGCTTCCCCACTGGCGGAAGTGCTGCAACTCTTCGGCAGGCATGATGCCGGCCAGTGCGAGGACCGAATAGAGCATCGGCGACATGTGTCCCGGGTCGAGGAAGAAACGGTCGCGGAACGGATAATCGAGTTTGTCGGGGTCATAGTTCAGGAACTCCGAATAGAGGATGTTGATGAAGTCGGCGCCTCCCATGGCTCCGCCCGGATGTCCCGATTTTGCCTTTTCGACCATTGCCGCAGACAGTATCCTGATGTTGTCCGCCGCCCTGTTGGTGATTGTGTTGTCCATGATTAATTAGTAGTGAATTTTATAGCTCTTCGGGTTCGTCACCCGACCGTGCCGGTATGCAACGGCATCGCAAATTTAGGTATTTCGTATGAAAGAAACACGGTTCCTCCCAACTATTTGTCGTTCCGTACTTTTTCCTGATAATCTGTCTGCCTTTGGTGAGGGCGTCGGCGGCCGGTTGTCGGGCTCTTCGTCGTGCGTTCATTTGGGAGCGAGTGACATACGGCTTACTGCCGGAACCGGATGCGGCCGGGGAAATGGCCGAAAGAACGGTCGGTGTGACTGTCGGCCTAAGGAGAGGGGAAGGCTGGCCGGATGTCCGTTGGTGCGTGAGGAAAAGAAAAACCGGCTGAAGATTTCAGCCGGTTTTTCTTTTTGTTCAGGAATACTTTAGAAAGGCCATTCCGTATCGCCTGATATTTCGCCTTCAAACGTGCAGACACCGCCGTTGAAGGATGCCAGGGTTTCCTGTTTGGTAATGGCTGAACCGGTTTCATCCATGATGAGGAGCAGGAAGAAGAACTGAGCATTTGTGCCTTCCAGTTCCATGTTTTCATTCACGGTGAATACCATGGGCGAACTGCACTGGAAGGCGAGGTAGTCGCTGCCCCGCTGGCCCCAGCCAATCTTGCCGTTGTAGTTCGCATCGCCGAAACCGTTCACGCGGCCGTCGAATGTCATCTGCATGTTCTCTGCGTCGAATTCACCTATGAGTTTCGGCGAATCGCTGACGTCGAACATGTTCTCCATGATATAGGTTCCGTTAGCACCTTCCCGCAGGATAAGAGTCCACTCCGAGGGGGAGCCGTTCGAGGTTTTGAAAGTGTACTGACCATACTGTACGGCCATGACATTCTCAATCGTGACGTTGCAGGTGTTGCTCGAACCGATGTTGGCGCCGTTGGCGCTTTCGATGGTGAGCGTAACGGTGAAGTCGTCGTTGATGGTAGGCTGCCATACCGGAATCATCTGTACGAACGAATCGTTGTTTTCCGTAATCTTAATCGTAGTCGATGTGATGAGCAGTACCTGGTCGATGTCGTCCACACCGGTTGCGGTGATATTGACGGTCACGGGGTATCCTCCGGGTTCGCCGGTGAGTTCGAGCGGCACAGTGAATAATCCCGAGTTCTCACTTACCGTTACCGAAGTTTGTCCGAAATTGACCACGGCAGTGCCGGGGTCGATAGGACCTTCGTCCTTTTGGCAGGAAGAGAGTGCCGCAGCGCCCAATATGCTTAAGAATATTACTTTGATGTATTTCATAATGTGTTTGATTAACCGTTTATTACCAGTTCAATTGGTCCGAGATGTTCGGGTTGGATGTTTTTTCCGACTGCGGTATAGGCCATACGAAACGGTAGTCCGTAGCGGGGATGTTGAGGTAAAGGCCGGTGGTTACTACCAGCGAGCTTGCCTGCGGGTCCTGACCGGTACGGTCCATTGCGTCGCCCCACCTTTTGAGGTCCGCGATACGGTTGCCTTCCATGAACATCTCTTTGAGGCGTTCCTGCTTGATAGCGGCGAATACTTCGTCTATCGATGCGTACGGTGTGTAAGTATAGCCCGGGATACGTGCGGTAAGCAGTTTCTCGAGATACTTGTTGGCTCCGTCGAGATTGTTTGCCTGTGCATAAGCCTCCGCAGCCATCAGTACGAAATCTGCGCTTCGGTAAACGACTACGTTCTGCATGAGTTCGTTGGTCGTGGCCGTCGTATTCAGGGCCGGGTTACCGGGATACTTGACGATGTATTTCACTCCGGTGTAGAGCGTCGTACCGCTGAGTATGGGCACGTCCGACCTGAAATATACCTGCGAACGGATGTCGTTGGAAGCATAGAGGTTCAGCAGCCATGCGGAGGGCAGATAGAGCGGCTGTACCTGTTTGCCGTCGTTGTACGGGTCTTCGCAGAACATGCTGCCGTATTGCGAACGGCCTTCGTTCAGGCTGGCGTAGAACTGGAACAGGATTTCCGTACCGTTGGTGTTGTTCTTCCACATGTCGGCGAATGCGTCGGCATTGTTGATGAGTATCGAGGCGTCTGCAATGGCAGCGGCAGCGGTGGCAGCGGCTTCATACTGGTCGGTGTGCAGCAGTATCTTCGCTTCGAGGCACTGGGCGGTCAGCGGAGAGAGATAATAATACTGCGTAGGATTGCCGAGCTCATTGTAGTAGCGCTCCAGAGCCTCCTTGCCTGCGGTGAGGTCTTTGTTGATGAAGTCGTACGTGTCGAACAGGGTAGACCTTTTATTCCTTGCGTTCACATCGACCTTGTCGGTCAGAATGATACCCCAGTCGGTCGTAGCCGTTTCAGGATTGTAGTCCTTGCAGTAGAACGTGGCCAGCTGGTGGTTTATCATGGCCCTGAACAGACGGGCTTCACCGATATAGAGGTTGAGCTGTTCGCGTTCGCTTTCCGTCATCTTATTTTCGTTGCCTTCTTCCAGCGAGTTGTCCCGTTCGATGAGTTCGTTGGCTTTCTGGATGAAGTAGTTAATCTGGTAGATACCGCCGTAGCAGTATGTCCAGAGCTGTTCTACGTAGCTGTCGTTGTCGGCAAACGTCCAGGTGTACTGGAAACCCATCTGGTTACCGTAATCCAGCGTAGCATTGATACCTTCCGCCTGCATGTTCACCGGGATGACGGTGTACGACGAGAAACACTGACGGGCGAAGTAGTAGAGGCTGAGGCGGAACTGGCCGGCGTCCTTGAAGGTAGTGAACGCCTGCTCTTCGGGTATCGCGTCGCCGTCAGGGTATTTGTCGAGATTACAACTTGCTATGCTTCCCGCGAGGAGCATTAGCAGTGCAACTTTCATTATATTTTTCATATAGTTGGTTTTATATTAATCGTTAATTATTAGAATACGAGTTCCAGACCGAAAGAGTACTGACGCGTGTTCGGGTACATACCGTAGATAATCGAGCTGTCGTATTCGGGGTCGTATCCGGTGTAGTTGGTGAGCGTCCAAAGGTTACGCATTACAACGGAGAATTTTACGCCCTGAATGAAGCCGGTCTTCTTGAGGAGCGACTGCGGCAGCTGGTAGGAGAGCGAGAGGTTCTTCAGACGCAGGTAGGAAGCGTTTTCCAGATATGCCGTGCTGTAGAGCGAAGTTTCGCCGTATTTCGGAATATTGGTAACCTGTCCCGGTTCGCGCCAGATGTTCTTCATGTATTCGGGGCGGGCTGTCCTCGGTACGATGTTGCTGCTTTCGTTGAAGAAGCGGTCGCCGTTGATGAGCCACTTGTCGAGCTGATATGCGAAGTTCACCTGGAGAGAGAGACCTTTCCAGCTTGCGCTCAGGTCGAAACCGCCGTTGTACGGTGCGATGTACTGCTTGTCGAGCGTAATGTATGCGGCGAGGTTGGTATCCTTTACGGGGTTGCCGTTGCCGTCGTCGTACATGGCCTTACCGTCGCGCGGGTCTACACCCATGAATACGGGCATGTAGAACGACCATGCGGATTTGCCTACCTCGTACGTACGGAACGAATCGGGCTGGGGAATCGAGGTCGTGGTGCCGTAAAGCTGGGTTATCTTGTTGTTGTTGTAGCCGAATACAGCGCCGATGGTGATGTTCCAGTCGTCGTTATGGAACAGGGTGGCGTTGATATCGAGGTCGACACCCTGGTTCTTCATCTTGAGGGCGTTTTCGCCTCTGGAGGTGATACCCGACGACGGAGGATAGGGTACGTCGTACAACATGTCGCTGGAACGGCGGTCGTAGTAGGTTGCCGAAACCGACAGCCAGTTGAACAGACCGAATTCGAGGCTTACGTTGAACAGGCCCTGTTTCTCCCATCCGAGGTAGTTGTTACCGGTGGATGCGAAGTATTTGCCCGATACGTCGCCGTAGTTGGCTCCCGTCGATACGAGGCGCAGGCTCGCATAGTTGCTGATGGAGGAGTTACCCTGCGTACCGTAGGTCACGCGCAGTTTGAGGTCGGTGAGTACGCGGTTGTCCTTGAGGAAATTCTCCTCCTTGATGTTCCACATACCGCCGATTGCGTAGAACAGCGCGTTGCGGTTGTCCTTACCGAACCGCGAAGATGCGTCGTTGCGGAGCGTGAGGTCGAAGGCGTATTTCCTGCCGTATTCGTAGTTCACGCGGCCGAAGAACGAGAGCATGTTGTAGCTGCTGTAACTTTCGCTGACGTCGGACATTTTGACTTGCGTACCTTTTCCTATCAGGTAGAGGGCATCGTCGATTTGGCCGCTCGAACCTGCCATGAATCCCTGCGAGTAGTAGTCGATGCCTTCCTGGCCGACGAGCAGGGTGATGTTGTGCATATCCTTGATAGGCTCGAATTTGTATTCGATGGTATTACTGGTCGAGAGGGTGTAGTACTGCGAGAACTGACGCGTACGGCTACCCGTACCGCCCGAGGCGAAGTGTGACGGGAGGGCGGTGAAGGTATAGGTGCTGTAAGCGCCGTCGATACCGTTCAGGCTGGTTATCGTGAGGCCCTTGACGGGAGTCAGCACGACGGAGAAGTTACCGTTGAGCAGATGGTTGTTGCCCCACTGCGGCGCTTTCTCCATGACGTAGTACGGGTCAATCATGTTGTTCGGGAAGAGAAGATAATCCTCTATCCGGCCGGTCTCTTCGTCGAAATACTGCCTGGTCATGTAGGTGGCCATGTATATCGGGAAGTTGGTTACCGACGTCGGGTTCAGACCCTGTGAGGTTATGGCTCCCTGAGTGGATTCGCGTTTGTCCACCGCTGCCGCGAGGTTGAGGTTGATACGCAGCCAGGAGTTGGCCTGTGCGGAGAGGTTGGTACGCATCGTGTAACGTTCCATGCTCGACTGCGGTGCCATACCGTCCTGGTTCATGTAACTTCCGGATACATAATAGCCGATGTTCTCGCTACCTCCGTTTACGGAAAATTCACCCGTGTAGGTAGGTGCGGTCTGGTAGATATAACGGAACCAGTCCACTGCGCCGAAGGTATCGAGCCTGTCCTTGTAGGTTGCGTAGTCTGTCTGCGAGATTTCGCCGAAATAGAGCTGCCAGTCGAGCAGGTCGTAGCCGTTCATCTGGCGGAACTTGTTGTTTACAGGGGTGGATACGCCGTAGTTGCCGCTGAAACGGAACTGGGCTCTCTGTGCCCTGCGGCTGCCCTTCTTGGTCGTCACGTAGATAACGCCGTTCGCAGCACGCGAACCGTAAATGGAGGTTGCGGATGCGTCCTTCAGCGTCACCATGTTCTCGATATCGTTCGAGTTGATGGCGAGGAACTGGTTGGCCGACGAGGGCATACCGTCGATGACGTAAAGAGGTTCGGTACCTGCACTGATGGAGCCCGCACCGTGGATACGGATGGACGAACTCTGGGAAGGTTCACCGGAACTTGTCATGACGGACATACCGGATACCTGGCCGGAGAGTGCGTCGGCGACGTTCATCACGGGTTTGTCGTTAAGAATGTTCGCATCCACGACGGAAACGGAACCCGTTACGGAACCCACCGAACGCGCCGAACCGTAACCTATCACGACCACCTGTTCGATTTGTTCGTTGTCTTCGGAGAGTTTCACATTCGCAACGGTCATGCCCGCCGTGATGGTTACCTCCTGTTTGGCGTATCCCAGGTATTCGAAAACCAGAACGGAATTCGCGGGAACGTTGTTGAGGGTGTATTCTCCTTCCATGCCGGTGACGGCAGCGTTCTGCGTACCTTTTACGACAACGGTCGCACCCATGACGGGTTCACCCGATGCCGCATCGGTTACGGTACCAGTTACCCGCTGATTCTGTGCGGCCAGTTGGAAGCACATTATCAGCATCGTGAAAACTGATAGTACGATTTTTCTCATACGAATTAATTTTAGTTTGTGTTGTTAAATGTGATGACCTTTCTTCTTGTGCTTAGCTTGTTTTAAAGTTTCTTTCATTTCCTGCATGGCATCATCCCTTTGTCGGATTCGGCCGCCGTTTTCTGCGGAGCCATGCCGTGTTGCGTATATTTTAAAGTTGAACATGCGGCACCGTTACCGCGACCTTTCGCTGAAAGCCACGGTAACAGAGATGAATACTTTCGTTTGCAATGCGTCTTGCTTGTCGCCCGTACATAGTGCGATAGTGCTGCCGCGGTTTTGGACATCACACACGGCGGAACGAAGATACGGATATTTTGTAAAAACACAAAAAAAACCGAGAAAAACAGGGCTGCGGCGAGGAATAGGGGCGGTTCGGGCGTGAAGTGCCGAACCGCCGTAGGACTTTTTTGAAAGATTGTTTTTTATCGTTCCGGTTGTCGGTAAACCGATGTTCTGGCTATATCCGCAGTGCGGATGTTGCGAATCTTTCGAAATGTGCGATAGTTGGCGATTTGTCGTTTTTTGCCGCAGGGACGGACCGGAGCCGTTTGCGGACAGGACGGGCGGAGAACGCCGCGGGGGTACACTCCGTCCGGAAGGTGTTATGCGGGGGTGGTTTCGAGGTATTCCCGGAGGATGAGCGCGTGGTTTTCGGCGGCGTTCCGGGAGGCGAAGAGCAGGGTGACTGTGGGGAGTTCCCGTATCTTCCCGGCGAATGCTGCCGCCGTCCCGGAGTGTTCCAGTTCCGACAGGTACCGTTTCCGGAATTCATCCCATCGGCCCGCCGGGTCCTGATGGTACCATGTGCGGAGCGCGGCGGACGGGGCCACCTCCTTTTCCCAGGAGTCGTAGTGAAGCGCATCCTTGCGGATGCCGCGCGGCCACAGCCTGTCGACCAATACCCGGTAGCCGTCGTCGGGGGATTCGGGTTCGTAAACCCTTTTGATGCGTATGCGTGTCATGGCGGAAATTTTTCCGCATGAGGGGGCAAAAAGTATGCCTTGCCGTCGGGGGGCGGTCAGAGGTAGCGGACGATACGTTCCAGCGCCATTCCGCGCGAGCCTTTCAGCAGGACTACCTTGTTTTTGACGTAAGCGAGCCGTTCCCGCAGGTAGAAGAGGGCGGCATCCATGTCGGGGAAGGTCATGAGCGACATTTTCTGTGTCGCTTCCCGCAGGTCGGCCGCGGCTGCGGCGTCGCAGAACTCCTGCCCTATCAGGACTACCCGTTTGAAATCCATGCCGAGTATCAGCTCCAGTATGGCACGGTGTTCCGCGGCGCTCCATTTGCCCAGTTCCAGCATGTCTCCGAGAATGGCTATCTTCTCCGATTTGGTCGCGTCCAGGTCGTAAGGTGAAAGTTTGCCGAACCAGTCGAGGGCTGCCCGCATGCTCGACGGATTGGCGTTGTAGCAATCCGCAATGACGATATTGTTTTTCGTACGTATTATCTGAGAGCGGTTGATGGTCGGGGCATAGTCCCGAATGGCGCCGTAGAGTTCTTTCTCTCCCACGCCGAAGTGGCGCCCGATGGTCGCTGCCGCGGCGATGTTGAAGCGGTTGTAGTTCCCGACAAGCTGGCTTTTGAGGCCGTCAGCCGCCTCGGCTCCGTTTTCAGCGTAGGGCGCTGTGCGGCCATTGCGGCCAGCGTCGCATCGTCCTGCCGGACGAAAGCCACTCCTCCGTCGGCCGCCAGCCGGTCGTAAAGCTCCCCTTTGGCGGCCTTCACCCCCTCTTCGTCTCCGAAGCCTTCGAGGTGTGCCTTGCCGATGTTGGTGACGATGCCGTAATCGGGTTTTGCGATACGACACAGGGCGGCTATTTCGCCCGGGGCGCTGGCCCCCATTTCGACGATACCGAATTCGATGCCGGCGGGCATGGCCAGCAGCGTCAGCGGGACGCCGATGTGATTGTTCAGGTTGCCCTGTGTGGCATATACCCGGTATTTCTGCGACAGGACGGCATGTACGAGCTCTTTCGTGGTGGTCTTGCCGTTGGTGCCGGTGATGGCGAGTATGGGGATACCCAGCCGCGTGCGGTGCATGGCTGCCAGCTCCTGCAACGTCTGGAGTACGTTATCGACAAGGAAATAATCCCTGCCGGGATTCGTCCCGGAAGGAATGGCTTCGGGGTCGTCCACCACGGCGAGGGCCGCGCCCTTCCGCAGGGCTTCGGCCGCGAAGGCGTTGCCGTCGAAGGAGGGGCCGCGCAGGGCGAAGAAGATGGCGCCTTCGGGAATGTGCCTGCTGTCGGTAGTGACGGCAGGATGCGCCGTATAGAGGTCGTACAGTTCCGATATTTGCTGTTGTGATGGCATGTGGCTGAGGGTGTATGGTGCGGGCGTCAAATGAATCTGTCTCCTTTGGTGAAGCGTGCGGTGTCTATGAACTTCTTGATGTTCTGCTCGTTCTCTTTCGGACATATCATCAGCACGTCTTCGGTGTCGATGACGATGAATTCGTCGAGTCCCTCCACCACGGCGAGTTTCCCCTCCGGTTTTTTGATGAGGCATCCGTGCGTGTCGAACAGGATGCAGTCCGGACTGTCGGTATTGCCGTCGGCATCCTTGGGAAGGTATTCGTAAAGCGAACCCCATGTGCCGATGTCGCTCCAGCCGAAATCGCCGCAGCGCACATAGACGTTGTCCGCCTTTTCCATGATACCGTAGTCTATCGAAATGGCACGGCATTCGGGGTAGATGCGTGCTATTCCCTCCTGCTCCCGGTCGGTGCCGTAGTCTCCCTCGATGGAGGCGAAGAGCTGGCAGGTTTCGGGCAGCATCCGGTTCATGGACTCCAGTATCGTGCGGGTCTGCCAGACGAATATTCCTGAATTCCAGAAAAATTCTCCCGACCGGAGGAAGGCTTTGGCCAGTTCCAGATTGGGCTTTTCGGTGAAGGTCTTCACCTTGTTCAGACCGTCCCGGCGCATGGGCTGGTCTACCTGTATGTAACCGTAGCCGGTTGCCGGACGGGTAGGCTGTACGCCGATGGTCACCAATGCCTCGTGCGAGGAGGCGAACTCGACCGCCTCTTCCACGACGTTCCGGAAAGCCGGTTCATTGAGGATGAGGTGGTCCGACGGCGTGACTATCATGGTGGAGTCCGGGGCGGTGGCCTTCAGCCGGAAAGCGGCGTAGGCGATGCAGGGTGCGGTGTTGCGGCCGAGCGGTTCGGCCAGTATCTGTTGCGGTGCGATTTCCGGCAGCTGTTCGAGTACGAGGTCGCGGTAGGTGCTGTTCGTGACGACGAGAAAGTTTTCTGCCGGGACGAACTCCGCGAACCGTTCGAAGGTGCTCCGGATGAAGGTTTTCCCCGTTCCTAAGATGTCGAGGAATTGTTTGGGCCTGCCGCTGCGGCTGATGGGCCAGAAGCGGGTTCCGGCCCCGCCGGCCATGATAACGCAATAGATATGGCTGTTCATCGCTTTGGGATGGATTGTGGTTGCTGTCGAAACAATGATTTCATCTTCCGGCTTGCATTTCGGACCGGATAAACAAAAGTAGGAAAAAATAGCGCATCGGCCAAACGCTTTCCGCTGCGAATTGCACCCGTTCCGTTGTCGTGTCCCGTCGGCCGCCACCGCTCACCGGAACACGGAGAGTTCTTCGGAGCGGCTGCCGCTCTTTCCCGTCTGCCGTCAGTAGGCCGTTTTGTCCGGCTTCGCGCTCCAGAGGCGGAAGGCTTCGAGTGCCTCGCTGCGCATCAGCTCCTGTGAGGGGAGCCGCCGTTCGGAGCGCGGCAGGGCCAGTTCGTCGTATATCAGCGAGTCATCGAAACCGATGGCCTTCGCGTCCTCTTTCCCGTTGGCGAAATATACCTTGTCCAGCCGCGCCCAGTAGATGGCGCCCAGGCACATGGGACATGGCTCGCAGGAGGTGTATATTTCGCATCCGCTCAGGTCGAACGTACCCAGCCGCCGGGCCGCTTCCCGTATCGCCTGCACTTCGGCATGGGCCGTGGGGTCGTTCTCGGCCGTTACGCGGTTGGTGCCCGTCGCCACGATTCGGCCGTGGCGGGCGATGACCGCCCCGAACGGGCCTCCGCCTTCCGCCACGTTGGCTACCGAGAGGGCGATGGCCTTTTTCATCAACTCTTCTTTCGTCATGGTATCGCAGTATTGTTCTGTATGTACGGCTCTGTCGGTGAACAGGATACCGTTCAGATGGTCCGTTTCGTGCTGGAAGATGACCGCCGTGTAGCCTGTGACCCGCTCCGTAGTGTCGGAGCCCCGGAGAGTCCGGTAGTGTACGGTAATCTCCTGCGGGCGTACCACCGTTCCGACGATGCCCGGAATGGAGAGGCATCCCTCCCGTCCGGCGGCCGAGTCGTCCCCGTAGCCTGTTATCTCAGGATTGACGTACAGTTCGAAAGGTTCGCCCGGTTTGTCGAAACGCTGTACGGCGATGAGACGGCGCAGGATACCTACCTGCGGTGCGGCGATGCCTACGCCCTCGTTCGCGGGGTCACGTACGGTCGCCAGCATGCCGGCGACCAGCCGTTCGAACTCCTCCGTGTGCAGCATTCCGTCGTCCAGCGGTTTCGATTGGGTACGCAGAAGGAGGGAGTCGTTGCGGTCGTTCACGGAGAGCAGGCGCATCGGGCCGCCGTCGGGTCTTATCAGTGCCCGTTCTTCGTCCGTGAAGCCTCGGTCGGATGTTTTCGGTCCGCATGCGGCGAGTGCGGTGCAGGTCAGCAACAGGGCGGCCGTTCGGAGAATGGAGGCTGGCTGGTACATGGTTCGTTTTTTGTTGTCGTTCATTGTCGTTTGGCCTGCTGCGTACCGGCAGGCCGACTGGCTCCGTCTACCGGATGAACCGGCTTTCGTCCACGTCGTACAGTCCCGTATCGAGCAGGCGCAGGGAGGGTATGACCGGCAGGGCTACGAAAGAGAGTGTCGTGAAGGCGTCTATGCGGCGGTTCACGCCCATGGCGTGGGCTTGCTCCTCCAGACGATGTATCGTTTCGGCGACCGTGGCGGCATTCTCGGCGGACATCAGGCCGTATGCCGGCAGGGGAAGTTCGCCGACAATCCTACCGCCGGAGGCTATCGTATATCCGCCGCCGAGTTCACGCAGCCGGTTGCATGCCACGGCCATGTCCGCTGCGTTGTCGCCGGCGCAGACCACGTTGTGTGCATCGTGCGAGACGCTGGTGGCGACGGCTCCGTTGCGGATGCCGTACCCTTTGAGCATGCAGACGGCGATGTTGCCGTTCCTGCCGTGGCGTTCCACCGTGGCCAGGCGTGTCAGTCCCCGCCACTCCCCATCGGCCAGGGGTGTTTTGCGTGTGAGAAGCTGTCCCTCCACCAATTCGATGGCCACCTTTTTCATCGTATCGGGCAGGGTGAAGTCCGCTGCGTGCATCTCTCTGAAACGGACGGTATTCAGGAAGTCGCGGCGCGGGGCGGCGCCGCAGCCTGTCGTGCCGGTGAGACGGCCTTCCGCGGCGACCAACCGGCCGTCTTTTATGACATAGACGATGCGGTTGCAGGCGTCGTCCGTGACGATGAGGTCGGCAACGTATCCTTCGCGGACGTTGCCGCGGTCTTCCAGACCGTAGAAACGGCAGGGGTTCCAGGAGACCATGCGGGCCGTTTCGCCCCATCCGAAGCCCAGCCGGCGGGCCATGCGGACGATATAGGAGATGTGTCCTTCCGCTGCGATGGTGGCCAGGTGCTTGTCGTCGGTGCAGAACGCGAACCGCGCGGTGTCCAGCCCCCGCTCTTTCACGCAGCGCAGCAGTACCTCCGCGTTGCGGGCCGCACTCCCTTCCCGGATATAGATGTTCATTCCCTTCCGGTAGCGCTCCAGCATGCCTGCAGCGTCGGTACACTCGTGGTCGTTCCGGATACCGGCCCCGATGTAGGCGTCCAGCAGGTCGGCCGGCATGCCGGCCGTATGGCCGTCGATGGTCTTGTCGCGGAAGAGGGCGATTTTCTCCATGATTTCCGGACGGCGTTCGGCTACGTCGTAGTAACACATCACTTCGCCCAGCCCGGCCACGTCGGGGCGTTCGGCGAATTCCCGCATCGCATCGGCGAGGAACTCGCCCGCGCCGTTGGTGTCGAGCATGGTGGCGGGGACGCTCGAAGGAACGGCGGTGAAAATGCCGACGGGGGCTGCAGCGGCCTCGTCGAGAAAACTCCGCAGTCCTTCGGCTCCGGCCACGTTCACCACTTCGTGCGGGTCGGCTATCACGCATGTGGTACCGTGCGGCAGTACCGCTTCTCCGAAGGCGGAGGGGAGTACCATGCTCGACTCGATGTGTACGTGCGCATCCACGAAACCTGCCGTGACCACCAGTCCCGTGCAGTCCAGCGTTTCGGCTCCGGCGGCCGGAAGACCTTCTCCGACTGCGGCTATCCGGCCGTCCCGGACGAGTACGTCGGCACGGGAGACCGTTCCCCGCTGACCGTCCGCCACGGAACCGCCCTTCATCAATATTGCTTTCATGTCGTTCCTTATTAAAATTGATGTTCCCGGTACAAAAATGGGGATTTCTCCCGGATTTGCAGGATTTCCGGCCGGATTTTAATCCTTCGGTGCTCCCGTTTTCCGAAAAGGGCAATAACCGGAAGCGGACGACGTTGTAGGTGAAACGGAGTGCGGGGGCCGGCACGGTGGAAATAACCGGCGGAATGGGGCATCGGTCGTTCGGATTTATTACCTTTGCGGAAGAAACGGGTGAAAACAGAGAGAAAGACATGAAAGCAAAGCTTATCACGCTGCCCAATATCATTACGCTCGCCAATCTGCTGTGCGGTACGCTGGGCATTATATCGATGGTGTCGCTCCAGTCGGCCGGGGCATTGCGCGTGGCGTTCGTGCTCATGTTGGCGGCAGCCCTCTTCGATTTCCTCGACGGGTTCGTGGCGCGGCTCACCGGGCAATATTCCCCTGTCGGAGCCCAGCTCGATTCGCTGGCCGACATGGTCAGTTTCGTCGTGCTGCCGACCGTCGTCGCCATGAAAATCTACTATCTCGCCGGAGGATACGGCGCATGGAGCGCGGTGATGCTGCTGATAACGGCCTGCGGGGCGTTGCG
>ERZ825384.3596-NODE-3596-length-13610-cov-31.233862_pt1 | contig 13610 bp, 10 predicted proteins | sample MGYA00519931_ERZ825384 | MGnify/ENA primary metagenome ERZ825384 (study PRJEB31778, sample SAMEA3449200) | human gut metagenome | biome: human gut; feature: human-associated habitat; material: faeces | place: United Kingdom | collected 2010/2012 ...
CCACGGACTTCGAGTTCCTGTTCCCCTTCGGCTGGGGCGAGCTGTGGGGCGTGGCCGACCGCACCGACTACGACCTGACCCAGCACCAGACCGTGTCCGGCAAGGACCTGACCTACTTCGACCCCGAGACCAACGAGCGCTACATCCCCTATGTGGTCGAGCCCTCTCTGGGCGTAGAGCGCAGCGTCCTGGCCGTGCTGGTGGACGCCTACGACGAGGAGGTCGTGGACGCGGAGAAGAACGACGTCCGCGTGGTGCTGCACCTGCACCCGGCGCTGGCTCCCTACAAGGCCGCCATCCTGCCCCTGAGCAAGAAGCTCTCCGAGCCCGCCCGCAAGATCTACGAGGACCTGTCCAAGGAGTGGATGCTGGACTTCGACGAGACCGGCTCCATCGGCAAGCGCTACCGCCGCGAGGACGAGGTGGGCACTCCCTTCTGCATCACCGTGGACTTCGACACCGTGGGCGATGCCGAGCACGCCGGCGACAACTGCGTCACCGTCCGCGAGCGCGACACCATGGAGCAGGTGCGTATCCCCATCAGTGAGCTGAAGGCCTATCTGGCCGAGAAGCTGGCCTATTAAGCGCAAAAAAAGAAAGCCCCGCGGGGCTTTCTTTTTTGCTCACATATCCACGATCTGCAATTCGCTCTCGTCCACCTTCTGCATGTCCTTCTTGTTCATCATGTCGTACATACAGGGCACCACGAACAGCGTCATCAGCGTGGCGTACAGCAGTCCGCCGATACAGACCACGGCGATGGGCTGCATCAGCGCCGTGCCGGCGTTTTTCGCCGTGGCGGTGACGATCAGGCCCAAAATCGTGGTCAGACTGGTCATCAGGATCGGCCGCAGGCGGGTCACGCCCGCGTCGATGATCGCCTCCCGGCGCTCCATGCCGGACAGCCGCTGCTGGTTGATGTAATCCACCAGCACGATACCGTTGTTGACGATGATGCCCACCAGCATCACAAAGCCGATCAGGCTGATGACAGATACCTCGATCCCCGCGATCAGCAGGGCCAGGAAGCCGCCGGTAAAGGCCAGCGGGATGGTAAACATGACGATGAACGGGGATTTCAGCGACTGGAACTGTGCCACCATGATGAAGTACACCAGCACCACGCCCAGCAGCAGCATCAGCAGCAGCTGGCTCATGGCCTCCATGATCTGCTCGTTCTCTCCGTTGAATTCCGCGGTGACGCCCTCCGGCAGCGTCAGACCGCTGACGGCCTGCTGCGCCGCGGAGGTCACGTGGGTGACGTTGTAGCCATCGGCGATGGCGGCGGTCACGGTAACGCACCGGCGCTGCTGGTCACGGGAGATGGTGTTCATGGACACCGTCTCCGTCACGGTGGCCACATCGCCCAGCTTGAAGGTCTTGTCCTCCTCGCTGTCCCCGGTCAGCTGCCCCGCGGCGCTGCTGCCGGTCATGCCTGAGGCGCTCCCAGTCATGGCGGAGGACGCGCTGCTCTCCGCCGACAACTCCAGCTCCAGCAGGTTCTCCCGCTTGAGGACGCTGCCCTCCGCCGCGTCCACGGTCAGGTCCATGTCCTCGCTGTCCAGCGTCACATCAGAGACGCTGGCGCTGCTCTGCAGCGCCGCGGCGATCTGCATATACACCTGGGCCACGGTCAGCCCCTTCTCCGCCGCCGCCTTCCGGTCGATGGTCACCTGCAGCGCCGGGGCCGAGGCGTCCAGCCCGTCGCTGACCTCACCGACGCCCTCCACCTGCTCCAGCCGCCGGGCGATGGTCCGGGCGCTGCTCTGCAGGTCCGCCATATCGCTGCCGAACACCTGCAGCGACACGCCGCTGCCGGTCATATAGCTCATCATACTGCTCATCACGCCGCTGGCCGTCACCTCACAGGGCAGGTCGGCACACAGCGTCTCGATCTCCTTCCCCGCCACAGAGCCGAAGGTCCCCTCCGGCATGGTGATGTAGCCCTCCACGTCATAGCTGCCGCCGGAGGCGCCGCCCATGGCACCGCCCATGTTCAGGCCGCCCATGGTGCCGCCGCCCATCATAAAGCCGGCATCCTGCACGTCGTCCACAGTCATCACCCGCTCCAGCACCTCGTCGGCCAGCCGTACCGCCTCCTCGCGGGAGGTGTCCTCCGGCATGGTGATGGTCAGGGACAGGTTGTTCATATCCATCTCCGGCATAAAGGTAAAGCCGCGGCGCAGGCACGCGCCGGCACTGGTCACCAGCAGCACCAGCGACAGCAGCAGCACGCCGGCCTTGTGGTCCAGCGAAAAAGCGATGGCCTTCCGATAGGCGGGATAGACCTTGTCCAGCAGGCCCGGCTTCTGCACCATGGGCCGGCGCAGCATACCGCTGGCCATCGCCGGCACCAGTGTCAGTGCCACCAGCAGGCTGGCCAGCAGCGAGTAGGTGATGGTCAGCGCCAGGTCGGTGAACAGCTGGCGGGTCAGGCCCTCTACGAACACGATGGGCGCGAACACGCACACGGTGGTCAGGGTAGAGGCCGTCACCGCGCCCAGCACCTGGCCCGCGCCGGACACCGCCGCCTGAATGATGGTGGCGCCCTTGGCCCGCAGGCGGTAGATATTCTCAATGACCACCACGGAGTTATCCACCAGCATACCCACCGCCACGGCCAGACCGCTCAGGGAGATCATGTTGATGGTCACGCCGGTGAAGTACATAAGTACGATGGCAAAGATCACGCTGACGGGGATAGATACCAGCGTGATGACCGTGGGCCGCCAATCCCGCAGGAACAGGTACAGGATGACCACGGAGAACAGCGCGCCCCACAGCAGCGACGAGGTGATGGTCTCCACGATCAGGTAGATATAGTCGCCCTGGTCCATCAGCGGCGCGAAGGACAATCCCTCGTACTGGCCCTCCAGCTCCTCGAACCGTGCGCTGATGTTATTGGACACCTCCGCCGTGGCGTAGTTGGACTGCTTGGTAAAGGTGATGAGAATGCCGTTGTCGCCGTTGACCTTGGTGTACAGCTCCCCGGCGTTGTCCGTGACCACCACGGTGGCGATGTCGCCCAGTGTCACCGGCTCGATGCCGTCCATGCCCAGGTCCAGCAGCACCATATCCTCCAGCTCCTGGCGGGAGGACACGTTCTCGCCCACGGATACCATGTATTTCACGCCGCTGTCGTCCTCAATGTACCCGGCAGGCATGGCGAAATTCTGTGCCGTCAGCAGCTGGCTGACGGCGGAGATGGACAGCATCCCGCCCACGTCCGTCTGGTCGGCGATGGACTTGTACGCCTCGTTGATCTGGTCCATGCCGGCCTCGATCTGGGTCATGGCCTCATCCAGCTGTATCTGCGCCTCCGTCAGCTGGGTAATGCCGTCGATCAGGGAGAGCGTCAGGTCATAGACCTCACTGGTGACCTCCCGCTTCAGCTCGCCGCTTTCCAGATCCTGCATCAGCTTATCCAGCGTCGCGTTCAGCCGTTCCAGCGTCTTTTTCAGCTGCTCCAGCTCATCCTTCCCGGGCACGGTGATGGGCGGCTCACCGGGATCCGGATCCGGGTCTGGCCCCGGGAGCTGGCCCCGGGCCTCCTTCAGATATTCGTACAGCTTATCCACCGCCGCGCCCGCCTTGGCCGCCGCGCCGGCGGCAATGGCCTCCTTGGCCTCATCCAGCTGTGCCTGCCCCTTTTCCACCTGGTCCTTGGCCTTCTGCAGATCCAGCTTCGTCTTGTTCAGTTCGGTACGCACCGCATCCGCCAGCTTCTCCGACAGGGCGTCCAGCTTGGCCTCGTCCAGGATCACATGGGCCTCCCGGGTCACGGCGCCGCTGACCGAAATGCTGGCCACGCCGGACACGCCCTCCAGCTTGGGGGACAGCTCTCCGGTGACGAAATCGCTGAGCGCGTACACGTCCATGTCCTCCCGGGTCACGGCGGCCACCATCACCGGCAGCATGGAGGGATTGATCTTCAGCACATAGGGGGCGGAGACGGTGTCGTCCCAACTGCCCTGCAATACGGAGATCTTCTGCTGGATGTCCACACTGATGGTATCCATATTGGCGCCGTCCTCGAACTCCAGCGTGACCATGGATATGCTGTCCTGGCTGGTGGAGGTGACGGTCTTGATCTTATCCAGCGTAGCCATGGACTGCTCCACCGGCCTGGTGATGGACTGCTCAATGGACTCCGGGCTGGCGCCGGGATCAGAAGTGACGATGATGACATAGGGAAAGTCCATGTTGGGCAGCAGATCCGGTGTCATTTTCAGATACGCCACCACGCCCAGCACGATAATGCCCAGCACCGTCACAAAGATCGTCAGCGGTTTTTTCACGCTGAAGCCGGCCATATCCGTCCCTCCTTCTTCCGCCTGCAGCGCCCACGCACCCAGGGTAAAACTGTAATAATGTGTAAGTGTACCATCCCCGCCGCCGACTTGCAAGCGGAACGGCGCAGAATTCACGAAAGCGTTACAAATACAGGGTTTTCTCGGGAAAATAGTTCGGCGTTCGTAGTATTCTTTGCGCCGTCTTTACGCGTCCGGACGATGAAAAACGCGGACGCAGGTGCGTCCGCGTTTTTCGCAAATAAGAAAGAGAAAAGGGAAGAAAACAGCAAAATCAGCCGGTGCCCCGTTACAGCAGCGTGCACAGCAGGCGCAGCTCGGCGGCCAGCCACACCGGCATCAGCATGGCGGTGACACGGCACACGGGGTTGATGTTCCCCGTCAGCAGGCACACCAGCGTGAACGCCAGAATAACCGCGATCACAACGGCGGCGATCGCCTTTGCCGGGGAAGTCTTGGTTTTCGTGTTTGTCATAGGGAACAACTCCTTTTGCGTCGTTTCCCGTCGTTCCCCGTCGCACACAGACGTATCCCGTCGCTTCCCGTCGACCCATGTCGAACACGGACACATTTCGTCGCTTCCTGTCGCAATGTGTCGAATACCGTCCTATCCCCGCCGCAGCTGGCCCCGGATCAGCCGCGTCACCGCGTCTGCCAGCCACCCGATGGCCGGCAGGCGCTCCATGGCCTGTCCGTAGATACGCCGGGCGTCCGGCACCTCCCGGTCGCTTCCGGTGAACAGACACACCGGCAGCACGCCCCGCAGCCGCAGGGCCGCGGCCTCCGCCGCCGTGTCGTCCACGCCGCGCTTCCCGGTGTAGGCCCATCCGCCCAGGCCGTTGGGTATCCGCTGGTCGTCGTTGGGGCTGGCGTCCGAGAGCACCAGCAGCAGCGACTGCTCGCTGCGCCGCTGCCGCAGCAGCCAGCCCATGGCCCGCAGGGCCAGCCCGTCCCGGTTCCACCCCGCGGCCACATAGTCGAATACCCCCTCGTTCTGCTCCGGATGGTCATAGTCCCGCAGCACCCGCAGCACCGTGCAGCCGCTGACGGAGCAGAACGCCGTCACCCGCACGGGGATGCGGCACCGGCTCAGGCTCTCTGCGATGAGATACGCCTGTGTGGCCAGCTTCTCCTGCTGCCGGTTCTGCGAGGCCGAGCCGTCCAGCAGCAGGTCCACGGACAGCTCTCCCGGCTCCTGCGGCGACCGGCGGGAAAACACCCGCTCGTCCCCCAGCGCCCCGGCGCGCCAGGCCAGCTCCGGCCGCAGCCTCCCGGCGCGGCCCGTACCGCCCTCGTCCTCCGCCCGCAGCAGCAGCGTGTTCTGCAGCTTCTGCGTCAGCTGTGCGATGGCCAGCTTGTTTTCCACCAGATGCTCCCGGTAATACGCCCGGTTCTTCTCCCGCTGCTGCCGGAAGTGGGCCGCGTCCCAGGCCGCCTCCGGCGCGGGCGCGCGGCCCACCGGTTCGCCGCGGGTAAAGTGCAGCCGGCAGTTCTTGTGCACGCCGGTGCACAGGGTGCGCTCCGCCTCACTGAGCTGCCCCGGCGTCAGCATGGACGCGCCGAAGCAGTCCTCCACATACCGCCGCAGGATCGGCTCCGGCGTCCGGCCCTGCAAAAAGCTGAACAGCGTCTGCTTCTGCAAGCCGCCGCTGCCGCCGGGCGCGTCATGTGACAGCGCCCGCAGGGCGTTGGGCCGCACAAAGTGCACGCCGCCGCTTTTGTCCCGCTTTCGGCCTACCCACGCCGCCCACTGGCGGTCGTCGGCGGCCCGGCGGGCGCGGCGGAACCAGGTGTACAGCACGCGCTCCGTCCGCTGGATCAGCTGCGCCTCCGTGCTGTCCCCCGGCGCGGCCAGCTCGTCCAACAACGGCGACAGGGCCGGGTCCTCCGGCTGTTCCAGCACGCGGCAGGCCCAGGCCCGGCGCACGGCGTCCCCGTTCATGCCCTCGGCCACCGGCGTCTGCGCCAGCAGCCGGCGGGCATAGTCCCGCCGCAGCGCCGGCAGCAGCGGCCGTTCCGCCGCGCCGCGGGCGAACACCGCCCCCTCCAGCACCAGGAAGAATATGTCCGTGTACAGTGCCTCCTGCGTCGAACGGTGAAACTCGTTCAGCAGCGGCCGGAACCGGTCAAAGTCGTAATACCGGCAGGCCAGACCCAGCACCGTATTGCCGTACAGCTCGGCATCCCCCGCCCGGTCGAAGGTCAGCAGCTCCGGCTTGCGGGCATAGTCCCCCCAGCCGTTCCACACCTGATTTTCCGCCCGGCGCGTCTCTCTGTCCTGTCTGTCCATATCAGTCGAACAGCTTGTCCCGGGTGGCGTCCCTGGGCAGGCGCGCCCACACCGCGTCCGCCACCAGCTGGCGCTCAAAGGGCTCAAAGGCCTTGTTGATGATGCCCAGGTCCAGCGCCTGCCCGGAGGGTATCCCCTTCTCGATCAGGTGCAGGGCCGCCAGCAGTCCCCGCAGGTCCAGCGCCTTGGTGGATATCTCACCGCTGTCGCACTTGGTCCGCAGGTCCCGGAACAGCGCCGTCAGCTGCTCGGCCCACTCCCGCTTCAGGGTGGGGAAGCTGCGCCGCAGCAGCTTCTGCAAATTCTCGTCTGAGATCACCGGCATATCCACCACCACGAACCGGCTCACCAGCGCCTCGTTCAGCTCACGGGTGCCGGCGTAGCCGTAGTTCATGGTGCCGATGAACCGCGCCGCGTCGTCCAGCTGTATGCGCTCATACCCCGGCACATCGATGACGCGCCGGTGGTCCAGCGTGGCGTGCAGCACGGCCAGCGCCTCGTTCTTGGCCATGTTCACCTCGTCCAGCACGCCGAAGCCGCCCAGCCGCGCGCAGGCGCACACCGGTCCCTCCCGGAACACCACCTGCCCGTCCTTCAGCGTGTCCGCGCCGATCAGGGCCGCCGCGTCCACGTTCACATACATGGACACGTCCCACACCGGCCGTCCGAACAGCGCCGCCAGGTCCTCCGCCAGCACGTTCTTTCCGGTGGCCTTCGGCCCCGCCAGCAGCAGGTGCTCGCCGCACAGCAGTGCCGCCGCCGCGCTCTCCCATACCTCCCTGCCGTAGTAGAGATACTTCGGCACGGGCACGCGCTCCTGCGCCTCCGGCGTCAGGGGGTGGGCCTCCCGGAAGCGGCGTACCTCGTCCAGCAGGCCGCTGTCCACGCCCTCGTCCCGCAATTCCTTCCAAATATCCATAGACTCGCCTCATTTCATCTCCGGATGATGCCAAATTATACTCCCGCCGCCCGCTAAGTGTCCGTTAAGGATGTGCGGTCCGTTCCCTTTGTCATATCCGCCCGCGTTCCGCCATATAGATAGAGCACAACGGCATGGGAGTGTTGCGTTATGCGAGACGATCTGGAGCAGCGGGCCAAAGAGCTGGCCCTGTACATGATAGAGAACCGGACCACCGTCCGCGCCGCCGCCAAGAAGTTCGGCGTCAGCAAATCCACCGTACACAAGGACCTGTCCGAGCGTCTGGCCCTGTGCGACCGGGCGCTGTACACGCAGGTAAAGGCCATACTGGACGAAAACCGTTCCCAGCGGCACATCCGCGGCGGAATGGCCACGCGCCGCAAGTATAAGGGGATATGAAAAAAGGGACGGCGGCGCCGTCCCTTTTCCCATATAAACCAAAACGGACACCCTTGCGGATGTCCGTTGCGTTTGGTCATTAGCCAATGTTGTTCAGCTTCAGCGTCAGCGCGCTCTTCTTGTGGGCCGCGTTGTTCTTGTGCAGCAGGCCCTTTGCAGCAGCCTTGTCGATCGCCTTGACCGCCACCTTGTAAGTGCCCTCGGCCTCGGTGCGATTGCCTTCAACGGCAGCAGCCTCGAACTTCTTGATAGCAGTCTTCAGTGCGGACTTATTGGCTTTGTTGCGAGCATTTCTCGTCTCTGCCACCAGAACACGCTTCTTAGCAGACTTGATATTCGGCAAACCAAACACCTCCCCGACTTGAATTTTTTGTGCAGCGAAAATATACACTTCCACGCAGGATGATATTTTAGCATCTTTGCCTGAAAAATGCAAGACTTTTTTGCAATTTCCGCGGCAGTTTTTGTATAAAAGCGATTTCACCGGCCATGCTACCCAAAAGCCACAATATTTTGTGTTCAGAAGGGAGCGTTGACCACTACTATGAACCTCTCGCGTACCGATCTGGCCGTGGAAACAGCGGAGGCGCTGCCCACCGGCCGGGATATGTTTGCCCCCGGCACCGGCGTCACCAAGTCCGAATGCCTGCTGTGCGGCTGTCCCGTCACCCGCATCCACGTCCATACCCCGGCGGGCGCCCGGGCCATCGGCAAGCCCGAGGGCCGCTATATCACCATCGACCTGCGCCCCGCCCTGTCCCGTCAGGAGGCGCTGACCGGCCGGGCCGCCCTCTGCCTGTGCCGCGAGCTCCGCGCCCTGCTGCCGCCGCCATCGGACGGCCCCGCCCTGGTGGTGGGCCTGGGCAACGATGCCATGACCCCCGACGCCGTGGGGGCGGCGGCGCTGGAGCACCTGCTGGTCACGCGGCACATGGTCCGTTCCATGCCCCGGCAGTTCGGCGCGCTGACGCCGGTGGCGGCCCTGGCCACCGGCGTGCTGGCCCGCACGGGGGTGGAGACGCTGGAGCTGATCCGCGGCGCGGCGGACCGCCTGCACCCCTCGGTGGTCATCGCCATCGACGCGCTGGCCGCCCGCAGCCGTCACCGGCTGTGTGCCACCGTGCAGCTGGGGGACACGGGCCTGATCCCCGGCAGCGGCGTAGGCAATCACCGCAAGGCGGTCAACTCCCGGACGCTTGGCGTGCCGGTCATCGCCCTGGGCGTCCCCACGGTCATCGACGGCGCGGCCCTCTGCGGCGACGAGGACGCCCCGCCCTCCGGGTTGTTTGTCACGCCCCAGGACATCGACCGCCGCGTCCGTGAGCTGGGCCGGCTCATCGGCTATGGCGTCACCCTGGCACTCCAGCCCGGCCTGACGCCGGAGGATGCAGCGGCCCTGCTGGGATAGCCCTTGCAAAATCCTCCCCGACGCGGTACAATAGGGCATCAAAACTTCGGAACGGGAGGTATCGCACATGGAATTCAACCCCCAGATACAGCTGGCCGGCCTGCTGGAGTGGATGGCCGAGCAGATGAATGCCTGCCACGGCAAGACCGCCGTCATCGGCATCTCCGGCGGCAAGGACAGCTCCACCGTGGCCGCCCTGGCCGTGGCCGCCTATGGCCGCGAAAACGTCCTCGGCGTCCTCATGCCCGACGGCGTCCAGCCGGACATCGACTACTCCCAGGCACTGGTGGAGCACCTGGACCTGCCCCACACCACCATCAACATCCACGACGCTGTTCAGGGCGTGCTGAACGAGATGGAGAAGGCGGACCTGACCCCCAGCCGCCAGACGAAGGTCAATCTGCCCAGCCGCGTCCGCATGGCCACCCTGTACGCCGTGGCCCAGTCCGTAGAGGGCGGCATCGTCATCAACACCAGCAACCTCAGCGAGGACTGGGTAGGCTACTGCACCATCTACGGCGACAGCGCCGGCGCCTTCTCCCCCCTGGGGATGTACACCACCGAGGAGGTCGTCGCCCTGGGCCGTCAGCTTGGCCTGCCGGAGAAGTTCCTCATCAAGCCGCCGTCCGACGGCCTCACCGGCCTGACCGACGAGGACAATCTGGGCTTCCCCTACCGCGCGGTGAACGAGTACGTCCGCCGCGGCGTGGTGGACCCGGCCATCAAGGAGCGCATCGACGCCCTGCATCGTGCCAGCCGCTTCAAATTCCAGACCCTGCCGGTCTACCACAACGGCCTGCCCATGGCGCTGACCGACGAGACCGATTATTATAACTGAGCCCCGTTTCCTTTTGTGCGTCTTTTTTCTCTCCGTCTTTTGAGAATACAGGGCTTTGGATCCTTCGGGAACACAAAGGCACACCATGACTGACTCAAAAGTATAAAAAAGAGCACATAAGCAGCACATGCAGAGGACAACCAGGTAAACGCTGCGTAAACCAAAAAGCAAGCAAACATACGTTGCCGAAAGCAAAAAAAAGCAGAAACACCCCGGCCCAATGGCCGGGGTGTTTCCGTGTGTTTGTGTTAGGAGAGAGAGAAAATCACATCAGGAAGTGTTGTTCCTTTGGATGATGCTATAATACCCTCTAATTTTGGCCGAATCTTGAAGCGGCCATGAACAATTTGTGAATTCTGCCTTTTACGCCGCGTTTTTTCCACAGCAGACAGCACATTTCACTGAAACTTTCTGCTCTCGGCCACAGCCATCTGGTCGCAGCGGTTGTTTTTTTCGTTCTCCGCGTGGCCCTTCACCCAGTGGCAGCGCACCTCGTGAATATCGGTCAGCGCCAGCAGCTGCTCCCACAGGTCCGGGTTCAGCGCCGGCTTTTTGTCGCTCTTCACCCAGCCCCGCTGCTGCCAGCTTCTGGCCCAGCCCTTTTTCAGCGCGTCGATGACGTACTTGCTGTCGCTGTACAGCTCCACCACGCACGGCTCCTTCAAAAGCCGCAGCGCCTCGATGACGGCAGTCAGCTCCATGCGGTTGTTGGTGGTCTGGGCCGCGCCGCCGGAGAGCGCCTTCTCCGCACCCTTATAGCTGAGTATCGCCCCCCAGCCGCCCGGGCCGGGATTGCCGGAGCAAGCTCCGTCGGTGTAGATCGTAACGGTTCTCATATATCCTTCCTTCACTCCACCCCAACGACGCGCACGGTCCCGTCCTGCACGGTAAAACGCACGTTCTTTCCTGCGTAAGCCATGCCGTACATGCGGTCGGGGTCGTCCTGATACCGGGGCCGCGGGTCGGCGGCCAGGGCGCTCAGCAGCCCGTGGCGCTGTCCGCTGTCAAACTGCGCCAGCAGCTCCGGGGGAAAGTCCACCGTCAGCACCGCGCCGGCATCGCCGCCGGTAAAGCCGCCGGCGGCGTCGGGATAGCTGTCCGCGTAGGCCAGATAGGGTTTGATGTCTACGATGGGCGTTCCGCTGACCATATCCGCGCCGCGGACATACAGCACCGGACCCTCCGGCTCGTCCAGGGCCACACGCTCCAGCTCCACGGCGGAGAGCCCGAGGCTGTTAGGTCGGAAGGGCGAACGTGTGGCGAACACGCCCACGCGCTCGTTGCCGCCCAGCCGGGGCGGACGCACCGTGGGCGACCAGCTCTGCCGCTGCGCCCGGTCAAACTGCCAGATGAGCCAGATGTGTGAAAAGCCCTCCAGGCCCCGCACCGCATCCGCGTCCCGGAAGGGCTTTTCGAACACGATGCGTCCGGGGCAGTCGGCGATGCCGCTCTGCCGCGGCACGCCGAACTTCTCCGCAAAGGGCGTCTCTATCCGCGCGATGATGTCCAGCCCGGAGCCGTTCACAGCGGGGCCTCCTCCGGCGCGGACTGCTCCTTCTCCTCAGGATCGGCCAGGGCCAGAGAGATGACCCGGTCGCCCTCCTCCTTGAAGCGCATGACGATGACGCCCTGGGTGGCACGTCCCGCCACGCGGATATTTTCCACAGGTGTGCGGATCAGGATGCCCGCCGCCGTTACCAGCAGCAGGTCCTCCGTGCCATCCACCACCTTCATGCCCACCACCGGGCCGGTCTTGTCCGTGACCATATAGTTGCGGATACCCATGCCGCCGCGGTTGGTAATGCGGTACTCCTCAATAGGCGTCCGCTTGCCGTAGCCGTTCTCGGTGATGGACAGCACGGTCTTGTCCGCGTCGGCGCGGGCGGCGCCAATGACATAGTCGCCCTCCCGCAGACGGATGCCCCGGACGCCCACGGCGGTACGTCCCATGGCGCGCACATCCGTCTCGTCGAAGCACACCGCCTGTCCGTCGTGGGTGGCGATAAGCATACGGTCATGCCCCCGCGTCTCCGTCACGGAGATTAGCTGGTCGCCCTCGTCCAGCGTCAGGGCGCGGATGCCGTTGTTCCGCAGGTTCTTCAGGGCGCTGACCTCCAGACGCTTCACCGTGCCGTTCCGGGTGGTCATGAACAGGTACAGCTCCTCGTCTCCCGTCTCGCGGAAGTGGAGCATGGCCTGTACGCGCTCGCCCGTCTCCACCTGCAGGATGTTGACGATATTCACACCCTTGGCGGCCTTGCCGCTCTCGGGAATCTGATAGCCCTTCTTGCGGTAGACCTTGCCGGTGTCGGTAAAGAACAGGATATAGTCGTGGGTAGACGCGGTAAACACATCCACCACGGTGTCCTCCTCACGGGTGGTGATGCCCTTCTTACCCATGCCGCCCTTGCTCTGGGCGGCGTACTCGGATACCGGTGTGCGCTTGATGTAGCCGTTCTCCGTCAGGGTAAAGACGCACTGCTCCTCCTCAATGAGATCCTCGATGTCCAGTTCGTCCTCCACGTCCTGGATCTCGGTCTTGCGGTCGTCGCCGTACTTGTCGGCAATGGCGGTGAGTTCCTCCTTGAGGATGGACTTCACCAGATTCTCGTCGTTGAGGATACGCAGGAAGTAGGCGATCTTCTCCTCCAGCTCCTTGTACTCCGTCTGCAGCTTCTCGCGGTCCAGACCCTGCAAAGCCTTGAGGCGCATATCCAGAATGGCCTGCGCCTGCACGTCGTCCAGCCCGAAGCGGGTCATCAGATTCTCCTTGGCGTTGTCGTAGCTGCTGCGGATGATATGGATGACCTCGTCGATGTTGTCCTGTGCGATGAGCAGACCCTCCAGCAGGTGGGCGCGCTCCTCCGCCTTTTTCAGGTCGTACCGTGTCCGCCGGACGATGATCTCCTCCTGGAACTTCAGATACTCGTCGATGATGTGCCGCAGGGAGAGGATCTTCGGCTGCCGCTGGTTCTCCACCAGCGCCAGCATGTTGATGGCAAACGTGGTCTGGAGCTGGGTCTGGGCGAACAGGCGGTTCAGCACCACCTGCGGATTGGCGTCGCGCTTCAGCTCAATGACCATGCGCATACCGTTCCGGTCGGATTCGTCGCGGATGTCGGAGATGCCTTCGATGCGCTTGTCCTCCACCTGATCGGCGATGGCCTTGATAAGCATCCGCTTGTTCACCTGATACGGCAGCTCCGTGAAGATGATACGGGTGCGGCCGTTTCCGAACTCCTCGAACTCGTGACGGGCGCGGACCATCAGGCGGCCCCGTCCGGTGGCGTAGGCGGCGCGAATGCCACTGCGTCCCATGATGATACCCTTCGTGGGGAAGTCGGGGCCCTTGACGTGCTCCATCAGATCGCTGAGGGTGGCGTTGGGGTCATCCAGCACGCAGATGCACGCGCCGATGACCTCCCGCAGGTTGTGGGGCGGGATAT
>ERZ825384.3617-NODE-3617-length-13542-cov-18.658560_pt1 | contig 13542 bp, 10 predicted proteins | sample MGYA00519931_ERZ825384 | MGnify/ENA primary metagenome ERZ825384 (study PRJEB31778, sample SAMEA3449200) | human gut metagenome | biome: human gut; feature: human-associated habitat; material: faeces | place: United Kingdom | collected 2010/2012 ...
CATTTCGGGCAGGTAACGGATAAGTAACAAAACTCACCGTCAAACCTGCCCGATTATGCAATTTTATTGCTCGGAACAGATGCAGAACAGAGAATTAAATACCTGTAAACAAGATATTTACTCTTTTCTGCATTTTCTCTTACCTACAAATACCGAACCGAATTTCGGCCCGCTGTCTTTTTGCGCTATAGGTGATTTTGAGGGATGTCCGTGCCGCGTGCCGGTTTCGGTTCCAGAGTTTCAGCGGATTGACATGTTTTAGGGCGTTGCCTTTATTTTGTTATATGTCTATTGTGAAAGAAACGACAACCGTTTTTACTCCGGCATCGGGGTATTGGTTTTTGTAATGTTCTGTAAGGTCTTTATAGAGACAGACAAGGTCGGGTGCGGGACCAACGCTCCTCGATCGAGAAGAATGGGCGACAAACACATCGAATGACGGGTAATCGGTTGCATTTCCCGATTCATCTGAAAATGTCCATTCCATGAAACCTTGCACCTGTTCTTCGGGAGGAAGCAGCTTGTCGGACTCCGGCATTTCTTCCGGATTTCTATTTGTGCTTTTTATAATGCTGGGACCGAATAAATCGTCGTCGTCTTTTATCGCAATCCCTTTCGGGTGATTATCCTCATCCCGATAAAGCAAATAATGATAATCCAAGGGAAGGATGGGATTGGCTTTCAAAACTTCTTCGATAAGCTCTTTGTTTTCAGATTCTATTGCATATCTGTATTGAGGAAGGGGACGGTTTTCATAATACCATTTGGGAATAAAGTGCAACGGCATCTCCTCCGAATCCTTTTTCTCTTTGGATATTACTTCAAGCCGTTCATATTCCGTCCATGCGGGTTCTCCCATGCCGTAATCCAAGTAGCTCGTTTCGCTGATTTTTATTTTGCACTCGTATTTTTCTTCAAAGTCAAATCCTTCGATATTGCCGAAGGGAATCCATTCATCGGACAGCTCTTTTTTTACGGCATATACGTCTGTCAGATAATTGTGTCCGTCGGAAGTCAATACTCCCGGAACTTTTCTGGATGCAACGGTAAGAATATATTCTTTGTAATCGGTTACTTCTCGTCCTTTTTTTTCGTCATTGTCGCAGCCGACGACGCAGAATATGCAAAGGAATAAAATTAGTATTCCTGATTTTTTAGTCTTCATATTGCTTTGATTTGTAGTTCCGTATTTGCTTTTTCCGTTGTCTTTCGCTCGTCGCGCATCCGGCGCAGTTTCCGGTGGACCTTCCTGCCTTGTAAAGTTACAAAAAAGTGTCATGGACGTTCAAGATGAGCGGTATTTTTTGTATTATGGTTTTCGGCTTGCAACGGGGCGTGTTTTGCTGCGGATTTGTATTATTTTGATCTGATGTGCGGAAAACATGTAAGCATGATTCGGCTTGGCAGCGATAAATCGTAATAAATATCAATATTTACAAGGATTTAGCCGATCTCTCATTTTGTGCGGATTATACTTTTTTGTTCGTCCGGGTTTGTTTGCGAGGAATAAAATCACTACTTTAGCCGTCCACTCATTTTTTAATTTGTACTATGAAGAAAAATTTACTCAAATGCTTGTGCCTTCCGTTAGGCATGTTGTGTGTCGTATTGTCGGCCTGTTCGGACGACAATACGGAACCGACGAAAAAAACGGAGTATACGGTGACCGAATTCGCATCGACGACCATTCCTGAGACGATACCTGCCGAAGGCGGTGCCTACACGATGACTTTTACGACCCGCACCGAAACTCGCTCCCAGCCGGTCGTTCCCGTATTCGAACCGTGGCAGTACCGTGTGACGCTCGGTGAGGCTGTCGGCGATGCGATAGCCGTGACCGAACCCAAAACGGAAGTATCGGTCGTCATCGGTTCCAACTACAGCAAGGAACCGCGGGCGGTCGTCGTGGAAATGGCTGTAACAGAGGATGCCGCTACCCCCCCCCGGTGGATTCGGATCGTCGAGGCTGAACAGGAACCTGCCTTAAAAGACTTTTGTGTAACCGAATACGACTCCACGACCATTCCGGAAACGGTTCCTTACAACGGCGGCGGTTACAAACTCGGTTTCACCACGAGCATCGAGACCCGTGCGGCCGATCCGATTTTCGTCGAATGGCAGTACCGCGTGACGCTCGGCGACAAGGTCGGCGATCCGGTGGCGGTGACGGAGCGGACCGAGAGCATCGACGTCGAAATCGCGGGCAACTATACCGAGAACGAACGCAATATCGTTGTGGAGATGGCCGATGCGGGTGCGGAACCCCAATGGACGAAGATCGTCGAAGCCCGGCAGGAGGCCGCGCTCGTACTGACGGCCGGTTTCTATTGGGCGAAGGGCAACGTTACGCTTATGGACGGTAAATTCGCCGTTGCCGACAAGATGTCCGACCTCGGACTCTATTTCCGTCAGGGCAGCAAATACGGCGTGCCGTCGGACGGCGGTTCGTACGCCGGAACGGCCTATACGCCCGAAGCCGTGCAGGTGGCGCTGGCCGACATCCCCTACCGCCAGCCGAATACCGATCCGTGCACGATGATCGATGCCGGGCTGCGTACGCCGACTTATATGGAGCTTTTCTGTCTTTACGACCGGGAAGACTACATGAACCAGCATGTATTGGACGGCATTACCGGCATGGGGTATCTCAGCTCGGACTATTTCATGCCTTTCTGCGGCGCGCTGGAACTTGCTTCGGGGCAGATCAGCGGAAAGTCTCAGTTCGGCGGATATTGGGGACTGGGCGCCAATTATGCGGGTGAAGGTGTGATTTATGTACTCAACGCCGACTATTCGATGGTGGATTACGATCTTGCGGGCACGAACATGGCTTCGCTCCGCTGCGTGAAGAATATCCGCCAGCCTTCTTATGTGTCGCATACGCCGGCTTCGGTGACGGACAATGCTTCGTTCAAGCTTACCGTCAAGACCGATCCGGGTGAATTCCCGGCTTACGAGGTCGATATCGAAGCCGAGGACGGGGAGATTCGGTCCATCGACGCATCGTCGTCCGAGACGGAGGTTACGCTGACCGTGCCCAAGAACGACGAAGTCGGAAACCGCGAATGGCGGCTGTTCATCAACCGGGTTTATTCGGGCGTCTCGTTCGTGCAGCCGGGAAAGAAAAACTATGTGGATTACATATCCCACTCTCCGTCGAAAGCCACCTACGAAGCGTTTACGCTGAGCGTAAAGTGCGAGAGCGACCTTGCGTCGTTCCCCGTGGTCATCAAAGGCAGCGACGGGCTGGAGCTGACGCAGAACGGATCGAAGGAGAATCCGACCGTTTCGTTCTCGGTTCCCGAAAATTCGGGCGAGGAGCGCACGCTCGCCATCTGGGTCAACGGCTCCGATACCGGAAAGAGCGTCCGGCAGGAGGCCAACCCCGCGACGAACGCCTTCTCGGTGACTTGGAGCGAAGGCTACCTGACTGTCGTTGACGGAGCCTATACCTTTGCGGAACCCAAGGAGCGCGGTATGTACTTCAAGTGGAAGAGCAAGTACGGCATCAAGTTCGAAGGCACGGTTTCGAGTTCGACGAAATATCAGGGTGTGGTTTACGGACCCGGTGAACAGTCGATTCCGAACTATGCGGACGTCCCCTACGGCGATGTAGACCCGTGTTCGCTCGTGGCGCCTGCCGGAACGTGGCGTATGCCCACTTCGGAGCAGCTTCTGGAACTTGTCGCCGACGGGGCGAAAGAATTCGAGCCTTATGCGTTCAGAATGTGCAGCGACGGCATGCAGAATATCTACATGGTGCCTTCCGGACAGTTGTACAAGGACGGTACGAAGACCATGCTGCCGAATATCATCTCAGTATGGACGGCCGATGAGAGCGCGACCAAGCCGGGACAGTATTGCTATCTGGCATGGTCTACGGCCAGCACAACGAACAATCCGTCGGTTTCCGCAGGCGGGGTCGTACCTGCTACGGCGATGATGGTGCGCTGTGTGCGCAGCAAATAACGCGCTTGACCGGCGCAGATACGAAATAAGCGAAGGCCCGTGAGGCCTTCGCTTATTTTTTGCTGTCGGTTGTAGCCGGAATCTTCCGGTGTGCGCGGATGCGGAGGTTCGCAAAAACCGCCGCCTTTGCCGTCGGGGAATTTTGGGCTTCCGTTCCGGTCAGAAGGTTTCGTATACGACTGTTTCCGCGAGCGGTTTGCGCAGCAGGTCGTGACGGTCGGGATCGGCGGGAGTGCCGATGCCGTAGCCGATGAGCAGGATATTGACGGGTTCCACATGTTCCGGGAGCCGGAACTCTTCGCGGACGGCTTCGGGTTTGAACATGCAGATCCAGAGCGTGTCGAGCCCCAGCGACGCTGCGGCCAGCATCATGTGGTCGGTGACGATCGAAGCGTCGATGTCGCTGATCGTTTTACCGTCGTATTTGCGGGTCCATGCTTCGCCGGTGTCGGCGCAGACGATGACGGCGCAGGGAGCGCCGAAGTCGCGGGTGCAGCGTGCCAGACGCTCCATCCCCTCCTGCGAGCGTACGACGATGAGCCGCTGGGGCTGGCGGTTGGCGCCCGTAGGAGCCACGCGGCCCGCCTCCAGAATGATGTCGAGCTTTTCCTGCTCGACTTTTGCCGGGGCATATTTGCGGCATGCGTACCGCTTTTTTGCCAGAGAGAGAAAATCCATAGTGGTAACTGTTTGAAGTCGGACAAATATACGGCAAAAATCCCGCCGCGGCAACTTTTTACGGCGGCCTTTGTCATGCCCGACTGACAGTTTGGCAGAAAACGGGCGGTGGCACACGGTTTGTTGATGGATGGTCGGATGAAATGAATCAAAATACAGCTAAATATAAAACTATGAAAAACGGCAAAATCGGGGTTACGACGGAGAATATCTTCCCCGTGATTAAAAAGTTCCTCTATTCGGACCATGAAATTTTCCTGCGCGAGCTGATTTCCAATGCGGTCGATGCTACCCAGAAACTGAAGACGCTTTCGTCGATCGGCGAAATGAAGGGCGAGCTGGGCGACCTGACGATTCACGTCGCCGTGGACAAGGAGGCCAAAACGCTGACCGTGACCGACCGCGGTGTGGGCATGACCGCCGAAGAGGTGGACAAGTATATCAACCAGATCGCCTTCTCAGGCGCCGAGGAGTTTATGGAGAAGTACAAGAACCAGTCGATCATCGGTCATTTCGGACTGGGCTTCTACTCGTCGTTCATGGTGGCCGACAAGGTCGAGATCTTCACCAAATCCTATAAGAAAGAGGCCAAGACCGTGCATTGGAGCTGCACCGGCACGCCCGAATTCGAAATGGAGGAGACCGATGCGGAGCATGACCGCGGCACGACGATCGTCCTGCATCTTTCGGAGGATTCGCTGGAGTACGCCGAAAGTTCGAAGGTCGAGGAGCTGCTGCGCAAATACTGCCGGTTCCTGCCCGTGCCCATCGCCTTCGGCAAGGTCAAGGAGTGGAAGGACGGCAAGTACGTCGATACCGACAAGGACAACATCATCAACAACGTCGATCCGCTTTGGACGCGCAAACCCGCCGACATTACCGAGGAGCAGTACAAGGAGTTCTATCATGAGCTATACCCGCTGAGCGACGAGCCGCTGTTCTCGATCCACCTGAATATCGACTATCCGTTCCACCTGACGGGCATCCTCTATTTCCCGAAGATCCACAACAACTTCGAGATACAGAAGAACAAGATTCAGCTCTATTCGAATCAGGTGTATGTGACGGATCAGGTCGAGGGCATCGTGCCGGAATACCTGACGCTGCTGCACGGCGTGATCGACTCGCCCGACATTCCGCTCAACGTGTCGCGGAGCTACCTGCAGAGCGACTCCAACGTGAAGAAGATTTCGAGCTACATCACCCGCAAGGTCGCCGACCGTCTGCAGGAGCTGTTCAACACCATGCGCGCGGACTACGAGGCGAAGTGGGACGATCTGAAAATATTCATCGAATACGGCATCCTCACCGACGAGAAGTTCTCCGAGAAGGCGCAGGAGTTCATGCTCTGGAAGAACATCGAGGGCAAGTATTTCACGCCTGCGGAGTATCTGGAGAAGGTGAAGGAGAACCAGACCGACAAGAACAAGACGGTCGTCTTCCTCTATGTGGACGATCCCGTGGAGAAGCACACGTTCCTCGAAGCGGCCAAGGCCAAGGGGTACGACGTGCTGCTGATGGACGGTCAGCTGGACAACCACTATATCAACTGGTACGAGTCGAAGAACAAGGAGACGCGTTTCGTGCGTGTGGACAGCGACGTGATCGACAAGCTGATCCAGAAGGAGGAGAATATCAAGATGTCGCTCACCGAAGCCCAGCAGGAGCTGCTGCGCCCGGTATTCGAGAGCCAGATGCCCAAGGACGACAAGATCCATTACAACATTTCGTTCGAGGCCATGTCGCCCGACGAAGCGCCCGTGGTCATCACGCAGAACGAATTCATGCGCCGTATGAAAGAGATGGCCGCGATGGGCGGCGGAGGCGGCATGAGCCAGTTCTACGGACAGATGCCCGACAACTTCACCATTGCGGTAAACGGCAACCACCCCATCGTCGCCGACATTCTCTCCGACGCGGAGAAGGCCTATGGCGACAAGCTGAAGTCGATCACCAAGAAGATCGACGCGGCGGTCGCCGAGGAGAACCGCTTCGACGAGGTGGTGAAGGGCAAGAAGGAAGAGGAGCTGACTCCCGAAGAGAAATCGACGCGCGAGGAGCTGTCGAAGAAGATCGTCACGCTGCGCGACGAGCGCAACGAGCGGCTGCGCGAGATCGGCGGCGAAAACCGGCTCGTCAAGCAGATCATCGACCTTGCGCTGCTGACCAACGGCATGCTCAAGGGCAAGAACCTGACCGACTTCATCCAGCGTTCGATTTCGCTGATCGAAAAATAGCCGAAGTCGCGTTCCGGAAAAAAGAACCGCATCCCGATGGGTGCGGTTCTTTCGTATGCGGTGTTTTTCAGTATCGTTCCGTTGGAGTCTCCGCCATTGCGTCGCTCCGGAGCCTTGCCGTAGCGGGAATCATCGGAGGTGTCGCTGCCGCTTCTACTCCTCCGTCCACTTGTTGGTGACCAGCTGCAGGAACCAGTCGGGAACGCGGCACGGGCGGCGCGTGTCGCTGTGGATGAAGCCCAGCTGCGTCATGCCCGTATTGAGCAGGTCGCCCTTTTCGTTGTAGATTTCGTAGAAGAAGTTGATGCGGGCCGTGGGAAGCTCTTTCAGCATGATGCGTACGGTGAGCAGTTCGTCGTAATAGGCCGGACGGTGGTATTTGGACTGCACCTCCAGAATCGGCATCATGATGCCCCGCTTCTCGACCTCGGCGAAAGACATGCCCAGCCAGCGGAGCAATTCGCTGCGCGCGGCTTCGTAATAGCAGATATAGTTCGAGTGGTGGCAGATCGCCATCTGGTCGGTATGCTTGTACCAAACCCTTATTTGACAGTCGTAACTCAGCATGGTTTAAAATGTTATGACGACACGCCCTTCGGGCAGTATGTCGCGGGTTATCAGTTCCTGAGCGGCATCGACCGTGAGCCGGGCCGGCTTGCCGTTGATGTGTGCGTCGTATTCGCCCGGAGGGGGCAGGAGTTTCAGCGGATCGTCCACCCGGATGCGGTTCCGCTGCGCCCGGCCGATTACCAGATAGGGGTGCGACAGCAGATGCGCGGCGCGCGCCATTTCGCCCTTTTCGACCAACCGCCGGATCACCGTCGAACTTACTTTTTCGGCGTCCACGTCGCATTCGGAAACCTCTATTACGCGCAGGCCGAATCCGTGGCTGTCCAGATAATCGTAACTGCCCTGCTTGTTGTGTCCGAAGCGGTGGTTGAAGCCTACGACGAGCGTTTCGGCTCCCGTATGGCCTACGAGACAGTCGCGGACGAATTCGTCCGGAGCCAGCCGGCTGAAGGCTCTGTCGAAGGGGATGATGACCAGATTGTCGATCCCCAGCCGTTCGAGGAGGCAGATTTTCTCGTCGAGCGTCGTCAGCAGGCGCAGGCCGTCGGCCTTGCCGAGCGTGATGCGGGGATGCGGCTCGAAGGTGAATACGATGCTTTCGCCGCCCTGCCCGCGGGCCGCGGCGGTCACGGTGCGCAGCAGTTTCAGATGGCCGCTGTGCACGCCGTCGTACGATCCGACGGTCACCGCCGGATGCGTGAAATGCGGAAGCGCTTCGAAACCGTGAAAAACCCTCATTGCTCTCTCTCCTGCCGCTCTTTTTTAGGTGTTGCTGCTGTTTTTCTCTTCGTTCTCCTTAACGAAATAGGCTACCTTTTCGAGCAGCGTGGTGATGTCGTAATTCTCGACCACGATGCCCTGCGGAAAGTTCAGCGGCGTGGAGGTGAAGTTCAGCACGCCCCGAATTCCGGCGTTGATGATCGGAACGACCAGACTGGGCGCCACCTGCGTCGGCGAGGAGACGATCACGATGCTGATGTCCTTGTCCTCGACGATCTCTTCGAACGTATCCATGTGATAGCACGGAATGCCGTCGATGGTCTTGCCGACCTTGCCGGGATCGACGTCGAACGCGGCGGTGATTTTCAGTTTGAGACCCTTGCCGTTGAAATATTTGGTGATGGCCTGTCCGAGGTGTCCCATGCCCAGCACGGCGATATTCATCTGCGAAGGGCTGTCGAGGATTCGGCTGATGTATTCGATGAGCACCTGCACGTCGTACCCTTTCTTCGTATCGCTCGAAAAGCCGATCAGCATCAGGTCGCGCCGGACCTGCACGGCCGTGATGCCGTGGATGCCCGCCAGCACGTGCGAGAAGATATGCGTGATCCCCTGTTTGTGGCTGGCCAGCAGCGTGCGGCGGTATTCGCTCAGACGCTCGATGGTTTTTTCGGGTATTGCGTTTGTCAAAGATGCCATAGTCTTGCTATTCGACGGTTATCGTGAAGTCGCTGTTGTAGTTGACTCTCATCCAGCTGCGGTTGACGTGGTTGTGGCGCTCCTCGCCCTGTCCGAAGAGATAGGAGGTCTGAAGGGGCGCGTAACTCCGGCCTTCCATGTCGTACTCGATGTCGTTGTACATCGCGGGGCAGAAGATCACCGCCGCATCGTAGCCGCGGTACGAAAAGAGCGTGGGCAGCGACCCGAAGGAGCGGATATAGGCGCTGTCGAAGTCGAGAATCGTCTGCGAGTCGCGCTTGGCGTGGTAGGTCGAGATGAAGATCACGCGGTCCTTGAAGAACATCGTGCGGTCGATGTTGTTCATGCGGTTCCAGCGCGTATTGCCCAGCACGACGAACCGGGGGGCCGTGCGGCCGCGGCTCGATATGTTGGTGTCGGCCGAAGCGATGGCCGCCAGAATGCGGTCCACGTCCACCTCGTTGTCGGACATGACGATGAATACGTTGTCGGCGCCGTTGTCCAGCAGCGGCGTCAGATCGCCCGAATTGCTGTTCGTGCGGGCCGACGGATGGACATATTTATAGGTGTGCTTCTTATAGTCCGAATCGCCGAGCAGCGTCAGCATCTCCTGCTCGAACTCCTTGTCCGTACTTTCGGTGTAGATCAGCGTTACCTGCCGGTCCCCGTTCACCAGTTCGGCGGCCTTCTCCCATTTGTGCGCCGGGTCGGGCGCCATCTGGAACAGCACGTCGCTGTTCATGCCCGTGATGTTGGCCAGCGGCGAAACGACGGGCACGTTGTGCTCCTCGGCGAACCGGATGACCGGATACAGCCCCTCCTCGTAGACCGGACCGATGATCAGGTCGGTATTGCGGAAGGCGTCGCTCTCGGTGATTTCGCGGATTTTCTCCGCATCGCGGGCCGTGTTATACAGACAGACGTTCACCGAATAGCCGTATTTGGTCTTCACGCTGTCCAGTCCGAGCAGGAATCCCTGATAAAACTCCAGATAGCTGGGATTGGGGGTGCCGGCGTCCATCGGCAGCAGCAGGGCGACGTCGAGCGTCGCACTGCGCCGCAGTGCGCGGAATTCGATCTCCTTCACCCTGTTGTCGGCGGAGAGGTCGGGGACGGAGTCCGCGCGCACGGTGTCGGCAGGCTGCCGCTCCCCGGCGGCCAGCTCTTCGGGAGAACCCGGAACCTTGATGATCGCTCCGGCTTTCAGGTCGGCGGGTTTCAGCCCTCCGTTGAGCGTGCCGAGCTGCTCTTCGGTGATGCCGAAGCGGCGTGACAGCGAATAGAAGGTTTCGCCCGGCTTGACCATATGATAGGCATAACCCTCCTCGGCGACGCTGTTGAGCGTATTGCGGTAGGCTTCCCACTGCTCCTTGGCGCCGGCCTCGTCTTCGGAGCCGATCTCCTTCTTGCGGATCAGGATGCGCTCTCCGAGCCGCAGGTTGGTCGGATCGAGATTCGGATTGTCCTCGATGACGGTCTGGATCGGGATTTCGTACTTGCGCGAAATGGCGTACAGGGTTTCGCCCTGCGCGACGGTGTGGGAGTCGAAGGTCCTGCGCAGCTTCCGCTCCGACTTGGGTTCGGGCACGGCCGTCACGAAAGGTATCTTGACGTTCTCCCCCGCTTTCAGCCCGCCGCCTGCCGACGGATTGTACTGAAGAATCACCTTCTCGCCCACCTCGTACGCCTTAGACAGTCCGTAAAGCGTTTCGCCGGGCTGCACCGTATGGATGTAGAATTTCGAGCCGTTGATGTAAACGATCGTTCCCGACTTCTGCACCGCGAAGGCGCACACGCTCAACAGGAGCAGCAAGACTGTCGCACAAAGTCGCTTCATCGTCATTTCAGTTTTTCGCGCATGCGGATTTCGGTGATGACCTTCTTGGTGTAGAGCGGGAAATCGCCGTTCATCATCCATGCGTAATAACTCGGTTCCATGCGGAAGACCTCCTCCACGCTGCGGCCCTTGTATTTGCCGAATCCGAAGACCTCCTCGCCTTTTTCGTTGAAGAGGATGCGTCCGGCGTAGTCGGCCGTTTCGGCGCGGGTCGAGAATTCGGCCAGCTTGTCGATGTCGTTCTCCAGATCGGGATAACGCTCCAGCTGGGCCTTGAGCACCTCGTAGGTCGCCAGCGTGTCGGCCTCGGCCGAGTGTGCGTCGTCCAGATCCTTGTCGCAGTAGAACTTGTAGGCCGCCACCAGCGTGCGCTGCTCCTTCTTGTGGAAGATGTTCTGCACGTCGATGAATTTGCGGCGCTTGAAGTCCACGTCCACTCCCGCGCGCAGGAACTCCTCGACCAGCACCGGCAGGTCGAAGCGGTTCGAATTGAACCCTCCGAAGTCGCAGCCGCGGATAAACTGTTCGAGCGATTTGGCGACCTGCGCGAAGGTCGGGCAATCCTTGACGTCCTCGTCCGTAATGCCGTGGATGGCGGTAGCCTCCTCCGGAATGTGCATTTCCGGATTGAGCTTGCGGGTTTTGACGATCTCTTCGCCGTCGGGCATGATCTTGGCCATCGAAATCTCGACGATGCGGTCCTTGGCGGTGTCCACGCCGGTCGTTTCGAGGTCGAAGAAGATGATCGGGCGCTTGAGGTTTAACTTCATCTGAGGGGCCGTTATGCGTTGATCATCATCGGCATGAGCAGCATGAGCGTCGAGCTTGTCTGCTTGTCGTCATATACGGGTTTGAAGACGCCGGCACGGGTCGAGTCGGCCAGTTCGATGACCACGGTCGGCGTGTCCATGTTCGAGAGTATCTCGACGAGGAACGTCGATTTGAAGCCGATCGTGATCTCCTCGCCGTCGTAGCTGCACGAAATGGTCTCGTTGGCCGACACCGAGAAGTCGATGTCCTGCGCCGTGAGGTTGATCCGGTTGTCGCCGATGTCCATGCGGATCAGGTTGGTGGTCGGATTCGAGCAGACCGCCACGCGCTTGATGCCGTTCACCAGCTCGACGCGGTCCACCAGCACCTTGTTGGGGTTGTTGGCCGGAATCACGGCGTTGTAGTTCGGGTAGTTGCCCTCGATCAGACGGCAGACGAGCGTGTGGCTCTTGAGCTTGAAGAGCGCGTTTTTCGAGTCGAAGCTCATCTCGATGGCGTCGTCCTCCTTCAGCAGCACCGATTTGAGCAGGTTGGCCGGTTTCTTGGGCAGGATGAACGAAGCCGTGACCTCGTTCGCGGTCTCGGACTCGTACTTCACGAGCTTGTGCGCGTCGGTGCCCACGAACGTCAGCGCGCCGGGCGCCAGATTGATGTAGATGCCGTTCATCACGGGACGCAGTTCGTCGTCGGCCGTGGCGAAGATCGTCTTGTTGATGCCGTTGACCAGCGTATCCACGTCCATGCTCAGCTCCTTCTTCTCGGCGCTCAGCTGCGGTACGGCGGGATAGCTCACGGCGCTCGCACCGGGAATCGATAGCGAACCGCTCTTCCAGTTGATCGTGATTTCCCAGTTCTTATCGTTTACGTCGATGGTCAGCGGCAGTTCGGAGAACTCCTTCAGGGAGTCGAGCATCAGTTTGGCGGGTGCGGCGATGGTTCCCTCGCTCTCCACGCTGTCTACCGTAATGGAGCCGATGAGCGTCGTTTCGAGGTCCGAAGTCGTGACCTTCAGTTCGTTGCCGCTCAGCTCCATCAGGAAGTAATCCAAAATGGGAAGCGTGTTCTTATTGCTGATAACCTTGCCGGTGGTAGCCAGAAGCGAGAGCAGGGCCGAGCTTGATACTGAAAATTTCATACGTTTGTTTCCTTTCTTTATTTTCTGTTATGGTTTCTGTTATTCTAAAACTGCGAGTTTGTCGAGCGCCGTGGAGATCATCTTGCGCACGAAGGGTTTGTAGTCCGTATCGACGTTCTGGGCGATGCGCTGGGCGATGATCGTGCAGATCGTGGCGGCGCGGTGGCCCATCAGGGCCGCCAGACCGGCCAGCGCCGAACCCTCCATTTCGAAGTTGGTGATGCGGCGTCCGTGGTAGTCGAACGATTCGATCTTCTCGTTGAGCCGCGCGTCCTGCGGTTCGAGGCGCACCCAGCGGCCCTGCGGCGCATAGAAGCCCGGAGCGGCGATGGTGATGCCCTCGCGCGTCACGTCGCGGAAATGCTCGAACAGCGTCTTGTCGGCGTCGATGAAGTAGGGCTTGGGAAGCAGTTCGTTCCAGCCGACGTGCTCCATGAAAGCCTTTTCGATGGCGAGGTCGCAGACGTCGTTGCGGCCCTTGTAGTAGTTCAGCAGGCCGTCGAAGCCCACCGACGTGCGCGAGAAGACGAACTCCCCTACCTTGATGTCGGGCTGGATGGCGCCCGAAGTGCCCAGACGCACCAGCGTCAGCTGCCGTTTCTGCGCCTTCTCCTGCCGGGTGGCGAAATCGACGTTGGCCAGCGCGTCCAGCTCCGTGACCGAGATGTCGATGTTGCCGATGCCGATGCCCGTCGAAAGGACCGTCATGCGTTTTCCCTTGTAGGTGCCCGTTACGGTCTTGAATTCGCGGTTGGAGACTTCGCACTCTCTGGCGTCGAAAAATTCCGCAACCAAGGCCACGCGGCCGGGGTCTCCGACGAGGATCACCGTGTCGGCGAGCTGCTCCGGCAGCAGGTGCAGGTGGAAAATCGAACCGTCGTCGTTGATAATCAATTCGGAAGCAGGAATCGTTCTCATGATAGTCG
>ERZ825384.3625-NODE-3625-length-13521-cov-3.244765_pt1 | contig 13521 bp, 10 predicted proteins | sample MGYA00519931_ERZ825384 | MGnify/ENA primary metagenome ERZ825384 (study PRJEB31778, sample SAMEA3449200) | human gut metagenome | biome: human gut; feature: human-associated habitat; material: faeces | place: United Kingdom | collected 2010/2012 ...
CCTTATTTATTAGTGAACGGAGCCTCGGGGATTGCCGTCGGTATGGCTACCAATATGCCGCCTCACAACATCAAAGACGCTATAGATGCTATTTGTGCTTATATCGATAATAACGATATCGACATCGAAGAGCTGATCAAAATTATTAAAGCTCCGGATTTTCCTACCGGTGGAACGATCTACGGATACAGTGGAGTACGTGAATCCTATCTGACCGGGAGGGGACGTGTCGTCATTCGTCCGAAAACTTCGGTAGAGGTGATGCCGAACGGTAGGGAAAAGTTGATCGTTCACGAAATCCCCTATATGGTCAACAAAGCCGAGTTGATTTCCCGGATTGCCGACCTGATCAACGAAAAGAAAATCGACGGTATCTCGAATATCAATGACGAATCCGACCGGGAAGGAATGCGTATCGTTATCGATATCAAGAAAGATGCGATTTCGAATGTGGTATTGAATACTTTATTGAAGCATACCGCCCTCCAATCTTCTTTCGGAGTAAATAACGTCGCTTTGGTTCACGGACGTCCGAGATTACTTAATCTGAAAGATATCATCCGTTACTTCGTAGAACACCGGCACGATGTGGTCGTTCGTCGTACTCAATTCGAATTGAGAAAAGCGGAAGAACGGGCACATATCCTGGAAGGTCTGATCATTGCTTCCGATCACATCGACGAAGTGATTCGTTTGATCCGGGCTTCAAAAACGCCTCAGGACGCTCAGACTGCCTTGATGGATGCGTTCAGTCTGACAGACAAACAAGCAGCAGCAATCGTCGCTATGCGTCTGGGGCAATTGACAGGGCTGGAACAAGATAAATTAAGGGCCGAATATGAAGATATCGAAAAACTGATCGCTCATTTGAACGACGTTCTGGCCCATGTCGAACTGAGAATGGAGATTATTAAGAACGAGTTGTTGGCTGTAAAAGCACAGTATGGGGACGACCGCCGGACAGATATCGTTTATGCTTCCGAAGAATTCAATCCGGAAGATTTTTATGCAGATGAAGAAATGGTGATCACGATTTCTCATATGGGTTATATTAAACGTACTCCGTTGTCCGAATATAAAGTGCAGAACCGGGGAGGAGTCGGATCGAAAGGTTCGGCTACACGGGATGAAGACTTCCTGGAACATATGATTATGGCCACCATGCACAATACCATGCTTTTCTTTACAGAAAAGGGAAAATGTTTCTGGCTGAAAGTATACGAAATACCCGAAGGTACGAAACAATCCAAAGGACGGGCAATCCAGAATCTATTGAATATAGAACCGGACGATAAAGTGAAAGCTTATATCAATCTGCTGGATTTAAAAGATTATGACTATATCAACAGCAATTATATCGTATTGTGTACCAAAAAAGGTATCATTAAGAAAACAACACTGGAGGCTTATTCACGTCCCCGTCAGAATGGAGTGAATGCCATTACCATCAAAGAGGGCGACCAGTTGCTGGAAGCTAAGCTGACCAATGGAGAGAATGACATCATGATTGCCGTAAAATCCGGTAAAGCCATTCGTTTTCCCGAGTCTAAGGTGCGGCCGATGGGACGTACCGCTTCGGGAGTCAGAGGAATCTGGATGGACGACGACGACGAAGCGATCGGTATGGTTTGTGTCGAGCCTAATAATGCCAATATTCTGGTTGTATCCGAAAATGGCTTCGGCAAACGCTCGGCGATCGAAGATTATCGGATCACCAACCGGGGCGGTAAAGGGGTCAAGACTATCAATATGACTGAAAAAACAGGTAATCTGATTGCGTTGATCGATGTAACGGATGAAGATAACCTGATGATTATCAATCGCTCGGGATTGACTATCCGGCTTGAAGTTTCTTCTTTGCGAGTGATGGGACGGAATACCCAGGGAGTGAAACTGATCAACTTAAGAAATGAGGATTCGATTGCTGCCGTAGCGAAAGTTTCTGCCGCGAAAGAGGAAGAGAATAGTGAGGTAGTTGCCGAGGAAGAAAGGGGAGAAGCAGAGCCGAACGGACAGTCTGAAGAAAATGTGTAACCAAGATCACGTAAAATACGTGGAATAGAAACATAAATTAATGTAAAATTTATACTTATGAGAAAATTATCCTTTATTATGATTTTACTTTTTTGTGCGACTTTTACGTATGCACAAAAAGGAAAAGTAACTCAGGCAATCAGTTATCTGACTTCGGGTAAATTGGATCAGGCCAAAAAATTAATCGATGAAGCGATGGGACATGAATCCTGTGTCGCCTGGGATAAGGCTTATTTCACTAAAGGCCAGATTTATCAGGCCCTATATGAAAGTCCTGTCGCAGATTACAAAAAATTAGATTCCGAAGCTGTAGAAAAAGCCTGGGAAGCTTATCAAAAAGTAATCGAATTGGATGTGAAGAAAAAATATCCCAAAAAGCTGGCAATTCAATATCGGAATTTAGCGATCGATTTCACCAACAGAGCTGCTGAACTTTACAATGCAAAAGAGTTTAAAAAGGCCTTGGCGTCTTTCAAAAGAGTACTTGAAATAAAAAGTTCGCCGATACTGACAGCAAACGGAGAAGTTTCCATCGACACCGCCGTTATTTATAATGCCGGTCTATGTGCTCAGCAAGCCGAAGAATATGCCGATGCTGAAAAATTCCTGAAAGAATCTATAAAATTGAATTACGAACCGGCTCAGAGTTATGCGATGTTGAGTAATGTTTTGAAACAACAAGGCAAAACCGATGAAGCACTGGAATATCTGCACAAAGGATACGAACAATATCCCGATAATGCGTATATGTTAGTGGAATTGATCAATCATTATTTATTGGGGGGTGAACCTGAAAAAGCTGAAGTTTATCTGGATGCGGCTATCAAACAAGATCCGAAAAATGCATCTTTTTACAGAGCTAAAGGTACATTATACGAAAAAACCGAGCGGCCGGCACAAGCAGAGGAAATGTATGTAAAAGCGTTGGAATTGGATCCGAAAGACTTTTTGGCTCAATACAATCTGGGAAATATTAAATTGACAGAAGCGATCAATTTCCATAAAAAAGTTCAGGATATAGTCGATGTCAACGAATATAATAAAGAATTGGAAAAAGTTTACATCGCTTATGAATCTGTCATTCCGTATTTTGAAAAAGCATTGGAACTCAGTCCGGATGAAAAAAATACCCTGGTAACTTTGAGAGAACTTTATTTCAAACTGAGAAATCAAAAACCTGAATATCAGCAGAGATATGATGAGATAAAACAAAAACTCGAAGCACAGTAAAAATAAAGGGGATTTTCCACTCCCCTTTATTTTAAAATATCATTATTAACATAATATAAATTATAGGACAAATATTCCAGACGGAGTTTACCCCAATTCTTATTATAGATTTTAAATATTTGCTCAAAAAGATGTCAACAAAAATTATTATCTTTGTCCACATTGTTTTAACACACATCATACTATGCGGGATAAAGTCGTTATTATTACTGGTGCGTCGTCCGGAATTGGTAAAGCTTTAGCATACGAATTGGCACATCAAGGAGCTAAAGTTGTCTTAGCAGCAAGAAATATTGAGGAATTACTTCATATCGAACAAGATTTAAGACAGCAAGGAGCTGAGGTGTTGTCGGTACGTACCGATGTGACGAAAGAATTGGCTTGTAAAGAATTGATCGAACAAGCTTATGCCCGTTTCGGACGGATCGATGCTTTGATCAACAATGCCGGAATTTCTATGCGCGCTTTGTTGGAAGATCTGGAACCGGCAGTACTCCGCAAAGTAATGGATGTCAATTTCTGGGGAACCGTATATTGTTCGAAATATGCCTTACCTTATTTATTGGAATCCAAAGGAAGTTTGGTCGGAGTGATTTCTATTGCAGGATTTATAGGTCTGCCGGGACGTACAGGCTATGCGGCCAGTAAATTTGCCGTTCGTGGATTTTTGAATACCGTCCGGATCGAAAATATGAAAAAAGGACTTCATGTGATGGTGGCAGCCCCCGGTTTTACAGCTTCCAACATACGGAAAACTGCTTTGAATGCCAATGGACGGCAACAAGGAGAAAGTCCCCGGAACGAAAACAAAATGATGACTGCCGAGAAATGTGCTGCAATCATCGTGAAAGGAATCAGAAAAAGAAAAAGAGAAATTATAATGACTTTTGTAGAAGGTAAATTAGCCGTATTCTTAAGTAAATGGTTGCCGGGTTTAGTGGATCGGCTCAGTTATTCACTGATGGCAAAAGAACCGGATTCTCCTTTTAAATAAGTGTGTTATGAGAAATATATTTCTTTTGTTTCTGTTTATATGTATAACCGGAAGTGGTTGGGCCCAGTTGTTATATCCGGAAGTCATGGAGCCCCGGACACCACTGAACGGCCCTGTGGTAAATAAACTGACGGGGCTCTCCTTCCCTCCTTTTCTCTACAAAGTAAGACAGGAAAACCGGACTATTGAAAACCCGGGAGTCCGGTATGCCATACAAAATCTGAAGAAGGAACGTTATCCGGAACCACAGGTCAATGAAGCCATCAATACCCTGATTCGCTATGCTGAAGATGAAAGATTAAAGCATGTGGTGGAGTATCTGAAAAGATATGCCCAAACGATGGGAAAAAAGGAACAAGCCCTGGAAACACTCGAACAAAAGATTACCTATGATAGTATCGAATTTTATAAAAATACTGAGTATTTACTGACCGGAGATTTTGAAGAATATATCAATACCGATTTACAGACCTTTGTCAACTATATTCATCAGGATTCCAATTATATATGGCTTAGGGATGCCAGCCGGGATTCTGTCCTGCTGGAAATCATGAGTGTGGCCGATAACTCTGTTCGCTTTTGGGTCAATAACGGGCGGATGCAATATCATCGTTTTTGGGCTTCCAATAAAATATGCGACACGATCGGCACCTGGATTCAGGTGATGCCACAAGGTAACCGGCTGAAAATCTATGTTGACGAAGATGTATACCAGACTCCCGCCATAGAGAAAAAACATGCTGAAACCAATGAAGCCGGCATTTCCAATCGCTTCGACGATGAATATTTCAAGCTCAATCCGATGCAGGTCGGGCAGTTACATCGGAGATACTGGACTTATTATTCCGAAGTCGAGTTGGCCATGAGTCAGGGTAAACTGGCCAACTGGACCAGTGGGGGTGAAAATTCCTTATCCCTGTTGAGTAATATCCGTTATTTCTGGAATTACAACCGGAATAATACCAGCTGGGAAAACTGGGTACACTATCGCTTCGGTTTCATGAAAAACGGGGATGAAGATATCCGGAAGAATGAAGATCGCTTTGAGTTGAACTCGAAATTGGGACAAAGGGCCTTTAAACATTGGTATTATACCGCCCAGTTCAATGTCATTACCCAGCTTTTCAACTCCTACGAGTATCCGCAGGATCAGGACAAGAAACTGGTTGCCAATTTTATGAGCCCGGGAGATTTCACCCTGTCATTGGGTCTTGATTTTAAGCCTAACGATCGTTTTTCGTTGTTTATCTCCCCTATTGCCGGTAAATGGAATTTTGTCCGGGATACGGCGAAAATCGACGTCGGACGTTATGGAGTGGAACAAGGTAAACGGGCCAGAAGGGAGGCCGGTGCAAGAATAGACCTGAGGAGCACGCAAAACAATATCTTTAAAATCATGAACATCAGGAACGAATTGACCTGGTTTATGAGTTATGAAAAAAAAGACCATTATCTGAATTTTGAATCCGATAACGAAGAAAAAAAGAAAATTCCTTTTACAGTAAACTGGAAACTCAATATAGACTTTAATATCAACTATTTCATGAGGGCTTCGATTTATACGGAAACTATTTATAATGAGAACAATTCCAAAAAGTTACAATTCAAGGAAAATTTGAATCTGGGTGTAAATTTCAGATTCTGACATAGGAATATTTACCTTAACTATTTTATCGTCATGATCAATTTTGAAAATAGCGACATCAGTAATATTGTGATTCATCATGTAGGCAATAAATTCGAAGGCGGTGGGCTCACTTTGTCCGACGGTTGTTTCCTACCCGAAGATCCCGATGTGGTAAATTTATTGAAAAGTTATTTCTTGTCCGCCTTCAAGAAGGATGCTTATTACAACTTTTTGCCCTATGAAGAAGAGTTGATGAATAACCCGGTCTATGCGTCGGTTTCCCAGATCTTCGACAATGAGTCTGAATTTTATCAGCAATCTGTCCAAATAGCCGAACATCTGTTCGAACAATCCAACAACCCGAATATCAAATCCGGAGAATTATATATCGTTCATTTTCGAAATTGTAATGTTGAAGAAGGTGTCTGTGATGCTGTCGGCATTTTCAAATCAGAAACCAAAGACACTTTTCTGAAAATAGTGATGAATCAGAATACTTACCAACTGGTGGGAGAATCGGGAATCAACATCAAAAAACTGGACAAGGCTTGTATCGTCTTCAATGTCAACCGGGCCAATGGATACAAAGTTTGTATCCTGGATAAAACGAATACCAAAGAGGCGATCTACTGGACAACCGATTTCCTAGGACTGGAACCGGCTGAGGCCAGTTATTTCCAGACCTCTAATTATCTGAACCTGTGTAAGGATTTTGTAAAAGATATTTACAATCAGGAGAATGATGTACCACGGGCAGACCAAATAGACATGCTCAACCGATCGATTAATTTCTTTAAGGATGCGGACGTCTTTTCGGAAGAACGTTTCAAACAAGAAGTCGTACAAGAACCCGAAGTAATCAATGCTTTCGAGAACTTCAAATGCCAGTACGAAACGGATAATAATGTCGAACTCACCGACCAGTTCGCCATATCGGATTTTGCTGTGAAGGATGAGAAAAAATATTTTAAACATGTCCTTAAATTAGACAAGAATTTTCACGTCTATATTCACGGAGAAAAAAAATATATCCGCAAAGGTTACGATCCTGACCGAGATATGAATTATTACGTACTCTATTTTCGGAATGAAGAGTAAAAAATGAAAAATGTCAACGGATGAAAAAGACAGGAATAATCGTCGGCTTGATTGTTTTACTCGGCTTGGGAGGTATTGCAGGAGGTTATTATTACTTTGTGCAGCGTCCTAACATCACTGTCGGCGATGATGGGATTATTTTCATTCAGCCGGGAGATTCCTTTGAAACGGTCATGACAACACTGATCAGTAGCGGATATGTAAAAAACGAATACACCCTTCGCAAGCTTGCAGAACTGAAAAAATATCCTTCTGCAGTAAAAACCGGCCGGTATCGCCTGGTCGACAAGATGAACAATAATCAATTGATCAATATGTTACGTGCCGGTCGTCAGGAACCGGTTCACCTGACTTTTAACAATATCCGTACTTTAGAGGACTTTGCTGCGATTTTATCCCGTCAGTTGGGTATCGATTCGACCGAATTTCTGCAATTGGCCCGTAACGCCGAATATGTAAAGAAATTAAGTTTTACGCCGGAAAATTTCATCGGTATGTTTATCCCTAACACCTACCAGGTGTATTGGCATACGCCGGTTGAAGATTTTATTCAGCGGATGTATAAAGAATACCGGAAATTCTGGACAGAAGAGCGGCTAGTGAAAGCCCGGAAAGCCGACCTCTCTCCTATGGATATTCTGATATTGGCCTCGATTGTAGAAGAAGAGACCAATATTGCCGACGAATACCCTGTCATCGCAGGGGTTTACATCAATCGCTTGAATAAAGGCTGGAAGTTAGAAGCTTGTCCGACCCTGAAATTTGCCTGGGGAGATTTCTCCATCAGACGGGTGCTGGATAAACATATGGAAATAGACTCTCCTTACAATACCTATAAAAATACAGGCCTTCCTCCCGGACCGGTACGTATGCCCTCTATCCGGGTAATCGATGCGGTATTGAATTATCAGCACCACGATTATATGTTTTTCTGTGCCAAAAGTGATTTTTCCGGTAGTCACTATTTTTCCCGTACCCTGCGGGAACACAACCGGCATGCCAACGAATATCACCGTGCCCTGAATATAAAAAGAATTTATTAAAAGAGGCAGTTATATACATATTTACCATCGGTCGCCTCAGTGATCCTAAAAAAAGTACCCGCAGGGAACATCGATTTTATAAACTTTACGGACTTTATAAACTTTATAACTCAAAAGCCCCCTGTTTGTTTGGCAGTTTCAGTTGAAAATACTACCTTTGCGGCCGATAAATTATTTTTATACTAATAATCAAATCATTATGTTGAATCATTACGAGACCGTTTTCATTACAACTCCCGTTTTATCTGAACAACAGATAAAGGAAGCGGTAGAAAAATTCAAGAATACCATCACCGATAATGGTGGTACGATTGAACATGAGGAAGCTTGGGGACTTCGCAAGCTGGCTTATCCGATCCAGAAAAAGACGACCGGATTCTATCATTTGTTACAGTTTGAAGCAGAAGGTGCACTGGTTGACAAACTGGAAACGCTTACAGACGTGACGAGAGAGTTATTCGTTTTTTAACGTTTAGATTAGACAAGTATGCTTATGAGTATACTTTAAAAAGAAGAAGTAAATACGCAGCTAAACAAGAGGAGAAATAAGCTATGGCACAGAACGAAAGTGAAATCAGATATCTGACCCCCCCAACGGTGGATGTTAAAAAGAAAAAATACTGCCGTTTCAGAAAAGCAAGAATCAAATTCATCGATTACAAAGATCCTGAATTTTTAAAGAAATTTTTGAACGAACAAGGTAAAATCCTTCCCAGAAGAATTACCGGTACTTCTGTGAAATTCCAGAGAAAAGTTGCAACTGCTGTAAAAAGAGCAAGACACCTTGCTTTGTTGCCCTACGTAACCGATTTGATGAAATAATTAAAAGGAGGACACGAAATGCAGATTATATTATTGACAGATATCGCAAATCTGGGACATAAAGACGATGTGATCAACGTAAAACCCGGATATGGCCGTAACTACCTGATTCCTCAGGGATATGCCATTTTAGCTACCGAAGCTGCAAAGAAAATCGTTGCAGAAAATACCAAACAACGGGCACATAAGGAAGCTAAATTGAAAGCAGAAGCTGAAGAATTGGCTGCAAAACTGGCTGAATTGAAACTGACTGTAGGTGCTAAAACCAGCAGTACCGGTAAGATTTTCGGTTCCGTAAACAATATCATGATTTCAGAAGCTTTATTGGCTCAGGGATTCGATATCGACCGGAAGAAAATCATGCTGAAAGAAATTAAAGAAGTAGGAACTTATACCGCTGTCATCAAACTTCATCGTGAAGTGAAAGTCGATGTTCAGTTCGAAGTAGTTTCTGAATAATTAACCAAAGTCATAAACGGACTATAAACGTATTTCCAAACATATTCCAAACGCTTAAAAGCACCCTTCGCCGGGTGCTTTTATTTTTCGCAACATTTTCATTATCTTTGTATGCTAAATGTGAAAGATAATATGAATAAACCATATATTGATTTGAAGGGTGTACGGGTGCACAATCTGAAAAATATCGATCTGAAAATCGAACTCAATAAACTGATTGTCATCACGGGAGTATCAGGTAGCGGCAAATCTTCTTTGGCTTTCGACACGCTATATGCCGAAGGTCAGCGCCGGTATGTCGAGAGTCTGTCGTCGTATGCCCGGCAGTTTCTGGGACGTCTGAATAAACCGGAATGTGATTATATCAAAGGAATTCCCCCTGCCGTTGCAATCGAACAGAAGGTAAATACTTCTAATCCACGCTCGACGGTAGGTACTTCTACAGAAATATACGATTATATCAAATTATTATACGCCCGGGCAGGACAAACCATATCCCCGATATCGGGACGGGAAGTAAAAAGAGATCATACTGACGACATTACCCGGTATATTCTGGAAGACCACCTCGGCAAAACTGTTATTATCCTGGCACGTCCTGAACATTTGCAGGATGTGGAAACTTTAAAATTGTTGTTGAGCCAGGGATTTACCCGTATAAAATCAGGAAAAGCATATCACCGGATCGACGATATCCTCGCTGAAAATAAAGTTCTTTCGAGCCCATCCGATCTATATCTCGTCATCGACCGGATCAACATCACCCAGGAAAAAGATACCGCTTCCCGGGTTTCCGAATCGGTAGAAACGGCCCTGTATGAAGGAAAAGGAGAATGTTTTATAGAGATCGACGGGGAAATTCGCTCCTTTTCCAATCGTTTCGAAGCAGACGGTATGAGCTTTGTCGTGCCTACAGTCAATACCTTTAGTTTCAACTCTCCCTTGGGAGCCTGTCCGAAATGTGAAGGATATGGGAAAATTCTGGGTATAGACGAAGACTTGGTCGTTCCGAATAAATCGCTCAGTATCTACGAAGAAGCTGTGCTGTGTTGGAGAGGGGAAAAAATGAGCGAATGGAAAAACGAATTGGTGAAACATGCACACAAAGTTAATTTCCCGATTCATACTCCCTATTATGAATTGACAGAAGCGGAAAAGAATATCCTATGGAACGGATGTCCGTACTTTGGAGGAATTTACGATTTCTTCAATTATTTGGAATCCAAAAAATACAAAATTCAAAACCGGGTGATGATTGCCAGGTATACAGGAAAGACCAAGTGCCCAGAATGCCATGGTACTCGCTTAAAACCCGAAGCTTCATACGTGAAGATCGGCGGTAAATCGGTGCCCGAACTGGTTGAAATGCCGGTATCCGATCTGAAAGTATTCTTCGATACCCTTTCTTTGACTCCGGCTCAAAACAAAGTGGCAGAAAGGATCCTTCCCGATATTAAGAACCGACTTGAATTTTTACTTGAAGTAGGTTTGGGTTATCTCACTCTGAACCGGCTTTCTTCTTCACTTTCAGGTGGAGAATCCCAGCGGATCAATTTAGCTACTTCCCTGGGTTCGGCTTTGGTCGGTTCGCTCTATATCCTGGATGAACCTAGTATCGGATTACATTCCCGGGATACCGGACAATTGATCAAAGTATTGAAAAAACTAAGGGATTTGGGAAATACCGTCATCGTCGTCGAGCATGACGAAGACATCATTAAAGCAGCCGATCAGGTGATCGACATCGGCCCTCAGGCTGGACGCCTGGGGGGTGAAGTTGTATTTCAGGGCGATATGAAAGCACTGAAAACTGCCGGTACGTTAACCGCCGATTATATTTTCGGGAAGCGTAAAATCGAAGTTCCTGCCCGGAGACGTCCCTGGAAACAAAAAATAACAATCAGCGGAGCAACCGAGAATAACCTGAAAAATATCACTGTCGATATTCCTTTGAAAATCATGACTGCGATTACCGGAGTCAGCGGTTCAGGTAAAAGTACTTTGATAAAAACGATTCTGGTACCTGCCTTAAAGAAATTATATGGAGATTATTCCGATCGCACAGGTAGTTTCGATAAACTCACCGGAGATTTGAAAGCCATTACCGGAGTCGAATTTATCGACCAAAATCCGATAGGAAAATCTACACGCTCCAATCCGGTTACCTATTTAAAGGCTTGGGACGATATCCGTAAAATTTTCTCAGATACACAAGCTGCTAAGGTACAGGGGTTTAAACCGGCACATTTTTCTTTCAACGTACCCGGTGGGCGTTGTGAAGAATGTCAGGGAGAAGGAATTATTAAAGTGGAAATGCAATTTATGGCGGATGTATTTCTGGAGTGTGAACACTGCAAAGGCAGACGCTTTAAAGACGAGGTACTGGAGATCAGTTATAAGGGTAAAAATATTTATGATATTCTGGAAATGACCGTAAATCAGGCCCTGGAATTTTTTTCTGCGGGGAATGGTCATAGCGAACGTAGTATTGTAGATAAGTTACAAAAATTGGTAGACGTTGGATTAGGTTATGTGAAGCTGGGCCAGTCTTCCAGTACTCTCAGCGGTGGTGAAAGCCAACGGGTCAAACTGGCTTATCATTTAAGCCGGGAAAATGCCGATCCTACCCTTTTTGTTTTCGATGAACCGACGACAGGTCTGCATTTCCACGACATTCATAAATTGATGAGTTCGTTGAATGCTTTGATCGAACGGGGACATTCCGTATTGATCATCGAACACAATATGGATGTTATCAAATGTGCCGACTATGTTATCGACCTCGGACCTGAGGGAGGAAAAGAAGGTGGACGTATCGTTTGTACCGGTACACCGGAACAAGTGGTAAAATGTCCGGAATCCTATACAGGGCACTATCTGAAAGAAAAATTGCAATAAATAATAAATCAGTGATCACCAGATCTCATTAAACAGCATGAAGAAAATACTAGATTTTACTGTTAAAGAAAACCGCCGGCTCAATGCAGACAATTTTTTATTGGTATTGCATTCCATAGAGTTACCGGAGATCCAGGCAGGACAATTCGTCAATGTCAGAGTAGACCATTCCCCTTCTACTTTTTTACGCCGGCCGATATCCGTGCATGATGTGGATAAGAAACAAGGCCTGCTTTATCTTTTAGTAAAAATTGCAGGTAAAGGGACCGAAAAATTGTCCACGCTTAAGCCCGGTGAACAGTTGAATATTATACTTCCATTGGGAAATTGCTTCTCTCAACCCGAACAAGGACGATGTTTACTGGTTGGTGGCGGTGTCGGTATCGCTCCCCTTTTGCATTTATCCAAAGAACTCTCCGATAAAGGGCTACACCCGGTGGTTCTGATCGGAACCCGGACAGTGAAAGATATTATCTTAAAAGAAGAGTATGAAAAGTATGCAACGGTATACTATACAACCGAAGACGGTTCTTATGGAGAAAAGGGATATCCCACTCAGCATACCATTCTAACTGAACAATTCGACCATATCTTTTGTTGTGGCCCCGAACCGATGATGAAAGCAGTTGCCAGGTATGCTTATTCTAAACATATCGATTGTGAAGTTTCTCTGGAGAATACGATGGCTTGTGGAATCGGAGCTTGCCTTTGCTGTGTAAACGACACCAAAGAAGGTCATAAATGTGTATGTACAGACGGTCCGGTATTTAATATAAATGATTTAAAATGGCAGATTTAAATATAAACCTCAATGGCTTAGAGCTAAAAAATCCTGTATTGACAGCATCAGGAACATTTGGTTATGGTTTAGAATTCCAAGATTTCATTCAACTCGATAAGTTGGGTGGATTTATAGTAAAAGGTACTACCCTAAAACACCGCGAAGGGAATTCCTATCCCCGTATGGCTGAAACCCCGTCCGGTATGTTGAATGCAGTCGGCTTGCAAAATAAAGGGGTCGATTATTTCATCGAACGTATTTATCCGGAAATAAAGGATATCGAAACGAATATTCTGGTAAATGTTTCCGGGTCTACCATCACTGATTATGCGGAGACTGCAGAAAAAATCAACGCCTTGGATCACATCCCTGCCATCGAATTGAATATTTCCTGTCCCAATGTAAAGGAAGGTGGAATGGCTTTCGGTACCAGTTGTGCTTCTGCTGCCGAAGTCGTAAAAGCAGTCAGACGGGTATACAAAAAGCATTTGATGGTAAAATTATCCCCCAATGTGACCAATATACAGGAAATAGC
>ERZ825384.3626-NODE-3626-length-13519-cov-2.964275_pt1 | contig 13519 bp, 12 predicted proteins | sample MGYA00519931_ERZ825384 | MGnify/ENA primary metagenome ERZ825384 (study PRJEB31778, sample SAMEA3449200) | human gut metagenome | biome: human gut; feature: human-associated habitat; material: faeces | place: United Kingdom | collected 2010/2012 ...
ATTTGGTAGGGGTCAGAGGAAGCCACATAATTTCCCGGATCGACAAGCACTCCTTTTTGATAAACCGTTATCTCAAAATCTCCAGCTGTGGCATCAAGCAATGTGGGAACCCATATCTGTTTATCAGGCCCGAATATCGAGAATGTGAAAGAGTAACTGCCCTCCTCAGAAGTAGCATCGTTATTGTACCAAATAGTCGGTTGGCTGTATTGTCCATCTTCCGGTACCGAGCTTCCGTCAGCAGGTGTTATCGGATTGTCGTAACTCGGATAATCAAAAGTGATATTGTAATTCTCCTTATTCCAGTCGGCCACCTTATATTCGACGGTTATCTTACCATCGTTGTGCATCAGGCAACAGACCGTATAATATTTATTCCTTTCGATAGGAGGCATGTATACGAAACCGCTTCGGGCGTTTCCATCGAATTCATAGTCTACCCGAAGAACATTACCGTCGTTATCCCCCTTAACGTCCCATGAGGTACTACCCCAAGGGTTTTCGAAAAGATAGAAAGATTCGTTCAGAACAGGTGTATAGTTCGCCGGGTTTTCCTTATCGGTTTGCGAGGCATTCTCAGCTAAAGTTTTCGTTACCTCTTCTTCGACAACTTCGAGGCTGATATCACCTGTAATACCTGTTATCGCTTTCAGTGTTTCATCAGTTTGCGGCATCAGGTAATTGCGTGTCCTTGTTCCGGATGCCAGTACGGTCAATCCGGTAACACGCAGACTGCTATTCTCTCCGACAGGCTTGGCTGCGAATACGCCGAGCTTACCTATCGGGCGTTTCAGTTCAAACGTAAGGTCCTGCCGAAGCAACGTGTGCCCTGCATGTCCGGGATCGGCCGGGGTCTTATCCGACAACTGCGTCAAGTCGATTGTTTCCGTCTGTTTGCAAAACATCGGCAAACCTTTCGACGTATTCAGCTTCGTGAATGTAAAATGGTTCAACTGGGTTTCCGTTGTGTTTTCCGTCAATAAGACAGAAGAACCCGGTGTTTCCATGGCCGCTTCGTTGGCCACGACATAGAAGTCCACCTTCTGTGTCATGGTGGAATACATGGTCAGGTGCATCAGGAACGAGGGATTGTTCACGTCCAGTCCGTCTTTCGTGTAGAAGTGTCCGGCCGGTTGTCCATCAACAAAAGCGTATACGCGCAACGAGTGCAGAACAGTCTCGTTGTTTGTGGGAATACCGTCGGTCTCCTCTACGGCCCGGGTGCCTATGTTCAGTTGCACCAACGCATCACCCTTTTCAGAGGGGACTGTATATTTTTCTTTGATACAGCCGGAGAGCAGAGAAGCACAACAGCCGAATAAGAACACCGCATAAAGTATCTTTCTCATGTTTCACATATTTTAAGGGTCTTAAAATTCAGGTTTCACTTGCTCAACATACCATTCGGGAACGGTGACCTTTATCGCGCCCGCCTTGAATTCGATCCGGATCGGAATCAGCACCTCTTGTTTAGAACAATCGATCATAGGGTTAGCAGCCAAAAAATCAGCCAGGTTGATCTCCGCCAGCAGCTCTTCCCCGGAAGCCTGACGCAGACAGACGTTCACGTCCCTGTGATTCATGTGCCGCATTATGTTGGCACGAGCCGTCAGCAATTTTTTGCCGGACTCATATGTAGTTTCAAGCAAATAATCCGTAGCCTCTCCGCATGCCCGGTTCTCGAAATCGGTACAAGGCGAGACACCACATATCTCAAGTACAGGCAATGAACCTGCACGTTTTCCCACAGCGGGAATCCCAACCACTTCTACGAACAAATCGTAGTGGGAGCTGGCAAATTCTATCGTTTTGGTCTGATCATCCTCTTCCCTGCCGGTAAAAGGCAGCACGGTATAGGACGTTGAAGCGTGATAAAGAGAGTCGTTGCCGGAAACCTGTTTACCGGCAAAATAATCCCCGTCAGCAAATACTATTTTGTTAAAGTCACAAGTGGTGAGGCCCTCCACTCTCGTGTGATGGGTGTTTCCCACGCAGACGATCCTGTAATCCCCGGCTTTGAGCGGGGGAAGCAAAGCCGTACGGCTTGCTAACTCATCGTCGGATAAAGTATGCGAATTGACGCATTTATTCTCTGCATCGAAAACATACATTTCCACCCGGCAGATCTTGTCGGGGAATATCTCCGTCGTACCATCTCCCTTATAGCTGAGTGTCAATCTGTTGATGCTAAAACAGTCATCTATGTCTTCATCGATACAAGAAGTTAACGCACCTCCTAACAACGCCAGACAGAAAACAATACTCGTCAATTTCATAAATCTTATTTTTATTTCATCAAGGAGAAAAAAGAGGGGGAAGACGGGATACACCCGCCATTCCGCACCCTTTAATAATTATTAGAATTCAGGAGAAACAGGAACGACAGTCCAGTCTGCCACATCCACATTTAACTCCACGCAACGCTCAGGTTCGTCGAAATCACCATCCGTGAACGAGTAGAGCACCCGGTAGATCTTTCCTGATGTAAAGGCAGAAGCATTGGTAAACTGTCCGCGTAAATAGAGAGGCACCTCTGAATTACTGTTCACACCGCGCAGGGCGAGCAACAACTCAGGATTCTTAGCAGCATCCGTCACGTGTGCTAAACCGTAAGTGATGATTCCGGCGGCATCTTCTCCATCTTCAGCAGGATCGGTAATATCCGTACCATCTACGAATTTTTTCCCGCCGACAGCCAATTCTAAATTCAATTCATCGGCCCACGGTGCGGAACGATCTTCGATCCAACCCCATACTTCCGTATGATCGATAGTTTCAAATACTTTAGTATCCTCCACAGGAAGTTTAGACACGAAATCAGACTGTGTATAGTAATTGTTCAATGCTATTTTCTGTAACTTGACAGAGGTATACTTGGGAACATCTCCCTCTTGGGTATACTGGAATCCATAGATTTCGAAACGCGATACACGTGGCTCCAGGGTTACGTTCGCCGTGTAAACATTGTCATGAATTTCGCTCCCGTCAAGTTTTTTTTCTTCAAGCTCATCTTCACCATAAAGAGGATAGGTCGGGTGACCGCTTCCATTGTCATTCGGTATATGATCAACACGGGTTGCAATTGTAGAGTACTCCACGTCACCGATATTCCCCACGACAACGACTTTCGAGGTGGCAGCGGGCAGAAAATGATAGGTAATATCTTTTCCGTTCTCACCTATTTCAGCCCACTCAGAATCTGTTTTACTGAAATAGACCTGTTGATCCTGATTCTCATACTGAGGAACGGTTTGCAGGTTGCCGGCAGCATCCACAAAGAACACCTTGAAATTTTCCAACGCAACCTGGGAACCACCTTTCATTGCATCACCCGTAGCACGTGACTTCACAGTCTTTTGGATATTAGGCAGTTTGATCGTCACACTTTTGGGCATAGTATCCGTTTTCACACCACCCTCATGCTCGTCCTTACTGCAAGAAACAAGTCCCATTGTAGCCACTAAGGCCATCAATACTAAATTTTTCACTTTCATAAATACAAAAATTAATGGTTTTATTGAAAATTATAATTGTTCTATTGCTCCTTGTACTTGTGTCAGGTTATGCCGGGCCTCTTCCACCCCTGCTTCGGCGGCACGACGGAAAGCGTCTTCCGCTTTATAAGGCTTTCCGGCCCCGGCATAGGCAACTCCCAGGGTGTTGAGAAGCGTGGAATCTCTGAAGGTAACCTTCGAATATTCTAACAATTGCACAGCCTTGTCATACTCCTTCTTTGCCATAGCCTCCAATGCCAGGTCGTTCAAGACGGCCGGTGCATCGGGGAAATAGCGGGCAGCCACCTGCATAACTTTCCCGTATCCGGGTGATCCCTTCTCATAAGAAGCGGCCACTTTATACATCTCCGTCAAGCTCAGCAAATCGGGACGTTCGTCCACCATGCGCCGGGCCTCGTCGAGATTGAAGTTGCGAACATTGTATTCTATTTTATATTCATTACGCCGTAAAAGAGGATATATCTCGTTGAGCAGGCGATGATAGATGTCGGCAGGTACTAATTCCTGCAACTGTTTTTCACAGACATCACGGTCTCCTGTACATTCATCGATAATGCGCACGACCTCTCCACGTTTCAGAAGCCCTGGAAACTTGTCCAGCACGAGACGGAAACCTTCCCAATCCTCACCTTTCCAATCGACGTGTATCATGGCAGGGTCGAACTTGTCATGGCGGCAAATATAGTCGGCCAACGCTTTGGCACGATTCTCCGACAGTTTGAGGTTGTGAGCCACAGTACCCTCCGGAGAAGCGTAACCGGTAATAAAAATACCCGTGATGGAAACATCCTCGTTATCCTCGACTAGCTGAATCGAATGGGACACGGTATCCAATTCAGAACGATTATCCTTATATCCGGGAAGGATCCTGTAACTATCCTGACGAAACTGGAGACGCGCCGTACGGGTTTCAGCCCGGACTTTCACCGGTTCCGGTTCGGGCACAATCGTACAAATTCTGTAATCAGGGATGAAAGCGGGAAGAATATTCCCGGGCAGGACCTGTTCCGCTTTACCTTCCGAACAGTTTACACACCCATACACCTGCTCACGCAGTTCGATCCGCCCATCGAGCATCCAGTGTTCGTAAGGGACTGTCGCCAGATACTCGTACCCCTGATCTTTACCGTTACGGCGACGGATGACAACCTGTGCATTCTCGTCGTGATAAGGGGGAATATCTACACTTTCCAGACGCTGAGCCCGAAGATACATTTTGTTGCGGGCTTTACCGTCTATGACGATCGGTGGGAAAGCCGCTTCACGGTTTCCATCCTTGGATAGCAATATGGGAGTCAAGGCTATCGTATGCTGTGTCTTGATTTTAAGTTCACTCAAATCAACCAGCATGGTCAGTTGTACTTCTCTGCCTTTCTTGACAACTCCCCGGTTCTGTATCCCGATTTCGGCAAGGTAACTGATCTCGTTTTCAGCATGTATCACCTCCGGACAACATGCCAGTAACGCTAAGAATATGATATATAAATGTTTCATCTTTTTCCGGTATTACTTAATAATGTAGATAAGAGATATTCCCGCTTTCGTCGGGCCGAAATAATGCTTCTTCTGGTTACCCTTGAAACGACCGCAGGTCTTGCACTCGTACTTGTCGTACTTCGTGTAAATGTATCCGGCACCGATATTCGCTTCCAGATTCCAGCGTTTACCTAAAATCCACGTATAACCATAAGAAATACCGATCCCGGTGGCCCACCCCTCATAACGATGCTCTTGGGTAGACTTATTTTGGAAGGGAATCCGCACACCGCTGATATTGTATTCTGCAAACCCGGTATGAATACCGAAAAAATGTCCGTTGAAACGTTCGCACAACCAGTACCGGAATTCCGGCATCACCATCCAATGCTTGATCTTCTTATTATCGTCTTTATTAAGGGTCCACGGATTATACCCCCCCACCAGATCGAGGGTTGTACGCTTGCCCAGCCCGAATTCAAACCCGATGTTGGGTGTTGAAGTGGCCCAATAAAGAAGATTGGTTTTAACCGCAATATCCTGCGCGCAGACAAGGTTTCCACACCACCACACGACAAGAAAAATTCCGAGGATTAATCTTTTCATATTTTCATTTTATCGTTATACCATTCGTTACCGGCCAAGCCGGTATGTATATTCACTCCACTTTATTTTCTTTAATATCGGTAAAACACAAAATGTAATGTTGCCCCTGGCTGTATGTGTGTGTATGTATGTGTATGTATTTCTCTGTTTAAATACAGAAGAATAGAAAAGGTAATTCAGGGGCAAACATTACATATTTTATCTGATATTTATACAATAGGACCAATAAAAAGGAACATTTTTATTGGTTGAAATTCGAAAAAAAGGAGGTCTTTATGATGAAGAGTTGACTTACTGAATATCAAATAATTGAACTAAAAATAAAAAAGCCGATCTTATAAATAAGATGGCTTTATGTATCAAAAAAAATAAGGTTCGTTTTCTATAGATAAAACTATAACTTTCTTTTCATTAATATTATAATTACATTACAAATATAAATACTTTTTGGAATATGCAAAAATATAAATACAATTAATTTCATAATAGGTTCGTAAATCTGTTATAAATTACTATGTTTTAATATATTATTTCATATAAAAAATATATGTTGTAATTGTAATTTTATCAGAAATTGATTTTAGTCTTTTTCATTATTTCGGTTGTAAAAACTTTTGAATTCGTATCTCATAACGGTTGAAAAATACGTTGACCACTGACCGGCAGAAGTGACCGGGTCCCCACACACGAATACCGGAGACGGACAAGTACTAAAAAATTCTACTCTTCCCGGCGCTAATCAGCCGATAGACCACATAAACCGATAGGATTTATCCCCCCTGAAGCAGAACCCTCCGGCAATAAAATCTCTACCCTTCGTTCCTTTGAATTTTCCTGTATTTTTTATCGGAAAAAGAAAATAAACAACAAAGAAGTATATTGTCCCAATTGCTCCCGAAGAAATTTATAAGCCCTGTATTTTTGTTGTTTGACCGTATGTATCGTTATATTCAGGTCACAGGCAATCTCTTCTCCACTCTTCCCTTCAAGGCTCATCAGCATAATTTTTTTTCTTTCTTCGGGCAAGCGGTCGATCAATTCCCTCAATTTCCGGAATAACTCTTCCCGCACCACACTATAAAAATTTTCTTCCGACATTTCCCCTTCTTCTTCAAACCAGTGTTTTAGCCTTTCTTCTTCCACATTACGGTCACGCAAATATTTTAAAGCATTATTCCACACTGCACGGTATAAATAAACCGTCAAAGCTTTCCCATTCTCAAAGCGAACCGAACTATTCTACAAATTCACCAGGGTATTCTGAACAATATCGGGAACAACTTGTTCATCTGCCAAAATCCGGGAACTATAATGACAAAGGGGAGCATAAAACGACTTGAAAAGTACTTTCCAGGCCTTTTCATCTTTTTGGTTTATTCCTTGAATCAATTCTTTCGTTTCTGGCAACATGATCCCAAGCTTTCGACAGCCGAAAATAGAAAATATATTTAAGAACAAAAAATAAGAAAGAAAAAACGCTGACCGGCAAAATTTCAATTCCGCCAATCAGCATACTGTTAATCGTAAAAAGTCAAAAGTCGGCCCCCATCGGTCATCGATAGGAGAACAAGCCTTCATTGCTTTCATCTTCGGCATTCGCGGCTATCCAGACTTTAAAATCACCGGGTTCCGGTCCGTATTCCATTTTTAAATTATACATAGAAATTGTTTCGGGGGTAATCAAAAACTCAACGTTCCGGGTCTCCCCGGCCTTTAATGCCAACTTCTGATAAGTAGAATAGACATAAAATTCATACCTAAAAATCCATTCCCGCCGATTCAGTAAATCGATACCGAAACTGATACGGAAACTCAAATCTTCGATTACCTCCCAAGTGAGATGTGCATTTCCCGTCACCCGGTCATCCCGGATATTCTTATTCAGGTAAGCGATCGTAGCCAACGGATTCCCGGTAGAAGAATTCTGAGAATCCGAGAAATCTCCTTCTTTATCGTAAGATTTAATAGTAAAGCTCAAACGGTAAGCCTGTCCGACTACCACCGGGGTTGCCATTACTTTTTTATCTAAAAGCAGCTGACATATTATGTCCGATCGTTATTTTTTCTCAGAGGTGATATTCATTATGCGCCCGCAACGTGAGCCGACGATATCCATTCTGTTTGATCACTTCTTTTTACTGGAAGAAACCGACACTCAAATTATAACTTACATTTTCAGCACCTCCACTCAAGCCAATCTGGTAATTCCTGACGGAATCAAGCCTGAAAATCTCGTCAAACCAATCAGTGCCTTTTTCTAGTAATTCGAGATGTGGATACGCAGGTTCTTCTCCCATAGCACCTTTGGCCAGAACCATGACTTCCGATAATGGCACCGATAGTTTCTTCCTTAACAACCACCGCAGCTCCGATAACGGATTCCCGGTCTTTTTTCTGTCACTTATCCCGTCACCGAAATTCTGTCCTGTCCGAAGAGTACTTCCGATAATAACAAAAGTGTACCGATCAAAAACAAGCCTCTTCCCTTCATATGTCTTAAATTTATCAGTAGTAATATAAATGAGTTACTCTCCCCCTTATTTCATCCGATTGCGATTTTCTTCAGCCTGTCGTTTGTTAGGGTTACAACTTTCCTTATATTTGCATATTTACATCCAATTTACGGTTTTATGCGTTTATGGAAATGGTTAAAATTGGGGTTTGACCAGACTTTTTCGGGAGCCTGGTGGAAACAATTACTCTGGCTTACCAGTGTGATCGTATTTTTCTTCGCGGGGATGTATATCCTGCGTCCCCAGGTCGGTATCTCCCCCCAGACGGAAAATGTCTTCACTTCTCCGGCAGAACAAGAAACCCAAAAACTGAATTTTTGGGATTTGGTAGAACTTTTTATCGATCCGGGAGGATTCGCCAATCAAAAAGAGGTCAACCGTCCTTATGCCTTATTGGTCGTACTGGCAGGCATGTTGTTACTTACGGGTATTTTAATTTCGGTATTTTCGAATATGCTGGAACGCCGGGTGGAACGTTTCCGCAAAGGCGACAGCCATTATGCTTTTTCCAATCACATCATTATATTGGGTATCGACGATATGGTGCCTTATCTGATCCAGCAACTCCGACGAAATGCCGAGTATAAAAAATGCGATATCGTCGTATTGACCGTCGAAGATACCGAACAGGTGCGACTGAAATTCCATGCCGAACTGAACCGGAAAGAAGAAAGGAGACTGGTCATCCTGCACGGACGGCGGGACTCGAAAGAAGAATTAAAAAAAGCCAGGGTTCATAAAGCGGAAAAATTGTTTATCTTAGGAGAAGCGAATGAATACGACCGGGATTCTTTAAATATCGACTGTGTCAAACGTGTGGCAGAAATCTGTGAACAAACCAAACGTAAAAAACCACTCTGTTGTCATGTTTTATTCGAATATCAGGGTACTTTTTCGGTATTTCAGGTTTCGGATATCAGTCAGCAAATCAAACAATACATCGAATTTACTCCTTTCAATTTCTATGAGATCTGGGCTAGACGGGTTTTGGTAAAATGCAGTGCGGAAAGTAACGGCACGATTCATTATTTCCCTCTGGACCGGGGAGGAATTAGCGAAAACTCGGAAAATTACGTTCATCTGGTCATTATCGGTATGACCCGTATGGGTATAGCCCTGGCAATCGAAGCGGCCCATATCGCCCATTTCCCGAACTTCAAAACTCACCGGAAAAAAACGCGGATCACCTTTATCGACCGGGAAGCCAGACGGGAAATGGATTTCTTCATGGGACGTTACCGTCATTTGTTCGACTTATCGGAAGCCCGGTTTATGGATTGTGAACAAGACAAGACATTTCATCCCTGCCCCAGAACTTCGACAGCCGATTTTATCGATTTGGAATGGGATTTTATCCAGGGAAGGGCCGAATCCGAACCTGTCCAAACCTTATTAGGGCAATGGAGCGGTGAAAAAGATAAACTATTGACCATTGCCATCTGTTTTAATTTTCCGCATACCAGTCTTGCCCTCGGTCTTTATCTCCCGGATGCCGTCTATGCCCACCAGGTTCCGGTATTGATCCGCCAGGAAACCTCGGACACGATTCTACAAATCGTCAATTCTTCTATAAAATATCAGGCTTTACGGCCATTTGGAATGGTCAACCGCTGTTACGACCTGACAATGGAGGATTTATATCTGCCGAAATGTATCAATTATGTCTACGACTATTTTTACCAGCATACTGTCAATCCCCCGGATCTCCCTTCCGAAAAAGAATTGACAGAAAAATGGAATAAGCTACGGGTAGTGAAACAATGGTCGAATATTTACAATGCCAGTTCTATAGCCACTAAGCTCCGCTCGATCGGAATCGCCTTACCTATGAAAGATAGAATGCGAGAACTCACTCCACATGAAATCGCTATCCTGGCAGAAGTAGAACACAACCGCTGGAATGTCGAGGAATTGTTAATGGGTTACCGGACTGTGACTCCCGAAGAAGAAAAAGAAATTGAAAAAAATATCGAATTGAAAAACGTATACAAGGAAAAACGTACTGCCCACTATGACATCCGGCCTTATGAAGATTTACGGTCGGATGAAAGCGGTCGTTGTGCCAATGTCTACGACATCAGCATCACTTCGGCAATTCCTTTAATTCTCAACCATATACATACGCAAACCGATCAAGTGGAGGACTGATCATTTATTTTAGATTTTGTTTGTAAATTATCTGTTTATTAATTATACTTGTAAAGAAAAAAAACAAAATCATGAAATACTTTTCGTTCCTTGTTTATCTAGTAGCCTTTATCGCTTGTCATGACGATCACCATACAGAACCGGAATTACCACAAGGCCAATGGACCGAATCGCATCCATTCAAGGGAATTCCACGTACAGGAGGGGTCAGTTTTACTATCGGAGACGTCGCTTATGTCGGCCTGGGGCGTACTTTGTCTACAGCTACCGAGGCATTAAAAGATTTTTGGATGTACAAAGATACGACCTGGACCCGTATCGCCGACTTTCCGGGGACAGAACGTTACGGAGCGGTTGCTTTTGTGCTCGGCAATATCGCCTATGTAGGTACAGGTTATACTCCATCCACCAAAAATCGAGCAGATGAATTTCATCATGATTTCTATGCCTATGACCCATCGACCGGTAAATGGAGCGACACTCCGGTGACTTATTTACCTCCCGATGCCCAGGGCGAAAGTAATGCCCGTAAAGATGCCATTGCTTTTTCGTTAAACAATAAAGCTTACGTAGGTACAGGCATTTCACCTAAAAACCATGCTTTGAAGGATTTATATTGTTTCGACGGTTCGACCTGGACAGAACTTTACTTTCCCGGTGAAGCCCGATACGGAGCTTCGGTTTTTGTCATAGACGATAAAGCGGTAATCTGCCTGGGTACAAGCGGGGCGAATAAAACGTCCTATTTAGCCGATGTAAATATTTTCGACGGCATAACCCAGGAATGGTATGCTCCCCGCCCCCTGGTAAATCTGAAATCCCATCAGGACGACGAAGAATACGACCAGATTCCGCGGGCTTATGCCATAGCTTTCACTTCGGACAAAACGGACGGACAAACCAAAGGATATATCACGACAGGGATGGGCCCGTATCTTCATACCTGTTGGGAATACGATATTCAAAAAGATCATTGGAGGAAAGTCAGCGATCTCCCTGCTCCTATGACAAAGCGGATGTATGCTGTCGGCTTTTCCTTAAACGGTAAGGGATATATCACTACCGGAGGATTGAATTCAAACACTCCTATCCCCGCCGATATGTGGAGTTTTACCCCATAAACCGAAAACCGGGAAAGTTTCCGGTTCCTGATACCGGTCATCGATGAGCTAATTTAAATGGATTCACCGACGCCTGACTCTGCCGGAGTGTATATTTTGCTTTCATAGCGTGTACACTTTATGACCATACCAGCAATAAAAATTTTAAAACAACAAAAATCCCGAATTGATCCAAGTTTTTGTTTCAAATTTTCGTGTAACAATCGTGTAACATTTACGGAAATAACGGCAAAAAAGTTTGATTTTTTGCACTAGAAAAGGGGTCAAAATCGATTGATTATTGCCCCCTTTTAGTTTTAAGTTGCTGATTTTCAGTGGAGCCAATTGCGGGACTCGAACCCGCGACCTACGCATTACGAATGCGTTGCTCTACCAGCTGAGCTAAATTGGCGTTTACGGGTGCAAAAGTAACAATTTTTTGAGATATCAAAACGATTCAGGAGAAAAAATCTACCTCACCGGATATAAAGTTTACCGGATTTTGGCCATGTTTGCAAAAAAAACTACGTTTGTAGCCGTTCAAAGACTAATTATGGCATCCGAAAAAAAATTTTCTTTCAAAGCCCGTTTGCATAGTTTCAAATATGCTTTTCGTGGTGTGTTTCTTTTATTTCATTACGAACACAATGCGTGGATACATTTGATTGCAATTGTTTGTGCTGTCATGGCAGGCATCATTTTATCCCTGACTTCTTTGGAATGGGTAGTAATCCTTTTGCTTGCTGCCGAAGCCATAAACACGGCGATTGAAAAACTAGCCGATTTCATTTCCCCGTCGCATCAGGTCCTTATCGGTAAAGCAAAAGACCTCGCAGCAGCAGTACTGATCCTGTCCACCTGTGCATTTATCATCGGAGGTATTATCTTTATTCCTAAAATAATCCATTTCTAAGTTTTATTCCTCATGCAAACAAAATTTATTCTGCCTTGCCTGTTAAGTACTCTTTTTTTCTTAAACTCTTTTTCGCCCTCGGCTCAGAATCGTAAAACCATCGAAACGACGACCGATATTCTCATGTTCATCACACCGGTAGCAGGATTTGCCGGTTCACTGGCTATCGGAGATTATCAGGGTACCAAACAAATTATCTTTTCGGGAGCGATGAATATGGCCATGACCTATGCCCTGAAATATGTGATCAGGAAAGAACGGCCGGACCATAGCGATCATCATGCTTTTCCTTCTTCCCATACCTCCGTCTCTTTTCAGGGAGCCTCCTTTATACAAAGACGCTACGGATGGAAATTCGGCTTACCGGCTTATTTACTCTCCGCCTACGTCGGTTGGGGACGGACGTATGCCAAAAAACACGATTGGTGGGATATCATCGGAGGAGCAGCCATCGGAACAGCCAGCAGCTATATCTTCACCCGTCCGTTTGCCCGAAAACACAACATTACTTTTTCACCGGTAATTCTCAGTGGACAACACCCTGGGTTTTATGCCTCTATCCGGTTTTAATCGGCTTCTCAGTTTTTTTATTTAGAATAATTAAAAATTATTTATTATATTTGTCCTCACTTTAGTGAAGGAAACATGCAAAAAGTAAAAAAACACACCGGTATACGAATTTTTTTCTTAGCCCTGTTTTTGGGTTATTTTGCCGACATTACATTTTTTACTCATAGCCATATTACCCACGGAGTTACTATCGTCCATTCGCATTTTTCTTGCCCGCTTCCGACAAACAAGGATTCCCGCTCCTCCCGACACGATCATTCGGCTAATGCATTAATCCTGATCGCTCATGCGCAGATGTGGCACAGTCTGGTCCAAACTTCTCCGGAAATCCCAGACCTGCCATGTACCCGGCATATCACTTATTATACAGAAACCGCCGTCATTCCGGAACAGATTTCCATTCCTCACTTTCACCTCAGAGGCCCTCCTGTAAAAACGTTATGATTTCAACGGCACTTTGCCGAAGGGTATCCAATTGCTTACCGAAAACGGAAACTTTGTCTCTGCCTATAACGAATCCACAGAAACGAAGTTTTCCCGGATATACTTTGTATACCTATCGGTAAGCCAAACTTTCTATCGTCAAACTTTATAAATTTCTATTACCATGCGTTTATTTTTCTTATTTCTGCTCTTACTTGCGTCGGTCCATCACTCTATAGCGGATCATTTTACAGA
>ERZ825384.3635-NODE-3635-length-13479-cov-32.776743_pt1 | contig 13479 bp, 10 predicted proteins | sample MGYA00519931_ERZ825384 | MGnify/ENA primary metagenome ERZ825384 (study PRJEB31778, sample SAMEA3449200) | human gut metagenome | biome: human gut; feature: human-associated habitat; material: faeces | place: United Kingdom | collected 2010/2012 ...
GTTCTGGTGTTTGTATCCAAGAACTCCAGGGCACCGAAGGCGGAAGGCATTCCGTACGATAAAGGACAGAGGTGACACTATGAAAAACTATTCTGAAGATGCCAGCAGGCAGTATCATATCCAGGTTGCAAAGGGGGAAGTTGGCCGCTACGTAATCATGCCGGGAGACCCGAAAAGGTGTGTGAAAATCGCCCAGTATTTTGATAACCCGGTTCTCATTGCAGACAACAGAGAATATATCACATATACAGGAACCCTGGACGGCGTGAAAGTCAGCGTGACATCCACCGGAATCGGCGGACCGTCTGCCTCCATTGCCATGGAAGAGCTTTCCCGGTGCGGCGCAGATACTTTTGTCCGCATTGGAACCTGCGGCGGTATGCAGCCTGAGGTAAAAAGCGGAGATATCGTAATTGCCACAGGTGCCATCCGTATGGAGGGAACCAGCCGGGAATATGCCCCCATAGAGTATCCGGCAGTAGCTAATCTGGACGTGACAAACGCCCTTGTGGCAGCTGCGAAAGAAAAAGGACTTTCCTGTCATACAGGTGTTGTCCAGTGCAAAGACGCTTTTTACGGACAGCATGAGCCTGAAGCAATGCCAGTTGGTTATGAGCTGCTCAACAAATGGGAGGCCTGGAAGCGCCTGCACGTCAAGGCCAGTGAAATGGAGTCCGCCGCCCTCTTTGTGGTGGCTGATGCCCTGAACTGCCGCTGCGGCAGCTGCTTCCATGTGGTCTGGAACCAGGAGCGTGAAAAGGCCGGCTTGGACCAGGACATGAGCGAGGACACCACCTCCGCCGTTCAGGTGGGCGTGGAGGCCCTGAAGCGGCTCATTCAGGCCGATCGCGCGGCCCAATAAGCTTCCCTGAGAAAAGCGCCCCCTGTCATGCGCCCCCGGATGCGGACGGAAAGCTGACCTGCCCCGGTCGGTACCCCATGCGGCTATCCCATCAGAATCATGTCAGTTATACCCCGGCTGACACAGCCTCCTGAGAACAGAAGGAGGCACCCCCACCTCCTTGCCCTCGGCCACGCCGGGGGCGCTTTTTTTGACTGGCATCTGAAAAAAATTCAGCAGGCCTGAAAAAAAGTCTTGTTTTTCCTGTTAAAAAGCGTTAAGATGATACTTGCGCCGGAGGACGCGCAGCATTTTACAAAGGAGAAAATCACATGGAGCGTATCTTTCATCTGAAAGAGAACGGCACCTCCGTCAAAACGGAGATCCTGGCCGGTCTCACCACATTCATGACGATGGCCTACATCATCGCCCTGAACCCCAACCTGCTGACCAACTTTGCCGTGGGCACACCCCTGTGGAACGGTGTGTTCCTGGCCACCTGCATCGCCAGTGCCATCGGCACCGTGGTCATGGCCTTCCTCGCCAACAAGCCCTTTGTCATGGCGCCCGGTATGGGCCTTAACAGCTTCTTCGCCGTCATCGCCGGCAATGTGGCCGCCATGTTGAACACCGACTACACCAGCGCTTTCCAGGCGGTGCTGTGCATCATTCTGGTGGAGGGTATCGTTTTCCTTCTGCTGAGCATTTTTAACATTCGTGATAAGATCGTCACCGCTATCCCTTTGGGTGTCCGTCTGGGTATCGGTCCCGCCATCGGCCTTATGCTGATGAACATCGGCCTGGGCTCCAACGTGGGAATCTATGCCGAGGGCAATGGCTATACCTCCCCCTTCTATGTCATGCGTGACTTCTTCGGCGCCATGACCCCCAGCGTGATCAAGGATCACATGGGTGCCGAGTACAGCCAGATGGTCCTGACTGTTATCACCATGTTCATCGGCCTGTTTGTCATCATCCTGCTGGCCAAGAAGGGCGTCAAGGCCGCCGTGCTGGTGGGTATGCTGGTAGCTTCCGTGATCTACTGGGCCGGCTGCTTCATCTTCCTGGGTACCAATCCCTTTGCCTCTCTGGAGGGCGCATCCTTCCTGCCGCCCTTCCATGATATGGTGGAGACCACGCTGTTCAAGTTTGACTTCACCGACTTCTTTAATATCGGCTGGTTCACGGCGATCAGCCTGATCATCACCTTCTGCATGATCGATATGTTCGACACCATCGGCACCCTGGTGGGTACGGCCTCCCGCGCCGGCATGACCGACAAGGACGGCAATATGCCCAACATGAAGGAGGCCCTGCTGTCCGATGCCGTGGGCACCGTGGCCGGCGCCTGCTGCGGCACCTCCACCGTTACCACCTTCGTGGAGTCCGCCTCCGGCGTGGAGGCCGGCGGCCGCACCGGCCTGACCAGCCTGACCGCCGCGTTCATGTTCCTGGCCTGTATGTTCATCGCGCCCGTGGCGGCCGTCATTCCCGCTGCCGCTACCTCCTCCGCCCTGATCTACGTGGGCATCCTGATGCTCCAGGGCCTGAAGAACGTGGATTTCGACGATCTGGACCAGGTGGTTCCCGTGTTCCTGATGCTGCTGGCCATGCCCATCTCCGGCTCCATCGGCCACGGAATCGGTATTGCCATGATCTCCTACACCGTGATCAAGGTGTTCTCCGGCCGTGCCAAGGATGTGTCTGTCCTGACCTACGTTATCTCCCTGCTGTTTATCATCAAGTTTTTCGCCGTCGTCTAAACGGTCAGCGGCCCCCGGCACAGCCGGGGGCCGCTTTTCAGCCATGCGCACCGGCTCTTGGTCGGAGCGCATATTTTTATTGTTTCTGCTCGGCCTTGTATGCAATGGCCTCCTTCTGGTAGTCCAGCGCCGCCTGCCGCAGCTCGGCAATGGCGGCCTCGTCCAGCTGGCCTTTGATCTTGGCGGGGGAGCCGAAGGCCAAAGACCCGTCCGGTATCTCCACGTTCTGCGGTACCAGCGCCCCCGCGCCGATCAGGCAGTTGCTGCCGACTTTCGCGCCGTTCAGCACGATGGCGCCCATGCCGATGAGGGTGTTGTCACCCACGGTGCACCCATGGAGAATGGCCCCGTGGCCCACCGTTACGTTTTCGCCCACCGTCACCGGATGGTCGTAGTCCACGTGCACCACACAGTTATCCTGGATATTCGTGCCCGCACCGATGGTGATCGGCGCCCGGTCGCCCCGCAGCACCGCGCCGAAGAACACGCTGCTGTTGGCGCCCAGGGTCACGCTGCCCCGGACGGTGGCGTTTTCCGCCACAAAGGCGGAGGGATGGATGACGGTTTTTTTCATGGCTGCACCTCGCAAAAGTTTTCCTGCATTGTATCACAACTTTCCGGGAAAATCGACAGTCACGGTAAAATTTGTGCTTACATTTTTCGTCAGAATATGTTATACTGATGTCAGGTAATGGTGAGCAAAAGGGGAACGCATGGTCGTGTGCCATGTGCCTTTTTGTGTATATATGTGTATGTATGTTGCGGATAAGGAGCGTGTGTGATGTTTGCAGCGGGTGATCTGGTGGTATACGGCGGCGAGGGCGTCTGCCGGGTGGAGTCCATAGGGCCATCCGGTCTGGCCTATGACGGCGGCGACAAGGTCTACTATCATCTTTCTCCCCTGTACCGCGGCGGCACCGTTATGACTCCGGTGGACACCGCTGTCCTCATGCGTCCCATCATCAGCCGTGACTGTGCGCTGAAACTGATCGCCGCGCTGCCGGTCCTGCCGGAGCAGAAGCCCGCCGAGCGCGGTATGCGTGCTGCCAAGGATTTCTACCACCAGCTGGTGCTCCGCTGTGACTGCGCCGAGCTGGCCGCCATGATCCACGGTATCTGCCGCAAGCGGGCGTGGGCCCTGCGCCATGGTAAGAAGGTCAGCCAGATGGATGAACGCTATCTCAAGCGGGCTGAGGACCAGCTCTACGGCGAGCTGGCCGCGGCACTGGATATGCCCCGGGATCAGATGATCCCCTATATCCGCCAGACCTGGGCCAAGTGGCCCGAGCAGCTGCCCAAGCAGGGGCAGGAGGAGCCGGCGGAGGCTGCTGAAGTGGAATAAGCGGACAGGGACGGCGGGAGCCGTCCCTGTTTTAACAGCAACTCGTATCAAACATTTGGGGCGGAAAGGGTGTATTCTGTTCACAGCGAGAGAAGGGAGCAAGCCTATGTACGAATGGCAGCAGCTGATTCAGACCGTCGTTAATGAGATGGACGACGCCATTATGCGCCGGGACGATCAGGCGTTGACACTGCGGGCGCTGGCGGCACGTCTGCACTATTCTGAGTACCACGCCACCCATAAATTCCGCGAGATCGCGGGTATGTCCCTGCGTACCTACCTGCACCAGCGGCGCCTGGCCTTTGCCCTGAAGGAGGTGCGCGATACCGACCGGCCTTTGTTGGGCATCGCGCTGGACTACGGCTTTTCCGGGCAGGAGGCCTTTACCCGCGCCTTCAAGGCGCTCTACGGCGTTACCCCCGGTGTTTACCGCCGCCGGCCCCGCCCCGTAGTGCTCCGCACCCGCATCCATCCCTTCGATCGCTATATCTTTGGATTGGGAGAGATCGGTATGGTCAAAAGTGAACAGGGCGTCAAGACGTATTTCTACTTTGTGCCGGGGCAGTACTTCAAGTATATCCGGCCCATCAGACGGGAGAAATAAGAAAGCAGGGCAGCCCAACGGGCTGCCCTGTTTTTCAGATCAAGAATTCCGCAGGGACGTCGTGGGAGGAAAACAGCAGCGGCGACAGCGTTCTGGCGTAGGCCCCGGTGTTCCCCACGGCCACAAGATCTCCCACCGCCAGCGCCGGACCGGTGAAGTTCTTAGCCAGCACGTCCACAGCGCAGCAGAGGTTTCCTGCGATGTCTACGGTCTCGGTGATGCCGGTATCCTCCGCAGGCAGGGCGGTGATGGGGAAGGCGGTCTCGCCGGTAAACAGAGGTTCCTGAGGCGCAAGGGGGCCTTCTCTGGCGGCGTTACGCAGCATGGCGGCAAGAGAGGGCTTCTGGAAGCCGTTGAGACAGTTTTCTACGATGACATAGGTGGTGCCGTGGGACGTCTTTTTGTCTACCACAGGCAGATAGTACGTTCCCGCCTGTGCTGTCAGAAACCGCCCGGACTCCACCAGCAGCCGTGCGCGGAGGGTACGGGCGTTTTCCTCTGCCACGGCCTGTGCACATTGCTTCAAGGTGCTCATGTTCAGCGGCGGTTGGCACGCCGGGTCGTAAACGATGCCTACTCCGCCGCCGAAGTTGATATACTCGATGGCACAGTCCAGAATATCGCGGACGCGGAGGGCCAGCGCGAAGCAGTTTTTGTAGTAGCGGGCGAGAGTGTCCGCGGAGAGATTCTGGGAGCGCAGGTGAATATGGAGGCCGCAGACGGCTGCCGGCAGCGTTTGCAGCAGAGTTTTCAGTGCCGGGAGGTCGGACTCGTCGATGCCGAACTTGGATGTCCCGCCCGCACCGCCGTCCATACTGAAAGCGGGGTTCACGCGCAGGCCGATGGCCTTTGTCTCGCCGCGGGCAGCGGCCATAGCGGCGATTCGCCGTACCTCGCCGATAGAATCGGCGATCAGATGACAGTTATCCCATGCGGCGGCCAGCGCACGATCACTTTTGCCGGCTGCGGAGAAGTAGATATCCTCTTGCGCGATCCCGCATTCCGCGGCCAGGCAGACCTCACCCGCACTGGCCGCATCCGCGCCGATGCCCAGCGCCGCAAGGTGCCGTATTACCGGTGGGAAGGGGTTGGCCTTCACGGAGAACAGAATATCAAAGCCGGGGAAGGTCCTGTGGAGAGTCTCTGCCTGTGCGGTAAGGATCTCGCGGGAGTAAATGTAGCAGGGCGCGTGCTGACGCGCCAAGGCGAGGGCATTTTCGCTCATGGGGCACCATCCTTTCGTGTACTGTTGATGACAGTATAGCATAGGGTGGAGGGGAAAGGCAAAACATTCCTTGCACGCCGACGTGAAGTGTGCTACAATACGGCGTGGATATGCGGGCGTGGTGGAATTGGTAGACTCGATGGATTTAGGTTCCATTGCCAACAGGCGTGCGGGTTCGAATCCCGCCGCCCGCACCAAAAAGGGAAAGACACATATTCATGTGCCTCTCCCTTTTTGGTATGATGAACAGGAGGCGGCTCTATGAAACGAATAGCGTCCATACAGGACATCTCCTGTCTGGGGCGGTGCTCGCTGACGGTGGCGCTGCCGGTGATCTCCGCCATGGGGGTGGAGTGCGCCATCGTGCCCACGGCGGTGCTCAGTGCGCACACGGCGTTTCCGGGCTTTGTCAGCCGGGATCTCAGCGACCAGCTGCCGGCCATCGCCGATCACTGGCGGTCCCAGCAGGTGCATTTTGACGCGCTCTATACCGGTTACATCGCCTCCGCGCCCCAGGTGCAGCAGGTGATGGACTTTTTCGACGCGGTGAAGAGCCCGGATACGCTGCTGATCGTGGACCCGGCCATGGCGGACCACGGGAAGCTGTACAGCGGGTTTGACGGCGCTTTCCCGGCGGCGATGGCCCGCCTGACAGCTCGGGCGGACGTGGCGCTGCCCAATATCACGGAGGCCTGTCTGCTGACCGGTACGCCGTACCGGGAGGAGGTGGACGAGGGCTTTGCCCGTGAGCTGCTGCGGGGGGTGGCTGCGTTGGGGGCGAAGAAGGTGATCCTCACCGGGGTGTCCTTTGCGCCGGATAAGCTGGGCGCTATGGGCTATGACAGCGGCGCGGGGACGTATTTCACCTGTCTTGGTCCGCGGAACCCGGCATCCTTCCACGGCACGGGGGATATTTTCGCCGCCGTCGTCACCGGCGGGCTCATGCGGGGCATGACGCTGGAGCAGGCGGCTTCGCTGGCGGTGGAATTTGTACTTGCCTGTATCGACGCCACGGCGCGGGACCCGCAGGCCGGGTGGTACGGCGTGGAGTTTGAAAAGGCGCTGCCGCTGCTGTGCGAACGGGTGCGGGAGCTGCCGGAAAACTGAAAAGAAAACAGCCCTGCGGCGCTGCCGCAGGGCTGCTGTGCATTTATTCGGGGTCGCCGTCCGCGTGCTCCGCCGGTTTGTCCCTGGCGGGGGTGCTTTCCGGGTCCTTATCCTCCGGCTTCTCATCGTAGTCCGGCATGGGGATGGGCTCGGACACGATGTTGATGTGCCTGGCGGGGGCCTCGATGGTCTCCGGTACGCTGGGCCGGAAGGCAGGCTGGCTGCTCTTGCTGGCGCCGTAGTTGTCCACGGTCTCCGGGTCGCGGCCCTCGATGATGGCCATCATCTCCTGGCCGGTGATCGTCTCCTTCTTCAGCAGATAGGCGGCGATCTTGTCCAGCAGTTCCCGGTTCTCCCGCAGGATCTGCTTGGCCTCCTCGTGGCACTGGCGCAGGATCTTGATGGTCTCGCGGTCGGCTGCGGCGTAGGTCTCCTGGGCGCAGGTCATGGAGTAGCCGCCGTCCAGATACTGGCTCTGAACGCTGCCTAGGGCCATCATGTCGAACTCGTCGCACATACCGAAGCGTGCCACCAGGTTCCGGGCCATCTCCGTGGCGCGCTCGATGTCGTTGGCGGCGCCGGAGGTCATGGTGTTGCACACCACCTCCTCACTGGAGCGTCCGGCCAGCAGGGTACGGATCTCGGTCAGAATGTCCTCGCGGGACATGAGGAACTTTTCCTCCTCCGGCAGGTGCAGGGTGTAGCCCAGTGCACCCTGGGTGTGGGGGACAATGGTGATCTTGCTGACGGGCTGGGCATTCTTCTGCTTGGCCGCCACCAGCGCGTGACCCACCTCGTGGTAAGCGATAATGCGCTTTTCCGCCTCGGTGATGACGGTGCCCTTCTTCTCGCTGCCGGCGATGACCAGCTCAAAGGACACCAGCAGATCGTCCTGATTTACGGCCCGGCGGCCCTTACGCACGGCGCGCAGGGCGGCCTCGTTTACCAGGTTGGCCAGGTCGGCGCCCACGCAGCCGGCGGTGGCCTGGGCGATCTTTTCCAGGTTCACGTCCTCGGCCAGGCGGATGTTGCGGGTGTGTACCTGCAAGGTGGCCAGACGGCCGGCCAGGTTGGGCCGGTCCACGGTGATGCGCCGGTCGAAGCGGCCGGGGCGCAGCAGCGCCTTGTCCAGCACCTCGGGGCGGTTGGTGGCGCCCAGCACGATGACGCCCTTGCTGGGGTCAAAGCCGTCCAGCTCGGCCAGCAGCTGGTTCAGCGTCTGCTCGCGCTCATCGTTGCCGCCGAAGCGGTTGCCGTCGCGGGATTTACCGATGGTGTCGATCTCATCGATAAAGATGATGCAGGGAGCGACCTTGGCGGCCTCCTTGAACAGGTCACGGACGCGGCTGGCGCCCACGCCCACGAACATCTCCACAAAGTCGGAACCGGAGATGGAGAAGAAGGGGACGCCGGCCTCGCCGGCCACGGCCTTGGCCAGCAGGGTCTTGCCGGTACCGGGGGAGCCCACCAGCAGCGCGCCCTTAGGCAGCTTGGCACCGATGGCGGTGTATTTGCCGGGATTGTGCAGGAAGTCGATGATCTCCTCCAAAGACTCCTTGGCCTCGTCCTGACCGGCCACATCCTTGAAGGTGACACCGGTGGACTTCTCCATGTAGACCTTGGCGTTGGCCTTGCCCACACTGCCGATGCCGCCGAAGCCGCCGCCTCCGGATTTGCTCATCAGACGCATGACCAGCATGAACGCGCCCACGATGAAGATGGTGGGCAGGATATACTGGATCATGATCATCAGGAAGGGGCTCATCTCGGCCTTGTAGAAGCCGGTATAGGCCACATTGTGCGCCTCCAGCAGGGGGAGCAGATCGGCGTTGGAGAGGTACACGGTGTACAGCGTCAGGCCGGAGTCCTTGGACTGGGTGTAGGTTTTTGTCTCCGTCTTGCTGCCGGAGGTGACCTCCTCGGTGAAGACGTAGCCGTCCACGGGGGTGACATAGATGGTGCTGTCCTTGAACAGGATCTCCTTCACCTGATCCTTTTCGATCATGGAGATCATGTCGCTGTATTTGATCTCGTGGCTGGTACTCTTATTGGCGGCGTTGTTGTTGTAGGCGTTGAAATACTGGAACGCCACCGTCAGCACCAGTGCCCACACGATCAGCGTGAGAACGCCGCGGAAACCGCCGTTTTTGCCGTTCTTGCTGCCGCGGTTGTTATTGTTGCTGCTGTTATTATTGGCCATATGTTTATCCTCCGTTTGACTTGTGAGGGGAATATAGTTTCCAAACAGTATACCACACCTGCCCGAAAGTCTCAAGGCAAAGGCAGAGGGTTTTCCTGTAAAATTTCTATGAATGTGCCTTTATATTGACGAAAGGATGTGGTATACTGATGACAATTATATGGATCGCGAGGTATGCCCCATGAGAGAGATAAAGGACACCGAGAACAGACGGCCGCTGCCCGACGCCGAGGCGGACGGCATCATCGAGGGCCGCAACGCGGTCATCGAGGCCCTGCGGACGGAGACGGCTATCGATAAAATTTACATCGCCAAGGGCGAGACGGATAAGACGCTGGGACACATCGCCTCCAAGGCCCGCGCCGCGGGCATCGTGGTGGTGGACGCCGACCGGCGGAAGCTGGACGCCATGAGCCGCACCCATGCCCACCAGGGGGTCATCGCTCTGGCGGCCGTGCGGGAATACGCCACGGTGGAGCAGATCCTGCAGTCCGCCGCCGACAGGGGCGAGGCGCCGCTGCTGGTGGTGTGCGACGAGATATCCGACCCCCACAACCTGGGCGCGATCCTGCGTACCGCCGAGTGTGCCGGGGCCCATGGGGTCATCATTCCCAAGCGGCGCAGCGCCGGGCTGACGGCCATCGTGGCAAAGACCTCCGCCGGCGCGGTGAGTTATATCCCGGTGGCGCGGGTGCCCAACATACCGGCGCTGCTGAAGGACCTGAAAAAGCAGGGCGTGTGGGTGTTCGGTACGGCGGCGGACGGGAATACCACGCTGTACAATGCCGATCTGAAGGGGCCGGCGGCCATTGTCATCGGCTCCGAGGGGGCGGGTATGACCCGCTTGGCGGCGGAGAATTGCGATTTTCTGGTGAGCATTCCCATGAAAGGAAAGATATCCTCGCTGAACGCCAGCGCGGCGGCGGCCATACTGCTGTACGAGGCTGTGCGGCAGCGGGGATAACGGAAAGCGAGGCGGAACAGGAAGAAAACAGGAAAGAACAGCATGAGAAGGCGACGGGACGAGGAACTATACGGCGCGTTCGACGAGCAGGAGGACGAGCTTTCACTGGAGGCCATCCTTGCCGAGTACGGCAAGGGTGGGCGTCAGCCTGTCCTGGAGGAGCCGTCGGAGGGGCATCCGTCCCAGCCGGAGCCCGTTCCTGAACCGGAGCCTATTCCGGAGCCGGAACCGGTCCAGAAAGAGGAGCGGGTCCCGGGGCCGGAATATGAATCCCCCGCGCCGGATCGGGTGGCGTTGAAGGATATCATGTCCCAGACGGTGGACGCGGTGCTGGAGGACGAGGATGACGGCGTCATCGCCCAGCCGGTGCCCCTGCGGGAGCGTCTTGCGGCGGTGCTGGAGAGGCTTCGCCGTCCGGCGGCGGAGCAGAAGCGCCGTCCGGCTTTTCAGGACACCGAGCAGCTGTTCGACGAGCCGGAGGAGGAACCGGAGCCGGAGGAACCGCCGGAGCCGGAGCCCCTGCCGGAGGACGTGCTGCGGGAGGCCAAGCGCCGGTGCAGCCGACTGCGCGGCGGACTGATATGGGGGATGCTCCCGGCGCTGGCACTGGTGGCCGCGGCGGTGCTGCAGGAGTTGGAAAAGCTGCCGTCGGCATGGTTGGACGAGTCGCTGCTGCGGTGCGCCGCCCTGGGGGCGGGGCTGCTGCTGACAGCGCTGGCCTGTATGCCGGTGTGGAAGCAGGCCGTGTCGCTGCTGCGTGAGGGAAGGGCGGGCTGTGAGCTGTGCGCCGCTGTCGCCGTGCTGACGCAGCTGATCTGCTGTGTGTGCGGCATGGTCACGGGCAGTACCCGGGCCACACCCTATGCCGCCGCCGGCGCGCTGCTGATCCTGGCCTGCCAGTGGGGGCTGTACCTGGAGGCATCGGCGCTGCGGAACGCCTATCACCTGCTGGTGCTCAACGGCACCGTGCCCTATGTGGCGTCGGTGACGGCGGCGGGCGTATGCAGGCAGCAGGGGACGGCAGAGGGCTTTTACCGTCTGTGCAGCAAGCCCGATCCGGCGCGGAGATGGCAGAATTACGCCCTGCCGCTGGTGCTGGCCACGGCGGCGGTGCTGTCCGGCGTGGTGTGCTTTTCCGGTGGGAATATGAGCGATTTCCCCTGGGTGCTGACGGCGCTGACCACCGCCGGCGCGGGGCTGGGGATTCCCCTCAGCGGGGCCCTGCCCATGTACTATCTGTCCCGGCGGCTGAGCCGCAGCGGCTGTGCAGCCGCAGGCTATGCCGGGGCGAAGGCGGTCAGCCGGCCGCGGCGGCTGGTGCTGACGGACGACGATCTGTTCCCGGCGGGAACGGTGACACTGAACGGCTATAAGGTCTTCGGCGAGGAGCGCAGCCGCGCGGTGTCCTACGCCGCGTCGGTAGCCAGGGCGGCTGGCAGCAGCCTGACGCCGCTGCTGGAGCGCCAGCTCACCGCCGAGGGAGGTTTTCACCTGTCGGTGGAGTGGGTGAACTACTGCGAGGAGGGCGGCGTGGAGGCCAATATCCGGGGCGAAACGGTGCTCATGGGCAGCGCGTACTTTATGAAAAAGCGCAAGGTGGCCCTGCCCCGGGATATGAAGCTGTCTACCGGTGTGTTTCTGGCGGTAGACGGGGCGCTGACAGCGGTGTTTGCCGTGAAATATCAGCCCTCCCGCAACGCGGAATGGGCCCTGCGGACGCTGAAGCGGTTTCACATCGTGCCGGTGCTGGCCGTGCGAAGCGGCAACGTGACACCGGGGCTGATCAAGCGGAAATTCGGCGTGGACGCCAAGCCGGTGTATCCGGACGTGTCCACGCGGTTGGCGCTGGCCCAGCTGGCGGAACAGCAGGGCGAGCAGCCCTGCGTGGCCATCTGCCGGGAGGGGCTTATGCCGCTGGTGGAGTCTGTGGCCGGGAGCCGCCGGGCGGTGAAGGCTGTACGGACCGCCACCATCCTTAGCTACATCGGCGCGGCGGCAGGCGTGGCGCTGGCCTACTATCTCACCTCTGTGGGCAATTTTGCCCTGCTGACGCCCATTGCCATGGTGCTGTATCAGGTGCTGTGGCTGCTGCCGACGCTATTGCTGGCCGGGCTGGTGAAGCACTACTGACGGAGACTCCGTCGCTTTGCCCATAGAACAAAGCCTGCCATTGTACAACCTGACGAAAAGTGCGGGAGTATCCCGCACTTTTCCCACAAATATCTAAATTAGAGGTTGTCAGGCTTGAAGAAATACTATATAATCGGTACGTTGAGCTACTGTCCGCGGCTGTGGGCGGCGGACTTCAAGAAAATGAAGGGAGAACATCATCACTATGACTGCTAACGACATTCGCAATATCGCCCTGCTGGGTCACGGAGGCTCCGGCAAGACCTCTCTGGCTGAGCAGATGCTCTTTATGACCAAGGGTACTGACCGTCTGGGCAAGACCGCCGACGGCAACACCACCTGCGACTATGATGCCGAGGAGATCAAGCGCCAGATATCCATCTCCCTGGCCTTTGCCCCCGTGCAGTATAAGGGCAAGAAGATCAACGTCATGGACGCCCCCGGCAACTTCGATTTCTCCGGCGAGGCCGTGTGCGCTATCCGCGCCGCCGAGTGCGCCGTCATCGTGGGCAACGCCAAGGACGGCCTGTCCGTGGGTATGGAGCGTACCTGGAAGATGCTGGGCAAGAAGCCCCGGATGATGTTCATCAACCGCGTGGAGGAGGCCAACTCCGACTACGCGTCCTGCATTGAGGCCATCAAGGCCAAGTACGGCACCGCCATCGCCCCCATCGTGGCTACCAAGGCCGACGCCAACAAGGCTGTCACCGTCATTGTGGACCTGCTGCACAACAAGGCCTACGACGCCAAGGGCGAGTGCGCCATCCCCGGCGACATGGCCGACGAGGTGGAGGCCCTGCGCGCTGAGCTGATGGAGGCTGCCGCCGGCGCCGACGAGGAGCTGATGGAGAAGTTCTTCGAGACCATGGAGCTGTCCGCCGAGGATATGGCCAAGGGCCTGAAGATCGGTGTGCGCGACGGCAGCGTGTGCCCTGTGCTGTGCGGCTCCGCCGTCACCGGCATGGGCGTGGACATGCTGATGCAGACCATCGTGGACCTGGTGCCCGTGGCCACCGATATGCCCGCCGAGGCCGCCGAGGATGACGACGGCAACGCCATCGAGGTCGCCTATGACCCTAACGGCCCCACCGCTGCCTTCGTGTTCAAGACCATCTCCGACCAGTACGGCAAGTTCTCCATGATCAAGGTCATCCGCGGTAAGGTCACCGGCGATATGTCCCTGTATAACATGACCACCGGCAACACCGAGAAGCTGGGCCGCCTGTACACCATGAAGGGCAAGAAGGCCGAGGAGACCAAGGAGATCTGCTGCGGCGACATCGGCGCCATCGGCAAGATGGAC
>ERZ825384.3637-NODE-3637-length-13478-cov-3.697534_pt1 | contig 13478 bp, 6 predicted proteins | sample MGYA00519931_ERZ825384 | MGnify/ENA primary metagenome ERZ825384 (study PRJEB31778, sample SAMEA3449200) | human gut metagenome | biome: human gut; feature: human-associated habitat; material: faeces | place: United Kingdom | collected 2010/2012 ...
TCTTCTGTACGCCTGTAAGCCGATTCATAAGCGTTGACTTTCCTGCGTTGGGCTTTCCTACTATGGCTGTGGCGATGCCGTTTCTGAGTATCTCTCCGCAGTCGTACGTTGCTATAAGACTGTCGATATTTTCTTTTACGGCGGTGACGCTTTTCAGCCAGTCCGCCTTCGCTATTTCGTCCTCGTCCTCGCTCTCGTCGGGATAATCTATCCATACGGCTATCTCCGATGTAATAGCAATTATCTCCTCGCACAGCGCCTCTATCCTGCGGTATAATGCGCCGTCCGTCTGCGCTCTCGCACAGGAAAGAAGCTGATCGTTGCCTGCGTTTATAAGGTCAATCACACCCTCGGCTTCTGTCAGCGACAGCTTGCCGTTTACAAGTGCCTGCTTTGTAAACTCGCCCGCCTGAGCCATTACCGCTCCTGCGGATAATACCGCCTGCAGTACCCTTTTGGTAACATGGATGCCGCCGTGACAGGTTATCTCGGCAGTGTTTTCTCCGGTATAGCTGTGGGGCGCACGGAAGATTAAAAGCACTCCGTCATCGAGCTTTGTACCGTCCGCCGTAATATCTCCGTATGCGGCGGTATAGCCGTCCATCTTTTCGATATCACGCACGGGGTACTTCGGTATAAATACCTTTGCCGCAACTTCAAGTGCGTCCGCTCCTGATATTCTTATCATTGAAACACCGCCGCTTGCCATAGGTGTTGATATTGCCGCTATGCAGTCTGCCATTATATCTTAATCCTTCTTACCGAATAATTTTGCGAAAAAGCCCTTTTTTGCCGGCTTTTCGTCTGTCTGTTCTTCCGTTTCGTCTTCGTCCCTGCTGTCGCTGTCATCGCCGTTATCATAATAGCTTTCTTCCTCCTCTTCGGAAAGTGCCGTTTCGATAAAGCTCTTTTTGAGCAGTTCCTCTCCGCTTTCGTTAAGCGTATATGTCCACAGCTCTGTCGGAGTATTTATAACAAAATCGTCTATATTATCAAGGCTGAGAAGCGTCTGAAGCCGCTCGCCCATAGTATCTATCACCTGCTCCTCCATACCTGAGAAAAATTCCTCGCAGGTTATGTTATACTCATCGGCAGGATTCTTGCCGCCTATTCTCGTGAGGTGGATACCGTCACGCAGATAGGAGGTGTAATCGAGATAATCGCTCCAGTATTCGTTTATTACCTGTAATATGACACGCTTCTGCAGGGCGTTTACCTTGTCCTCGCCGAACTTCTGTGCGGCGGTGCTGTAATCATCGGCAAATTCGTTCTGCCATATATCGACCTCAGACTCGCCTGTCAGGAATGCTTTTCTTCTGCCGAACACAGCGTCACGGTGCTTTTCGCCTATCATAGTGAACTTAAGCAGACGCTTACGCAACTCGAGCGTATCGCCCTGTGCTATACGCTGAATGCGGTCTACCTCACGCAGTACGATCTTATCGTCAATCGGTCTGCCCGTTTCGGCGGTAGGATAATGCCTTTTCGGTATTAACTTCTTTATCTCGTATTTTGTCATTATCTCGTCTTCAAGTGAGATTATGAAACGGCTCTCGCCCACATCGCCCTGTCTGCCGCTTCTGCCACGCAGCTGCATATCGCCTCGTTCGCTCTCGCTCATAAATGTGCCGAGTATAAGCAGACCGCCTGCTGCTACAGCCTCGTCCTTCTGCGATTCGTCAGCGCCGCCCAGCTTTATGTCAACACCTCTGCCCGACATATTGGCTGATATGGTGACAGCGCCGGGTCTGCCGGCTTCCTTTATTATCTCAGCTTCAAGCTCATCGTTCTTTGCGTTGAGCACATTTGCGGTGATGCCCTCCGCCGCAAGACGGTCGCTCAGCTCCTCGCTGAGCTCAATGCTTGACGTTCCGACAAGCACAGGCTGATTCTTTGCGTGGGCGGTCTTTATGCAGTCAATAATTGCGTTGTCCTTTGCCGCTTTTGTGAGATATACTTCATACGGGTGATCGACACGTCTGCAGGGCGTATGGGTAGGTATAACGGTTACTTTAAGGTCGTATAACTGCCAGAACTCGTCCTCCGAGCTTTTCGCAGTACCGGTCATACCGCTGAGAAGCGGATAACGGCGCAGATAGAACTGCATAGGCACAACGCCCATTATAACGCCTCTGCTCGTACAGGTGATGCCCTCCTTAAGTTCAACGGCAGGCTGTAATGAGCCGGGATAGCGGCGGTTCTCTGCCGCTCTGCCTGTGAACTCGTCTATTATTCTTATATTGCCGTCCTTGACGATATAATCAACGTCCTTTTTAAGCAGGAAGCACGCTTTAAGGCAATCTGTAATGCGTATCAGAAGCTCATTGTTCTCCTCGTCATAAAGCCCTGAGCCGTCCGTTATAAGCTCCTCGCACTTGTCCTCGCCCTTTTCGGTAAGGTAGATAGTGCCGAGCTCCTCGTTTATCTCATACATACTGCTGTCAAAATCCTTGACAAACTCGTATACCTCGGGCAGCTTTTCATCGGGCTTTACGGCGGTTTCACCTGCTATTACAAGCGGTACTCTTGCCTCGTCTATCATCATGCTGTCAGCTTCATCGGCTATGCAGAAGTCGAAATCCGTCTGCACGCAGTCCTCAGGCGTATTTGCAACGAAGTCACGCAAAAAGTCAAAGCCTGCCTCTCTTGCGGTTATATATACTATCTGATTTTTATACAGCTCTTTTTTATCCGCAATATCTGTCGAATGTAAAATACAAGCCGAACTTATGCCGAGTGCGTCATATATCGGCTTCATCCACTCGCTGTCACGCTTTGCAAGATAATCGTTGAAGGTGAGTATTCTGACATTGTGACCGTTTTTCGCCATATAGCTTGCGGCAAATGCGGCGCAAAGCGTCTTGCCCTCGCCCGTTTTCATCTCGGTTATTCTGCCCTTTGTAAGCTCTGCGGCGGCGGTAAGCTGTTCGTCATAAGGGATAAGACCGAGGTATTCCTTGCTTGCGATAGCGCAGGCGGCGAATATCTCATTCATATCCGTACTGTCTTTAAACTCGTCTATTGTGCCGACCTCGGCGAGTGAGCGTATTTTTTCGATGGATATATAAGTTTCAGCCATTTTTGCTGTCCTTTCAGAATAGAATTATTGCAGTGCCGTGAAAACGGCATTTTAATGCTGTCTCAGCTTGTAGAAAAAGTTTGTTTTTATAAAAAATAGAGCAAATTCTCTAACCCTAACCCCAAACCCCTTCCCCGTGGTGAAGGGCTGTGTATGCTTTGTTGCCTCTGCATCGTGCAGAGCCTTTGGGCATACACGCCCGGCGTCCGTGCCGGGGCTGAGTGTGGGGCTACCGCCCCTAGTCCCTGTCGGGGGCTCCGCCCCTGCGACCCCATTTTCAAAAATCATATAGGTTTTTCGACAGTCAGAAACAGCATTTCAAAGCCGTCTATATCGTTTATTTTACCACAGTGAAATGAAAAAAGCAATTATTTTTAAAAAGCACTTGAAAAATACGGATAAATGTGCGATAATAATATTATTATGGCGGTTTTATGCCACACGATAAATTACTAAAAATCTGTAAAGGAATGACTTACTTTGGACAACAAAAAATACGCAGTAATACTTGCCGCAGGTGATGGCAAAAGAATGAAATCCGACAAGCCTAAGGTTCTTGCCGAAGTGCTGTTTCAGCCTATGCTCCGCTGGGTGCTTGATGCTGTAAAGCAGGCCGGAGTTGACAATACCGCAGTTATAGTCGGCGCTCACAAGGAGCAGGTAACGGCTTATCTTGATACGCTCGGCGAATACCCCGCATTTGAGCAGAAGGAAAGGCTCGGTACGGGTCACGCAGTAATGCAGGCAAAATCTTTTATCGAAAAGGCGCAGGCTGAAAATGCGGATATACTGGTGGCGTGCGGTGACGCTCCGTTCATTGACACAGACACCATAACAGGCTCTTATGAGTATCACAAAAACAGCGGCAACGATGTTACGGTAGTTTCCGCTATTGTCGATAACCCCACAGGCTATGGCAGAATAATAAAGGAAAACGATACTTTCAAGGCTATCGTTGAGCAGAAGGACTGCGACAGCGAACAGGCAAAGGTAAGAGAAATAAACTCGGGTATCTACTGGTTCAAAGCGGAAAAGCTGTCCGGACTTTTAGATAAGCTCGGCAACAACAATGCCGCAGGCGAATATTATCTTACCGATACTGTTGCCGTTGCCGAAAAGAAGGGCGTATACACGGCAGACAGCACGGACGTTGTACTCGGCGCAAACAGCCGCAGTCAGCTTGCCGCACTGAATGAAGTCGCAAGAAAGAGAAAGCTCGCTGAACTTATGGACGAGGGTGTGGATATTCCTCTGTCGGACGGAATCATAATCGGTAAGGATGTAAAGATCGGTCACGATACGGTTATACTTCCGAATACGATAATCAAGGGAAAAACGGTTATCGGCAACGGCTGTGAGATAGGTCCTAACAGCTATATAGCCGACTGCGTTATAGAGGATAACGTTATCCTGAACAACGTACAGGCGCACGAAAGCAAGGTAGACAGCAAGGCTAAGGCAGGTCCGTTTGTACATCTGCGTCCGAATACTTATCTGCACAGCGGCGTAAAGATAGGCGACTTTGTAGAGGTCAAGAACTCCGAAATCGGCATAAACACCTGCATAGCACATCTTACATATGTCGGCGACAGCGATGTGGGCAAGGGCGTAAACTTCGGCTGCGGCTGTGTAACGGCAAACTATGACGGTATAAAGAAGTACCGCACCACAATAGGCGACAACGCATTTATCGGCTGTAACACAAATTTGATAGCGCCTGTTACTATCGGGGATAATGCGACTACTGCGGCAGGCTCGACTATCACGAAGAACGTTCCTGCGGATTCTCTTGCGGTGGAACGTGGTCAGACAAGAATTATAGAACACTGGGAAAAGAACAGCAAGCGTATAAAAAAGGCATAAGGAGGAAAACAGGTGGAGGTTTTTCTTTCGGTGCTGTCGGTCGCCGGAATCATTCTCGGCGCTGTACTGCTGATAATGATAATATCCTTTCTGCTGTCCGCTATACTTTATGAGAGCGTTTTCGGAAAGCGGTTCGAGATATACGATTCCGCACATCTGCCCGACCTTAACGATTATAAGGGGCTTGTAAACGAGCCGGTAACATTCCCGTCAAAGCGAGGCTATAAATACACCGGGTTTTACTACCACGATGAAAGCTATGACAGCTTCAGGGGACTTATAGTTTTCTCGCACGGCATATTTGACGGACATCTCAGCTATCTGCCCGAAATAGCGTATTTTGCAAGACGGGGATACAAGATATTCGCCTTTGACAACAGCGGCAGTCATTTAAGCGGAGGAAAGTCACTGCGTGGGCTTCCTCAGTCGGCGGAGGATCTTGATGCGGCGTTAAGTTACGTCACAAAGACAAACACGCTTCCGCTGTATCTGTTCGGTCACAGCTGGGGAGGATATGCGGTATCTGCTGTGCATTGCTATCATCTTTATGATATAAAGGCGGTATTCGTACAGAGCGGATTTGACCAAACAAGCGAAATGGTGCTTGAAGAAGGCTCTGCTATGATGGGCAGATGGATATATATCCTTAGAGCCTATATAAAGCTGTACGAGCGTATGAAATACGGCAAGGCGGCAGGCTACACAGCCCACGCAGGAATAGCGAAAGCAACCGCAAACGGCACTAAGTTCCTTATACTGCACAGCACGGACGATAAGACGATAAGCCTTAAAAACAGCGTGCTTGCAAATGTTGAGAAAAACGATAATATCACTCTTATAACCGAAAAGAACAAGGGTCACAACTCTCTTGACAGCGACAGAGCGATAAAGCACAAGGCACAGCTTGACACGCTTTTTGAAACGACCTATCCGAAAAATCAAAGGACTAACAAGAATAGAAGAGAACTGTTCAGCGAAAAGGTCGATAAACAGATCTACTACGAGCTTGACGGCAAGCTGATGAAGCTGATAGCCGATTTTTACGAAACGGCTCAGAGTGGGAAGGGTTTCAGCAGTGCGGGGGTGCAGGGGAAAAAGAAAAGTCATAAATAACGTTTGACGTTATAAAATAAGGAAAATCAGGAGATAAGAAGAAATGAACATTTTCAAGAAAATACCGGCGGTGATAGCGTCTGTTGCGGTTATTGTATCGCTCTCGGCTGTTGCCGTATCGGCAAACAGCTATGTTCCCGAGGTATCCGACGTGGTAACGGAAGATATTGAGGTCGTTTTTGATTCTGCAACAAAAGCACAGCGTGAGCAGGCACAGCAGATAATCGCCGACTATATCGCCAAGAACATACCCAACGGCATTGCGGATGTTTCCAAGATGGATAAGGTTGCGACGTATGTGGCGTCGTTCACTTACGACAAGAGCAATTCCGATCCGTATCTTATGGTGCTCAACGGTTCGGGCAATCCTTCTGCCAGTGCAAAACTCGCCGTTTATATGCTGGAACAGGTAGGTCTGACCGCAAAAATAAGATATGCGTACAGTGAAAATGAAGAGATACCTATGAAAACAGCCACATCTATGGCGACCACTGCGGTAAGGCTCGGTGACGGATCGGTTTATCTGCTTTATATCGGCGGCGACGTACTCGGTCAGAAAACTTTCATTTCACAGAAGTTGAATTCACGATTCCTTTATAAAGAGATCTCAAAAAACAAATACGCCGTTTATTCGTGGATACAGTTTGACGATGAGGTAAAAGGCTATGACAAGGCTACACAGACTGTTATGAATATCCCCGGATATATCGACGGTCACAAGATAGAGGTAATAGCAGAAGAGTTTACCAGAGGCTGTATCGGTGTTTCAAAGGTAACCATACCCAATACAGTTACCGAGATCCGGCGTGGCGCTTTCGTTTACACAAAGCGCATACAGAGCATTTCTATTTCAAGCTCGGTTAATAAAATTGCCGATGATGTATTTTCAGGCAACAACTGCCTTAAATTCACCGTTGACAGCAACAACAAGTATTTTCAGGCTATAAACGGCGACCTTTACTCTAAGGACGGCAAAACGCTTGTTTCTGCCACAGGTTCGTCAATGACAAAAATCCCGAGCTTCGTTGAAGTTATCGGCGGCGACGCATTCTGCGGAAACAACCATATAGTTGATATTACGATTCCTGCAACCGTCAAGAAGATAAGCTATGCCGCTTTCGCTTCATGCAAAAATTTACGCAATGTAATAATCGAGGGTAACGGACTTACCACTGTCGAATCCAGAGCCTTCCAGACAACGAATCTGATTTCGCTCAACATTCCCGCCTCTGTGACCTCTTTCAGTTATGATGCTTTCGACTGGGCTGAAATCATACTTGTAATCTGTCCGGATGGAGAGATTTCACAAAAGCTTACGGGCAAAGATAAAATTCAAAACCTGCTTGTTGATACATCAGGCACATTGACCGGCAGATCATTTACCAAAAAGCCCACCTGTGAGAGTGACGGTGAACTGAAAGTCACTTTTTCAACAGGTTCGTCGAAAACTTATACCATTCCGAAGTCGAATCTTTATCACGATTATAAGGTCGATGCAATAAAGTCGGAAGCCTGTGCAAATGACGGCAGTATAACTTACCGTTGTGCCTTCTGCAATTCCTACAGAACCGAAGATACCGCTTATGCCACAGGACACAGCTTTTCATCGACATGGACGCTCGACAAAGCGCCCACCTGTGCCGAGCAAGGCTCGCAGTCACGCCACTGTACGAAGTGCGATAAAAAGACAGATGTAATATATGTTGCCCCCACAGGAAACCATACTTATACCGCCTGGAAAACAACCAAAAATCCCGACTGTACTAAACCCGGTGAGCAACGGTGCAGCTGCACGGTCTGCGGCAAGGTGCTTACAAGAGAGCTTGATCCGTTGGGTCATAAATACGTTGATACCGTGGTCGATGCGACCTATGACGCAAAGGGCTACACCCTGCATAAATGCTCGGTTTGCGGCTCTTCCTACAAGTCCGACTACACCGACATTCTCGTTCTCGGCTATGTCAAGAACCTCAAAGTAACCCGTCAAAACCCAAAATTCATAACGCTCGAGTGGTCAATGTCAACCGATGGCAGCGGCTATGAGGTCGAGCAGTACAAGGGCGGCAAATGGGTACGGATTTCCAAGACCGACAGCAGTGCCAATTGCGCTCTCACCGTCACAAATCTTACTCCCGGTACATCCTATACATTCCGTGTAAGACTGCGTAAAGTGTCAGGTTCTACCGTTCAGTACGGCGGCTATATCAGAGCCGTTGCGACTACTGTTCTTCCCAATGTAACCACATTCACAGCCCCCGCTGCAACAAGCAGGACAATAACGCTCAAATGGGATAAGAATGCCGATGCGACAGGTTATGTTGTCGAGCAGTACAAGGGCGGAAAATGGACTCAGATTTTACAGACAGCGAACAACACAACCTTACAGTGCACAGCATCTTCACTCGCTCCCGAAACACGCTATTCATTCCGCATAAAGTCGTATAAGAAGACCGGCAGTGCTGTTGTCTGCAGCGATTATACGAATATTGCGGCGACTACAAGAATTGCGTGTGTTTCAGGTCTTACGGCAAAATCATCAACCGTTTCTTCTGTTACACTTTCGTGGAACAAGGTTGCTTCGGCTACGGGATATGTCGTTGAAATCTATAAGGGCGGAAAGTGGAATACAGTCCTTACCACAAAGAACAACACTGCTCTTTCCTGCAAGGTAACGGGTCTTGCGGCAGGCTCAACATATAAAGCCCGTATCAAGTGCTACCGCCTTGCAAACGGTGCGTACTCATTCAGCGAATACCTTGAAGCTGACGTGAACACAAAGATAGCAAACGTTACAGGCTTCAAGGCTTCCGGCAATACAGCATCATCAATAACATTCTCGTGGAATAAGAATACCGCCGCTACAGGCGGCTATATCGTTGAGATTTACAAGGGCGGTAAGTGGACGCAGATTTTAAACGCAAAAAGCAACACAACCCTTACCTGCACAGCAACAGGGCTTTCGGCAAATGCAACATATTCAGTGCGCATAAAGTCCTTCAAAAAGACAACCGCAACCACATATTTCAGCGATTATCTTACGTTCTCAGCCGACACCCGTATACCCAACGTTACAAGCCTTACATATAAAGCGGATTCCGCTTCACAGGTAACTCTCAGCTGGAGCAGGAACACTGCAGCCGACGGATATACAGTAGAAATCTACAGGGGCGGAAAATGGGAGCAGGTGCTGTGTGCAACCTCGAACACAAAGCTTTCCTGTAAGATAACAGGTCTTGCGGAAGGCTCGACCTATTCTGTACGCATAAAGAGCTACAAGGTGAAAAACGGCAGAACCGTATTCAGCGAATATCTGAAAAGCATCGCTACAACAGGTCTTAACCCCGTTGCAAAGCTTGGGGAGCAGAAAAACAGCACAGCCTCATCAATCCGTTTTTCGTGGGCAAGAAAAAGCTGTGCAACAGGATATATCGTAGAGATCTATAAGGGTGGGAAATGGAATCTTGTAACAAAAACCACCTCAAACACAGTCACCTCCTGCCAGATAACGAATCTTAACTCAGGTACGTCATATACCTGCCGTGTAAGAGCATATCTTACCGTAAACGGTTCGACAATATACAGTGATAATGTAAGAACGGTGCAGACAACAAAATAATATCACGGCTTTACGAGCGACGGTTTTATGAACCGCCGCTCGTTTTTTTGCCTGTTACACAGCCGTTTCCCTCTTTTTAACTTAACTTATAAATGTAAATTTCGTTAGTTTCACGAAACGTTACATTAAGTAACTAAAAAACAGGTTAACTGAACATTCAAACCGTTATTTAAGTTCCGCTTTGGCGAAATTTTGTGTAAATACTACTTTAAATTGTATTAAATGCACATAAATCGCTTTTAACTGTTGTGAAATTCACAGAAATAATCGACTTTGTTAAGTAAATTTAGTTAAACCTGTTGACTTTAAATGAAGCGGCATGATATTATGAGGTTAAGCTAAGAAACCAGGAGGCTATATCAGAATAATAGCAGAAGGAGTGAAATCATGACAGGTTTTAAGAAAAGACTGGCAAGCACGGCGCTTGCCACAGCAATGACGCTTACCGCTTTACCTGTATCCGTGTTTTTAATAAGCACAGATGCTGCGGCAGGAGTTCCGAACGGATTTGCGTATACGCAGGGAACAAGATTCATGCTTGACGGAAGTCCGTTCTACTATGCAGGCACAAACTGCTACTACCTAACGTTCAAATCGCAGGAGGCGGTAGACAGCGTATTCAAAGACGCAGAGGCGATGGGGCTGAAAGTTATCAGAGTCTGGGGCAACCTTGATGTAGGTGTCAAGACAGGTACGACAGACAGCGAAGGAAAGCCGGTATTTACAAACAACAATGACGGCCCAGGTGAAAAGGACGGAATATATTTTCAGTATTTCGACAAGGCTCTGGGTAAGCCGGTAACAAACTTCGGTGAAGACGGCATAAAGAAGCTCGACTACGCATTATATCAGGCCGAAAAGCACGGTATAAAGCTGCTTATCACCTTTACTAACTACTGGGATGCTTTCGGCGGTATGGGTCAATACGTCAAGTGGGCAGAGGAGCTTGGCATAACCGGACTTAAAAAAGACGACTTCTACACAAACGAAACGCTCAAGGGCTGGTATAAGGATTATGTCAACGGTCTGCTGAACCATACGAACCCGTATACAAACAGAAAGCTGAAGGATGAGCCTTCCGTATTTGCGTGGGAGCTTTCAAACGAGCCGAGATGCAATACCGACGCTCAGTGTAAGGACAATATACTTTATAACTGGGCAAAGGAAATGAGCGAATATGTAAAGAGCATCGATCCGAATCACATGGTATCGCTCGGCGACGAGGGCTTTTACAATAAACCTTACGGGTATTACAACGAATATACTACATCCAATTATGCCTTTTACGGTGCAGAGGGCGTTGACTTTGAAAAACTGATGACGATCGACACGCTCGACTTTGGTACTCCTCATCTTTATCTTGATCAGTGGGGAATGAAGCACACAGGCACAGGACAGGACGATCTGCTCTGGTTTAAGATACACGGCGAAACCTGTGCGGAGCTTGGCAAGCCCGTTATACTCGAAGAGTTCGGTCTTACAGATAGAACAATCCGTGACAGCGAGTATAAGCAGTGGTTTGAGGTGCTTGAGGGTAATGTCTACGATACGGTCGAATATGCAGGCACAAACTACTGGATGATAGCCTCATACATTGACGGCGCACTTTATCCCGACTATGACCAGTATACCGTTTACGGTCCGGAGGGAACAGATACCGAAAGCACAAGACAGCTTATCATGAAGCACGCCGCAAATATGACGGCAAAGAATAACGTCAACACGATAGCAAGCGACAAGCTGAGCTTCGACAGAGCTGACAATACCGACCTTACGGTAACAGCAACTATGAAGGAGGGTGCAATAAGCGGTATAACCCTTGACGGAAATGCGCTTACAGAAGGCAAGGACTTCACGATAAACAACAACTCCGTAACTATAAAGGCAAGCTATCTTAAAACACTGGAGCTTAAAAGCCATGTGTTCACGCTTAACTGCACGGCAGGCAGCAGCCCGAAGTTCACAGTAAACGTAACCGATGTGACGATTCCCGCACCGACGCTCGATAAATATATCGCTACAGTTGACAAGAACCTGCGTCACTATAAGCAGGTGAATGTTGGCTATGACAAGAAGACAAGCGAATTCAGAGGTATAACGGTAAACGGCAAATATCTCACGGCAGGTACGGATTATACCGATAACGGCGGCTTAGTCACATTCTCAGACAGCTTTATAAAATCTCTCAGCGAGGGCAACGTAACGCTCGTGTTCGACTTCTATGAGGGTGCGGATTGTGAATTCCTGCTTACCGTAACCGATACATCGGCACTGGAAGATATAGATACTTTTGAAAACTACACAGACGATTCTCAGCTACGCAGTGCATATACACCGAATACAAACGGAAACAACATAACAGTTTCGCTTGTGGACAGCACTAACGGCAAAGCGATGCGCTTTGAATATGATGTCAGCCTGCCCAACGGATACAGCGGCGTAAACCACGCACTTTCACAGCGTAACGTTGCACAGTACAAGGGCGTCAGCATAACCCTTGCCGGCGACAACAGCGGCAACACCTTTACGCTTCAGTTCAAAGATAAGAACGACAACTATTTTGAAAAAGAATTCGCTGTAGATTTCTACGGTGAAAAAACAATCAAGATACCTTTTGAAGAATTTAACGCTCCAAGCTGGCAATCTTCCTCTGCTACGCTTGACACAACGGGTATCGTACAGGTCGCATTCTATGCAGGCCGCAGAGGTAACGCCGACACAGGCGCTTATATAATCGATGATGTATACTTCTATAACGAGGAACAGGAAACCGAGGGCGCACGCCTTATCGACAAGACAGGCACATTTGACGGCTCTGCTCCTGCGGCTGTACTTACAAAGCTCGTGCTGAACGGTCAGGCTATATCAAAGATAACCTGTGGCGACAAAACGCTCAACAGCAATACCGACTACTCGTGGAACGGCAGTCAGGTAACGCTCAACACACCGTTTACACAGACTCTTGATAACGGCAAATACGAAATAGTATATCACTTCAGCGACGGCACTACAGACACATTTATTCTCACCGTTATCAATTCTGCGGTCACAGATGATATTACGGTTGATAATGTCACAAACTTCACAAGCACAAACGCAACCGATTCCTCGCTCACTCTTGCGTGGGACAAGAACAACAAGGCAGAAGGCTACACTGTCGAAATATACAAGGGCGGTAAGTGGAACGAGATATACAGCGGAGCGGACACATCCTGCACCGCAAAAGGCCTCAGGGCTTCCTCGACCTATACCTTCCGCATAAGAGCATACAAGGCTTCGGGCGGCACAACATATTACAGCGACTATGTAAGACTTGCCGCTAAAACAGCGGAAAGCTCAGGCGTTTCAAACGTTACATCCTTCAGAAAAATCTCAGCGACATCATCCGAGCTTATAATAGGCTGGGCAAAGAACAACTCCGCAGAAGGATATATCGTTGAACAGTACAAGGGCGGCAAATGGACGGAAGTGTTAAGAACCTACACAAATAACACTGTAGGCTTTATAGCGGGCGATCTTAAGACAGGCACGACCTACACCTTCCGCATAAGAGCATACAAGACCTCAGGCGACACGGTCATCTACAGCAACTACACAAGACTTGCCGCTGTGACAAACGCAAACTAAAAGCATAATAACAGCAAACGGAGCATATCAGGCAGATATGCTCCGTTACAGTTTGTAGAAAAAGTCTGTTTTTCCAAAAAAGTGCTTGTTCTCAATCCCTAATCCCAAACCCCTTCCCCGTGGTGAAGGGCTGTGTATGCTTGGTTGGCTTTGCGTCCTGCAAAGCCTTGCGGCATACAC
>ERZ825384.3638-NODE-3638-length-13469-cov-6.116222_pt1 | contig 13469 bp, 10 predicted proteins | sample MGYA00519931_ERZ825384 | MGnify/ENA primary metagenome ERZ825384 (study PRJEB31778, sample SAMEA3449200) | human gut metagenome | biome: human gut; feature: human-associated habitat; material: faeces | place: United Kingdom | collected 2010/2012 ...
TAAGAATATCGAAACACAACGCGCTCTATCAGGCAAGCATCCAGCTTGAGGAACTGTATGGTTTAGAATTTTCCGCCGGAGCTGCCGCCGAAGCCGTCGCTGTCGGTACTCGAGCCGCTCGAGCTGTCGTCCTTGACCTTGACGGGGTCGTACGTTTCGGTCTCGGTGGTGTGGGTGTAGGTGTCCTCCACCACGGACAGAGCCAAGCCTTCGGCGGGCATGTAGGCGTTGGCATGGGTCTGCTCGTTGGCAGTTTTCATCTGCGCATAGAAGATGCCGCAGACAATACACGCTACAGCCAGCGGAATGACAAACACAAACACCCACTTGATCCAACCCTTGGCGGGGTCGTTGCCGCTGTCCAGCGGTGCACCCTTTTCGGCATAGAAATCAAGCGTGTCAGCGCACATTTCTATGTAGGTTTCGGAGGCCTTGTAATACGTTCCGTCCGAGAGCATCGGCACGATCTTATCTTCGATCTGCGCGATGCGGTAATCGGTAAAGGCGGTCACGCCGCCGCCGTAGGTGATGGTAACATAATCGCGGGAATCCAGCGCAATCAGGAACAGGATACCGCTTTTGCCCTCGCCGTAGCCAAGGTCATAGTCGCGGTACCAATCCTTGGCAAACTCGCGCACGTTCTGCCCGCCGATGTCAGACACCGTCAGCAGGTAGACGTTGACACCGTGTCCGGCACTGGCGTCCTGCGCCTTTTGTTCCAATTCAGCGGTCGCTTCGGGTTTGAACAGCTCGTAGGTGTCCATCACCAACGGCATTTCGGCAAACGCCGGTACGGCGCAGAGCAAGCACAGCACCAGTGCCGTAAGCAGAGAAAACAGTTTCTTTTTCATACTCTGTTTCCCCCTTTCAAAGCAGGATGGCAAGCAGGATCATCAGCGGAACACTGATGCCTGCAAACCAGGCGGCCACCTTTCGCTTATCAACCGGCAGATCGCCGACCAGCTTGCCGGTCTGCCCGTTCATAGCGAACAGATAATCCTTGCCCTGCCACTTGGTGTGCAGCATCCAGACCGGCAGCAGCGCGTAGTGCTTGGCGGTGTAATCAATATGGATGTTCTCGCTCAGGGTGCTTACGCTGTTGTAGCCGGTAATGCTGGCCGAAAGCTCGCTGCTGACCGAATTCTGCATCCGGCTGTGGGCGCGGGCCTGGCAGGTGTCGGCGTCCTCGTCGTATTTGTCTGCCATATAGCCCGGCAGGTACGCGGTCGAGAAGGGCTGGAAGGCGCGGTAGTCATAAGGCTCGATGGCATCCATGTGGCCGTTGGGCATCTTGGTCGAGCCGTCCACCGGCACGCCCATAAACTGCGTGGTACCGGCGCGGCGGACATCGTAGTGGCGGGTCGTGGTGATGACATAATCGCCGCTGCGGTGGCTGGAGCTGGTCGTGGCTTCATATTGGCCCGAACCGGAGGCGTTGGCATCGAACAGCCAGAACGGGACATACACGCCCTTGATCTCCTCGATATGATTCTGCGAAGAGAAGGCATTGGGCAGGAATCTCTTCCCGCGATAGTATTTTTTCAGTGCGGCCTTGGCGGCGTTCTTATCCAGCACAAACGGCAGGACAAGTTCAGGCCGCTGCATGCCGCCGAACTGCCCCGCGATGACCGTTGGATTGCCGCAGTACGGGCAGCTTGTCGCGGCGGTCGTCTCGTCACAGATCAGCTCTGCGCCGCAGGACGGGCAGGAATAGCTGCGCAGTCCGGCGGCCTCGTTTTCGCTCCAGACGGAGTCTGGCGGCGGTGCTTGTTTATTCTGTGCCGCGGTTTCGGCAGCGGCTTCTTTTTCAGCATAGAGCGCTTCGATCTCAGCAGTATCGTAGCTGCTGCCGCAGAAGTCACACACCAGCTTTCCGCTGGCACCGTCAAAGTGAAGCGGACCGGTACAGGCAGGGCATTGGTAGTTGGTAAGCTGCGTTGCCATTATGCGTCACCTCTCTTTCCTTCGGTTTGCAGCTGCCCTGCCAGATCTTCAAAAAAATCACGCAGGGTGCTGCGCGTATTGCCATCGGCATCCAGATAACGGTAGATAATCTCGTCATCCGGGGCCTTGTAAATCAGGCAAACGCTATCTAACGTTTCATCGGTGATAAATAAGCCGGGAGAATTTTTCTTTTCGTCCGGCAGGCTTTCCAGCCCCAGCTTTTCTGCCAGAGCCAGGGCTTCTTGCCAATGGGTGTCCTCAACAGGGATGTTTTCCAGCTCCACCCATTCATCATCCTTGTAATTACAGCTGAAAAGGCAGCCGTCAGCCGGGTCATTTCTTATGCTGAACCCATAGGTGTCGTCATAGCACATACCGGAATAACTGATGCTGATACCGGTCAGTGTGCCGGGCGGCGCTTTTTTACAGCCGGACATTGTCAGAAAAGCGGCTGCGGCGCAAAGCACCGCAGCGATTTTTTTGTGCATCACTGGCCAAACGGCTTACCGCACTCCGGGCAGAACTTGGGCGGATGGGCCGGGTCATCCGGGGTCCAGCCGCACTGGCTGCACTTGGCGGGAGCCGGGGCGGGCTTGGGGCTGCCGCAGTTGCAGCAGAACTTACCGGTGTTGGAAGTGCCGCAGCTGCATACCCAGCTGGCGGCTGCAGGTGCCGGGGCAGGCTTGGGGCTGCCGCAGTTTGCGCAGAATTTGCCGGTGTTGCCGGTCTGGCCGCAGCTGCAGGTCCAGCCTGCGGGGGCAGAGGCCGGGGCCGGGGCGGGCTGTGCGGCGGCCTGCTGCTGGGCACCCATCTGGTACAGGTTCTGGGCGTTCATACCGCCCGCCGCACCGGCCATATTCATGCCCATAAAGGCCATGGCGGGGCCTGCGCCCTGATTACCGGCCGCGGTCTGCATGGCACTGGCCTGTGCGCCGACAAGATGCGCAGCGGCGCGGGTCGGGTCCATAAAGGCTGCGTTGCGCTGCATTTCCTTGAGCATCTGCTCGTCTTCCTCGCTGGCCTTCACGCTGGAAACGCCGAAGGATACGATCTCGATGCCGCGCAGCTTGCCCCACTTGGCGCTCAGCACATCGTTGAGGGCCTCGGCAAGCTCCATCGTGTGGCCAGGCAGTGCGGAATAGCGGATGCCCATATCGCTGATCTTGGCAAAGGCGGGCTGCAGGGCGGTCATCAGCTCGGATTTCAGCTGCCCGTCGATCTCATCGCGGGTGTAGCCTTCCTCCACATTGCCGCAGACATTGGTGTAGAACAAAATGGGGTTGGTGATGCGGTAGCTGTACTCGCCGAAGCAGCGGATGGCAATGTCGATGTCGATGCCGGCGCGCTGATCCACCACGCGGAAGGGCACCGGGCTGGGCGTGCCGTATTTGTTGCCCACCAGCTCCTTGGTGTTGAAGTAATAGATGCGCTGATCCATCGGGGCCTCGCCGCCGAAGGTAAAGCGCTTGCCGATGTTCTGGAACACTGCGCCGATGGACTCGGACAAATCGCCGCTGAACAGCGTCGGCGCGCTGCCGGTATCGTAGGTGTACTCACCCGGCTCGGCGCACATATCCACGACCTTGCCCTGCTCCACGATCATGGCGCACTGGCCGTCGGCAACGGCCACGATGGAGCCGTTGGAGATAATGTTGTCATTACCTTTGGTGTTGGCGCTGCGTCCGCTCTGGCGTTTCCAGCCGCGGGTAGCCAACAGGTCAGCCGGCATGGCTTCACAATAAAAGTATTCCTTCCACTGGTCGGCCATAACGCCGCCAGCAGCGCCCATTGCAGCTCTGATAAGTCCCATAATGATCCTCCTATATCAGGGGCGGGCAGGGCCCGCCCCATTTTGTACAGATAAATCAGTTCGTTATTTGTTGGCCAAGGCGGCCTTGTACTCCTCATAGCGGGGCGGCAGCTCTTCGAGCTCCTCGTTCCACTCGGTGCCGTCCAGCCTCATGTAGAAGCTGACCGCACAGGCCGTACCGTCGTCGCCCTCGTAGTCATACATGAACAGCGAGATGCTGTCGTCATACGGGTACAGGTTGAACTTATACGCATCGCTCTTGGTTATGTTCTGGTCAAGCACCCAGTCGTAGCCGTCCAGGATAGGCTCGATATGGTCATCATAGACATTGACCCACATCGTGATGACCGGGTCATCGGGCATACCGTCACGGTAAACCTCAAAGTAGTGGCTGCCGTCCTCGCTCTCACCGATGTAGCCCCAGCAATCGTAGGTGTCGGTGTCAAAGTAGTCGCGGTTCGGTACATTCTTGTAGTTTTCCATCCGGAACCAGCCGTACCAGTTGGTGTTGCCCAAATCATCGTAGGTGTTGCCGTCATCGTAGGTGTAGGGCGGGTCAGGCTCATCCGGGTCGTCGATCCAGCCGTCGCCGTCATATTCGTCCTCGCCGCCGTCCAGCAAAGCGGGGTCGATTTCAGGCTTGGTGTCGCTGCGCTTAAAGACCATGGTCATACCGTCAAACTCAATGGTCAGCAGGTCACCCTCGCGGGTGTAGGTCATGGCCGGGGTATCGGGGTCGGTCAGCGCGTAGAAGCTGCCGTCCTTCCATTGGAAGGTGACAAAATCCTCCATGTAGGTTTCGCCGGTGCCGTCCGCACGCAGCTCAATGTAGAAGTCCTCCATATCGACGAGGGCAAGCTCCTCCTTGGAGAGGGTGTACTCGCTGTCGGAGGCGGATTCCAGCACATAGATGCCCACATCGGTATCGCTGCCTGCGGTGGTGCCCTGGGTCATGCTGTCACCGTCCAGAGGCTGTTGCATGGTGCTGCCGGACTTGACGAAGTAGATCGTCACGCCCTGTCCCTGCACATCGTTCAGGGTCAGGATTTCGTCTTGCAGGGTGCCGGTGCAGCTCAGGCCGCCGCAATCCAGCTGGAAGCCCCCGCCGTTCAGCGTCCACTTGCCGTAGGACTTGGTGCCGTCCACCGTTACAACGCACTTGCCCTTATCATTCAGGTCAATCAGGAACCCGCTGCCGAAGGCATCCTCGACCTGCGTCACGGAGCCGCCGATCTCGGCGTAGGCTGCTTCCCAGGTGCCCTGATTCGGGTCACCGGCGTTCGGCTTGCCGGTGCGGATAGAGCCGCTAATCATTGTTACGATGATCATAAGCAGGAATATCACCGGGATGGCGATCAGGATCATCCGCTTGGGGGACATTGGTGCGCGGGGGCGCTTGGGCTTGCCGCCGGGGGCCACATTGCCGTAAGGGTTGCCGCCCGTGCCGCCGGGTGGCGGCGGCGTGACAGGCGGTGCGGACGCGGACGGGGGCGTTTTCCCGGCGTAAAGCGGTGCGCCTGCGCCGGTCTGCGGCGGTGTGCCGGGCGCATTGCCTGCGTAAGGATTCGCTGCGTTCGTCCGGGGCTGCGGGGCGGCAGGTGCGCTGCCTGCATAGGGATTGCCGCCGCTTGCCTGCGGCTGCGGGGGCGTCTGTACAGGCTGTGGGGGCGGCGGTGCAGCCTGGGTCGGCTGAACCGGGGGCGGGGGCACAGCTGCGGGCTGTGCGGCGGGCTGTGCGGCGGGCGGCGGTACGGATACTTTTGCACCGCAATTCTCGCAGAATTTAGTACCGGGCTTTAACTCGGCACCACATTGCGTACATGTTGCCATAGTGTCTGCCTCCTTTACAAGATAATCGTTTCAGATTTTTTTATTCGTTTGTCATTTCAAACCAAACGGATTCGTCCTTTGGCAGGTTCAGCAGGGATTCCCCGCCGATATGCCTTACGTAAAAGCCGCCGTAATCGGTGGGCATCATGGCCACGGTTTCGCGCTGTGCGCGCCCTAGATCCATGCGATACAGCGAAATGCTGCAGATCCAGCCGCGGTGATCCATACCAAGGTAGGTGATGCCGCTGTCCCATGTGGCGGGCTCTCGGTTTTCGTTTCGGTATTCGCCGATGTAGAAGTTCGGCTGATCCTCGCAAATTTCAAACCAGGTACCGGTGTAGTCACTTACATACGAGCCGATCAGGCTGGAAAGTTCCATCGGGTCGGCATTGTGCATGGCCTCGACCAGGTTGAATTTTTCATTGTTGCGGGAGACAGCGTACACCGTTGTATACTCGGCCTCGAAATCCGCATCGTAAGCGGTGCCGATCTCAAACTTGACGATCTCGTTGACGCCGTACAGCGGGCCGCCGTTGGCCATGGTGCCGCACTGTGCGCCGCTGATGACGTCGATGTACTCGACATTGCCGTCCTCGGTCAGCAGGAACACATAGGGGGCATAATCCTGGCCGACACTGGTCATGAGCATCTTTACATAGTTGCCGTAGCAGCCGTTTACCGTAAACTCGGTTTGGTCGCCCAGCTCGTACCATTCCTTCATGTCTTGGTAGGTAACTGCGCCGTCGGAGCTTACATAGTCGGTCAGGGCGCGCACCGTTACCTTGCCGGTGGCGGTCACATCGCAGGTAAACCATTCGTCCTGGCCGTGCAGCACCTGGCCGCTGGCCTGCCGCTTGTTGGGGTCAACCTGAACATCTGTCCAGTACATTCCCGACCCGGCGGGGGTGTACATCGGTACGGTCACGACAAAACCGTTTGAAAAATGGGGAAATATGGAGTAGTAGGTAAATACACTGTCAAGCTCGCTCAGGCTTTGCGCGCGCATCTTGTACAGCATGGCGGTATATTCGGGGTCATAGCCGCCGAAATGGACATCGAAATGCTGTGCTGTGGCGCGCTGCAGCGCGTTCAGGGTCTTTGCGCTGTCGGTGTAGCCCATGTATTCGAGCAAATCCAGATTGGTAAGCTCCTGCCCTGTGGCAAAGTTGTAATGGTAGCTGCCCACATCGTGGTTGAACAACGTGTCGGAACTGGTCACCTGCAGGCTCAGCACGGGGCCGTTCCAGTTGCTGACCCAGATGATGAAGCCGGTGTCGATGAAATCATTGCGGGAACGGGCATCCTGGGCACGCTCTACCAGATAGCCGTATCGGTAGTTGATCATCTCGTTGATGTGCTTGGCGTCCTCGGTGTCATCATCGATCTGCGGTACTTCATAAAAATAGGTGTCCTCGATGCCGTTGGGGTCGGTGTAGGTAAAGCGCTCGCTGTACAGCGGGATAATGCGGGAATCATCCAGCCTCCGGCTGCTTTGCGGCTTGACAGCGGCTTCGTCCTTTTGAACGGTCGGGGTCGTATCGTCGGACGACTCGACTGTCGGTTCCGTTATCGGGGCGGAAACCGACGGGGTGCCGGAAGATGCCGAGGCAGGCGGGGCATTGCTGCGCCCGCAGCCCGTTGTGATCAGCAGCAGGGCCGCCGCCGTCAGGGATAGCAGTTTTTTCATGGTCGGTTCACCTGCCTTTTCGTTGCGGGTAGTGTGTGTCAGCGATTGCCTTAGCCAAAGGTGATGCTGTTCAGAATGGTGTCGCCCTCGGTGCCGGGGTCAATGTCTACGCCGGAGATCTTGATGGCCAGCCAGCCGCCGGTGGGCATCTCGCCGTAGTATTCCGTCCACCACATACCTACGTTTTTGTAGGTGCGTCCGGCCATCTCCACGCCGCCGATGGTGCGCGGGGTAAGCTCCTCCACGTTTTCAAAGTTGTCGTAATAGTAGTTGATCTTGTCCAGACCGCTTTTCAGTTCAAAGGTTATGCGCGGGTCGCCGGAGAAGATATGGCTGGGGTCATCAGTCGGGAACAGCTTGATATCCGCGAAACGGGGCGAAACGGACTTGTACCAGCCCTGGTCGGGGCAGGTCACGTTGAGCACCAGCGTAAAGTCCGAACCAAACGCCTCCAAAGTCTGGGTATTCAGGCCAGCGGCCGATGGGTAATCGGGATTTTCTGCAGGAGCGGAAGCGGGGGCCGGTTCGGCGGTGGCTTCCGGCTCCGGCTCTGCAGCAGGTTCGGATGCAGGTTCGGATGCAGGTTCGGATGCCGCGTCGGTCTTGGGTTCTGCCGGGGTCTCCGTCTGGGGTTCAACGGCGGGTTCGGCGGCCTGCGTTTTCAGGTCGGATAAGCCGGAATCGACCTCTTTGGTTACATCCCCCTTGGAGCAACCGGCCAAAGCCATAAGCATCATGGCTGCCAATACGGCAGCGAGCGTTCGTTGTACTTTTTTCATAGCTGTCCTCCTTTTGGTCATAAAGTGTCCATCATAGCGCTCAGATAGGCAGGCGAGACGGAAGCGTAGACGAAATCATCGACAATATGGTCCTTTTTTGCCAGACACACGGCGGTGGCCAGCTCGGGATATTCGGCCTCATCCACAAGCAGTACCGTTTTGCAGTGCGGGCAGACATCCCGCAGGTCGTTTGCCAGCAGCAGTCTGTCCTGCAGGGTGCGCGGCGGATGCGGGCAGACCTCCAGCAGCAGGACATCCGCCCTGCAGGAACGGCATAGCTTTACAATATCCTTTGTCTTAGGACCAGCGTTTTGCACCTGGAAGTCCGGCCCGCCCTGTTTCAGTGCCATTGTCAATGCGCTCGTCATCACAGAGTATTGCGCGTCCAAAACGATCCTCCGCACGGCGTAGCCCTCCTTTCCTGCAAAGAATACGATTTGTCAACTTCATCATACAGGAATCGGACGATTTCTGCCCCCACCATTTGGATAGTTTTTTGGACTTTTTTCTGCTTTTTTCAGTACTATTGCAAAAAAGTGCAGATTGCGTCATAATGATATTGGAAAGAAACTGACGGGTGATCTCCCCTTTGGAAAGGACAGGCGCTATGACAAAGGTACGGCTTGGGAATCTGTGTTTAGCCGCTGCGGTTGCAGGGGTGATTCTCTGCGCTGTCCTGATGCGGGCGTTTTATATGCCGTATTCCGGCTTTTGGCGCACGGTGCTGTATAATATTCTGATCTTTTCCTGGGCGGTATCGGTCTGGTGGCGTATCCTGCACGCACAGACCCGCCGCTGCCTGCTGGGCGCTGCCGCCCTGATGCTGTTCTGGCTGGATATCCGCCTGATCCGCTATGACTTTGCCCAGACACCGGAGATGCTGCGGCGATTGTGGTATGCGTACTATATCCCGATGCTGCTGATCCCGACCCTTGCACTTTATACGCTTTTCTTTTTGGATCGGGGGCAGTCCGCCCCGCTGTACAAGTACCGGTACGTGATTCTTGTATTCCCTGTGGTACTGTTCAGCCTGGTGCTGACAAACGACTATCATCAGCTTGTGTTTGCGTTCCCACCCGGGCAGGAGGTACTGGGCAGCCCCGATTACACTTATCGGGTCGTATATTACCTCTGTCTGCTGTGGATATTTTCCTGTGCCGTGTTCACGGTGGTGTACCTTGTACGGCGCTGCCGTATTCCGCATACAAAGCGCATCCTCTGGCTGCCGCTTGTGCCGATTTTTTTTGCCACCCTCTATGCTTTACTGTACAAGCATATTTTGAATGTGCCGTGGATGCATGCGATCGCCGGTGATATGACCGTGGTGCAATGCCTGACCTTTACAGCGTCCTTTGAGGCGTGCATCCGGTGCGGGCTTATCCAATCCAATATGGGGTATGCCACGCTGTTTGAGGTATCAATGGCCAAGGGTCTGATCACGGACCGGGCGTTTGTGCCTGTGCAATGCTCCATGCAGGCAGCGCCGCTCCATGAGGAGCAGCTGCGTCAGGCGCTCACCGGCAGTGTCCAGTTGGATGCAACGACCCAGCTTCACGGCCACCCGATCCGGAAAGGGTATATTTTCTGGCAGGAGGACATCACCGAACTGGTGGCTCTGCTGGAGGAGCTGCGTCTCACGCAGGAGGAATTGCATGACATCGGGGACATCATACAGGCGGAAACAGCCCAGAAGGCACAATGGCTGAAGCTGAGCGAGCAGAACCGGCTGTATGACAAGATCGAGACCGTCACAGCCCGCCAGCTGGCACGGATACAGGAATACCTGATCGCGCTCAAGGCCACGGACGATATCGATACCGCCCGGCGGCGGCTGAAGCACATCGTCATTTTGGGAACCTATATCAAGCGGCGCAGCAACCTTGTTTTTGTCTGCGACAAGGCGGAGGACATCGACACCACGGAGCTGCGGCTGAGCCTGTTTGAATCGGCCGAGAGCCTGCGCCTGAGTGATATACGCTGCGCCGTACAGATTGCCGACACAGCAAAGATTTCCCCTGCATCCGCCGTGGCAATCTATGACGCCTTTGAAGCCATCATAGAAGCGACCCTGCCGGGATTGCAGGAGATCCTTTTCTGCGCCGAGCATACGGCGCAGGGCTGGGGGCTGCGCTGCAGCGTTCAATGCACCGACGCGCCCGCTGCGCTGCCCGGCCTGCCGCAGATGCAGCTTGAACGGGATGATGACGGGCTTTTGTATTTCACGATGTTTCCGGCAGAAGGAGGCGGCCTATGATTCCCCGAATCTCCCGCAACGCCGTCAAGGAAGGCTTTGACACGCTGCCGGCGGCCATCTGCTACTTTGACCGCAATGGTCTGCTGCGTCTGATTAATCACAGGATGCAGGAAATCGCCGCAGTCCTCTGTGGCCGGGATCTGCAGACCTTTACGGATCTGGAGCAGGCGCTGCGCAGTCCCGGCGGCGGTGTGCGGCTGCGCGATGAGGCCGCCCGCATCTACGAATTCCCGGACGGAACGGTATATCATTTCACGGTGCGCCCTATTCAGGACAAATACGGTATACCGTACACCGAGGTGATGGCCACCGATGTCACCCAGCTGGCTACATTGCATGCTGCACTGCAGCAGGAAAACGAGCGCCTTGCCGATGCGAACCGCCGCGCAAAGCGCTTATATGACAATATGCCCGACATTGTGCGGGAGGAAGAAATCCTGAAAATGAAGATGCGGGTGCATGACGACATCGGCCATACCCTGCTTGCCGCACGGCGCGCACTGCGGCATGAGCATGACCTCGCCCGGCTCAGGAGCGAAGCTGCGAAGTGGGAAAGCTCCATCTCCCTACTATGCCGCGCCCGGCAGGAGAATGCTGCAGAGGACCCGCTGAGCTATATGCAAAGGCGGGCGGCTGTTCTGGGTGCAGCCGTACAGCTGCGCGGTGCCTACCCTGCGGCACGCGCCACCCGCGAGCTCTACGCACTGATCCTGCGGGAGTGTACCTCCAACGGTGTGCGGCATGCGGGCGCCACGGAATTGTACGCCGATTCCGAGCATCGGCCACAGGCATGGCACCTTTGCATCACGAACAACGGCGCACCGCCCAAGGCGGAGATAAAGGAAGGCGGCGGGCTTTCCTCGCTCCGCCGCCGTATTGAAAAAGCAGGGGGTACAGTAACCGTACATTCCCTGCCTGTATTTGTTCTGGAAGTCACCCTGCCCGATAAGGAGAGCACTAATGATACGCGTTATGATCGTTGAGGACCAAAAGCTGGTACGGAGCCTGCTTGAAAGCTATATTCAGAACGAGGACGAGTATCAGCTTGCTGTGTCTATCCCCGGCGCTGCAGAGGCTCCAATCCTGTGTGATACCGAGGACATCGACCTTGTGCTGATGGATGTGCAGACAGAACACCGCGAAAACGGCCTGGCCGCCGCAAAAAAGATACGAGAAGCGCACCCGGAAATCAAGATCGTGGTGGCTACCTCGCTTATTGACACACAGGTCTTGGCACGCGCAAAAGCCGTGGGCGCGGACAGCCTGTGGTATAAGGACGGCGATGAAGGGACCCTGATGCAGGTCGTGCGCCGCACGATGGCGGGGGAGCATATCTTCCCCGATGCACCGCCCAGCGTGGAGATCGGCACTGCCATGAGCGCCGAGTTCACCAAAGGAGAGATGAAGGTCCTGCGCTGTCTTGTGCGCGGGCTGTCCTATAACGAGATTGCAAAAGAACTCGGCATCGAGCCATCCACCGTGAAGTACCACGTCATCAATATGCTGCAAAAGACGAACCTGGAGAATAAACTCCAGCTTGCCATCGCCGCCACCGAAGCCAAATTGGTGGTGGAGTTGGCAGAGGAGTAATTTATATTCCGGTTATCCCTTTTACGCAGACAAAAATGAGCAGCCAGCAGCGAAACCAGGCGTTCAAACAAATTCATGTTTCTACGGTTACCGCTTTAACTCGTCACCCGCGCCGTGACGCTCGACATGAACGTCACGCTGCTGTTTGCGCTGGCCCTGTGCCGCGCCTTGCCGCCGAAGCGGCATATGAATATCATATTTCGACACGCCACGCAAGCCTTACCGCGCGCTTTGTGGCGTGTCTTTTTTGCATACGCAGATTTGCGGCAAAAACATTACCCTGCGCGGCGTTTTTCTGATTGACAAGTTGCCCCCCCCCGGAGTAAAATTGATATCAATATGTACAAGGTGCATAAGTTTCTGTCCACAACATAAAGGAGGAATCACAAAATGAAGAAACGCATTGCAAGCCTGTTGGCTGCGCTTGCGCTCTGCCTGACGCTGCTGCCCATGGCGGCGTTTGCGGAGGATGCTGCCCCCGACGCTTGGGACGGCACTGCCGACACCAGCTGGTATGTTGGACACGAGTCGGATACGGCGTACCACATCACTACCGCGGAACAGTTGGCGGGGTTGGCCGAGGTAATCAACAAGGAAAACGACCCGGCCTCTTTTGAAGGGAAAACCGTTTATTTGGATAATGACCTGGACTTGGCCGGGCACGAGTGGATTTCTATTGGCAATGGTCTGGCTCAGCAGAATGCTACTCAATATGATCCCGATTGGTATTACAGCTTTAACGGTACGTTCGATGGGCAAGGTCATGTAATTTACAATCTTTACTCCCATGATTCGCTGTTTAATAAAGAACGCGACTGCTATATGTCTGGTCTTTTCGGTCAGGTTTTCCACGGCAAAGTCATGAACTTGGGCGTTGCTGACGCTGACATCTGGGTCGACCCAAATGATACAAGTACCTTTGGCAAGGGTATTTTGGTCGACTACCTTGCCGGTTCTGTGGTTGAGAACTGCTGGACGTCCGGCTCTATCACAGGTGGTTCTTACTATGAAAAATATATTGGCGGTCTTGTCGGGTGTTCTGTGTATGGCAGTCGAGACCCCAGCACTACTTCCAGCCGCATTTCTGGATGCTATTCCACTGCAACCATTACTGGCAACTATGGTTCTTCGAGCAATGGCTATGACCAGAAATTTCAGCTGTGGTACGCCGATGCTTTAGGCGGCATCATGGGTAGTCCAATTTACGGCCATGTTGATATTGATAACTGCTGGTTTGACGGAAAAATCGTTGTCAACTCCATTCAGGCTAACGTAGGCGGAATTATTGGCTATGCAGATGATGCAAATATTGAAAACTGCATGGTTCTGACTACTGATATCGGAGCAGACCCTACGGATGATGATAACACCTTCTGGATTGGATATCTTGATGGTTATAAATCTTCCTGCAACGCGCAAAGCAACTATTGGCCTGCTGCTGAAAACAGCTATGCTCCCTCTCGTCTCGTAACGGATGGCAAAGCCACCGCAGACTCTCAAGGCTCCGCCGTCTCCGACTTCACCTCTTCCGATATCCTCACCAGCCTGCAGAACGCCGCGAACGGTGTGCAATGG
>ERZ825384.3649-NODE-3649-length-13422-cov-2.933942_pt1 | contig 13422 bp, 10 predicted proteins | sample MGYA00519931_ERZ825384 | MGnify/ENA primary metagenome ERZ825384 (study PRJEB31778, sample SAMEA3449200) | human gut metagenome | biome: human gut; feature: human-associated habitat; material: faeces | place: United Kingdom | collected 2010/2012 ...
CCTCGCGCTCCCCTCTTTCCTCCCAAAAACTTTTATCAGGCCACAAAAAAAGGACGCCAAGGCGTCCTTTTTTCATGGCCGGGGGATGGCCGCTGCCATCCGCTTTCCGCATTATTCAAAAATCACATTTGGACCACGCGCCCCGGGGCGGACCATGTTTCCAGAATACGGTGCCTCCCCGTATGGCGGGGTTTGGGGGAGGAACCCACTTTTTGCCGCAAGCAAAAGGGGGCTCCTCCCCCGTTCAGATTCCTACTTCTGCCAGCGGGCCGTGTAACGGGCCAGAAGGCGCAGCGAGGGGCGAGAGAAGCGGTCGAAGTCGGCGGTGAGCTCCAGACCGGGGACCAGGGCACGCACCACAGGCATGTCCAAATCCTTGCGGGAGATGTCCACATACAGGGGCGTACGGCCCTGGGCGCACAGCGTCTTTTCCAGCAGCTTGCAAGAGGCTTCGGCCGACGGCAGACTGTAGTCGGGCAGATCTTCCAGCCAGCGCACCGGCAGGCCGCCCAGAGCGGGCCCCGTCGGTTCGCCATACGGATAGGGCCAGGGCACTTCGGTCAGGGCTGCCAGCGCGGCCCGGCTGCCGCACAGGTTGGCACCCGTGGCCTGTGCCACCTCGCCGCGACGGCTCATGACGAAGCAGCGGTAGACCGGCACGCCCAGCTCCGTGGTGATGTCCTGGAACTGGATCTGGATGCCGCGGGCCGCGTAATCGTCCAGCAGGGCCTGCAAACGTTCGTCGCGGCTCTTGAGCACGAAGCAGCCCTCACGGCTGAAGGGCGTGGTGGCCTCGGCGTCACGTTCCACGATCTCCGTGAGCGCCGCCAGCCGGGCTTCGGCCTCGGTATTGCCGGAGGCCAGGCCCGTGGAGCCACCGGCCAGGAACAGGGACTGCTCGTCCAGATTGCAGAACAGGAAGACCGCCTGCGCGGGCACCAGCACGGTCTTGCCCTCAGGATCGCGGGCCTCCAGCCAGTACAGGGGCACATAGTCCTCGAAAGGCGTTTCCAGCGGCAGGGAGGACAGGGGCAGGAAATCCTTGCCCTGGGACCGCAGCTTGGCGCAGGACGCATGGACCAGCGGCATGGGCCGGCGGCGGTTCGTCACCTCAAAGGTGTGCTCGCCGGTGCGGGCCACGCTCACATAGCTGCTGGCCCGTTCCACGATCTCCATGGCGTAGGAGGCCCGGGCCGCAGCCAGGGAAAGACCGCGCCCGTAGGCCGTGGCCTCGCCGCGCAGGCTGTGACGCATGCGGCCGCAATCCACGGCCAGATCCACCTTCCAGGAGCGCAGCAGCGCGATGGGAGACAGCGAAGCCTGATGACGCATCTCCTGCCCGGCCAGAACGTCGTTCTCCAGCAAAGCATTGACGGCCTGCTCGTAGGTCTCCTGTGCCGGACGGCGCTCAAGGCGCGGCAGGTCTTCCGCCTGCATGCGGGCGTGTTCCCGCTCCAGCATCCCGGCCCGGGCCCGCAGGCCTTCGCGGCAGACCTCCAGCTCTTCTTCACTGTAGGGCAGTTCCAGCTCCAGTTCTTCCCAGTGCGGCAGCATGTGGTGCCGGGCGATGTTGTCGGCAAAATGGGCGCTCCAGGCCTGTATGAGGCCAAAGTCCTTCCGGCTGGCAGCGCGCAGGTAGATCAGGGAGGAAGACAGCGTCAGCCGCTGCAGGGCATCTTCGGGGAAGCCGTCGCAGCAATGGGCCAGCTCGGGCACCAGCAGCGAGCACTCCAGCAGCAGGCCGGCAAGCCCCATGCGCCGGAAACTGTCGGTCTCGCGGTCGTACAGTTCATCGGCCAGATTTTTGATCTCCTCCGGCGAACGGCGGCTCAGCTGGCGCAGGCAATGCTGGCGCAAAAAATCATCGAAGGGCGTGGCCTCCAGACGGGCCAGCGCCTGGGGCAGGGTCAGGGATGCGGGCGGCTGGCAGGAAAAATAGCCGGTCGTGGCCTGGGTCGTCTCGTGGGTATAGGCATAGGCGATGCCTTCGGGGATCACGGGCATGGCGTGGAAAACCTCATGGCAAAAAGATGGCGACAACATCCCGGGGCGTGCGGCCCAACGCCGGAGGCGCGACCGGCCCGTCATCCGCCGCAAGGCGGGATGGGGGATGCCGATACGGCCCTGCAGGAAGACAGGAGCACGGACACAACGGCAGGAGACAGAGGCGGCAAGAACGTGAAGCGACGGACACGGCCGCCCCTCTCCCCGGGACAGGACGGGCGGAAGATAACAGAAAAGGGGTGGGCCAACAATGGCCCACCCCTTGAGGTTCCGTAATCCGGAGTGCGGATTAACGCTTCGAGTACTGGTAACGAGCGCGGGCAGCGCGCAGACCGTACTTTTTGCGTTCCTTCTTACGCGCATCGCGGGTCAGGAAACCGGCCTTCTTCAGGATAGGACGAAGGGCGGGATCCACCAGCAGCAGGGCGCGGGAAATACCGTGACGCACGGCTTCGGCCTGACCGGCCACGCCGCCGCCAGCCACGTTGACGCGCACATCCAGCTTTTCAGCCAGCTTGGACAGCACGAGGGGCTGACGAATGATCATCTGCAGGGTCTTGCGGGGGAAGTAATCTTCAAAGGCACGACCGTTCACCGTGATGTTGCCGGAGCCAGCGTAGACGCGGGTGCGGGCAGTGGCGGTCTTGCGGCGGCCGGTGCCGTATTCGAATTTGTCGCTCATGACGTGCGCTCCTTAGTAAGGCAGGGTCAGCGGCTGCGGGTTCTGAGCCGTGTGCGGGTGTTCGGGACCCGCGTAAATCTTGAGCTTCTTCAGCATGGCGCGGCCCAGACGGTTCTTGGGCAGCATGCCACGCACAGCGGCCATGAGCACGCGCTCGGGCTTGGAAGCCAGCATATCGCCCAGGGAGGTGGTCTTCAGACCGCCCACCCAACCGGAGTGGCGATAGTAGTTCTTGTGGGCCATCTTGGTGCCGGTCACCTTGATCTTTTCGCAGTTGACCACGACGATAAAGTCGCCGTTGTCCATGTGACGGGCAAATTCGGGCTTATGCTTGCCGCGCAGGCGGTGGGCGATCTGGCTGGCCAGACGACCCAGCACCTGATCCTGGGCGTCAACCACAAACCATTCGTGGTTGATGTCTTTCGGGGTGGGGCTGAACGTCTTCATCGGGATGAACTCCTCATCTACTTATCTCAGTAGCCATCAAGCGGCGGAAAATCCGTCTGCGACGTGCCGCCTAACGGGTGACGACAGTATCGCTCACAAAGAAAGCGCTCTTTATCGCAAAGCGCGCAACTTGTCAAGCATTCACGACGGAATGCCAAATTTGTGCCGTATTCCAGACGGCTGCGGGTTGGTGTATATCAAAATGCTCCGGCTGTCATCCTTTTTTTGCCAAAAATTTGTACCAAGACAAAAACCATTTGAAAATATTGGTATTTTGCGACCCGCTTTTACGGGGCCAGCAGCTGCTGCCCAAAAGGCGGACAGACTCCCCCCCAAAAGGCACCGGTCCCCTGCCCTTGTGGACTCACGGATACGAACGGGGAAAAAAGCGGAAAGAACTGCATGCTCCGGTCGTTTCCCCAAGCTCACGCAGAAAAAAATCTGGGAGAAAGAGGCCCCGATTCACACGAGTCCCCCTTCTCCCAAACAGGTGCCTCCATGTCGGCAACTTAATGCGCCGCGCCCCAGTCGTGACCGGTGCCCCAGTCCACCAGCAGCGGCACGGAAAGCTCCTTGCCTGCGGGGCAGACATCCTGCATGAGGCGGGCCACCAGGGCCCCGGCCTCTTCGGCGGCATCGGCGGGCACTTCCAGCAAAAGTTCGTCGTGCACCTGCAGCAGCAGGCGGGCATCCAGCTCCCGCAGGCGCTCGTCACGGGCCACGGCCAGCATGGCCAGCTTGATGATGTCCGCCGCCGAGCCCTGGATCACGGTATTGATGGCCTGACGGCGGGCCAGGGCCGCAGCCTGTCCGCTGGCGGAATTGATGTCCGGCAGCAGACGGCGGCGACCGCCCAGAGTGGTCACGAAGCCGTGCTTGCGGGCCGAGGCCTCCACGCCTTCGTAAAACTCCTTCAGGCCCTGCAGGCGCTCGAAGTAACGGGCGATGAAGTCCTTGGCCTGCGTGGTGCTGATCTTGAGCTCCTGGGCCAGTTTCTGGGCGCCCATGCCGTAGATGAGGCCGAAGTTGATGGTCTTGGCATTGCGGCGCTGGTCCGGGCTCACCTGGTCGGGCGGCAAGTCATAGACCAGGGCCGCCGTGCGGGCGTGGATGTCCTCGCCGTTGCGGAAGGCTTCCAGCAGTGCCGGATCCTGCGAGACATGGGCCAGCACGCGCAGCTCCACCTGCGAATAGTCGGCCGAGACCAGCAGGCGGCCCGGCCCGGCGATGAAGCAGGAGCGCATGCGCTTGCCCAGCGGCCCGCGCACGGGGATGTTCTGCAGGTTGGGATTGCTGGAGGAGAGCCGTCCCGTAGCCGTGGCCTTCTGGTTGAAAGTGGTATGGATGCGGCCCTGCGGGTCCACCAGGCGCGGCAGGGGATCGAGATAGGTGGAGCGCATCTTCTCCAGCTTGCGGTACTGCAGGATGCTGTCCACCACCGGATGCTGCCCGGCCAGTTTTTCCAGCGTCTGCTGGCTGGTGGACGCCTGGCCGCCCTTGGTCTTGCGCGGCGCGGGCAGGCCCAGCCCGTTGAACAGCACATCGCCCAGCTGCTGGGCCGAGCGGATGTTGAACTGCGTGCCCGCCAGCTCGTAGACATGGGCCGTGAGCTGGTTCAGCCGGCCCTGCACATCGTCGAGGAAGGCCCGGAAGGCTGCGGCGTCGATGGCCACCCCGCTCTGCTCCATGCCTGCCAGCACGGGCAGCAGGGGCATCTCCAGGCGCCGGAACAGTTCCAGCAGGCCGTCCTTCTCCATGCGCTGCTCGAACAGCTGCGCCATGGCCAGTCCCAGACGCGCGGGGCCGGGGGCCGTCTCGCCCCTGCTCTCCAGTTCATGGCGCAGCACGGCGCCCCAGCGGGCCGAAAGACGGGGCCAGCCGTAATCGTTCTCTTCGGGGTTCAGCAGATAGGCGGCCACGCCCAGATCGATGCAGTCCCCCGCCCGCCCGGCCAGGAACTGCCAGCAGGGCGCGGAAGTCAGCATGCCCTTGAGGTCCGCCGTCACCAGGGTGCGGGCAGGGGCCAGCCACCGGGCCAGCTCCGCCACAGGACCTTTCCACTGCCATTCTCCCAAAGAACTGCCGTCAGCGCCTTCCACGGCCAGATAGGGGGCCTCGCGGTCGCCGTGGGCCCAGATCAGGGCCACGCGGGCATCTCCGCAGTCCGGCAGGGCCGATACGTCATCCAGCGCGGGCGCGGATTCCTGCGGCATGGCGTCCAAAAGGCTCATCTGGCTGGTGGCACGACCGCTGCGGGCAGGCTGGGCCAGCGGCAGGGAGGCCTGTTCCGCAGCCGCCTTTTTCCCGGCTGCAGGCTGTGCGTCCTCACGGATGCTGCCCGCATCCAGGAATTCCTCGGGCAGATCGGCCTCGGCGGCCTGCAGACGGTCCAGGGCGGCCAGCTCGCGCCGCAGGGCGAAGAGCTCGAACTCTTCCGTGAGCAAGGCGCAGGTGGCGGCATCCAGCGGCCGCACGCGCAGGTCCTCCAGCGTGACGCCGGGGCAGAAATCGCGTCTCAGGGTGGTGAGCTCGCGCCAGGTGAACATGTTTTCCAGATGCGCCTGCAGTTTGGCCTGCATCTTGGGCGGCAGCAGGACGAAATGGTCGCGGATGTCCTCAAGACTGGGGCAGATGGAGAAGATCTGGCGCGCGGTCTTGGGACCGATGCCCGGCACGCCGGGGATGTTGTCGCTGGTATCGCCGATGAGGGCCTGCACGTCGGGCCACTGGGCGGGCGTCACGCCGCTCTCTGCCGTGAAATCGGCCTCGCTCACCAGCTTTTCTTCCTTGGAGGCCGGGTCCCACATGTAGACGTTGGGGCCCAGGCACTGTTTCAGGTCCTTGTCGCCGCTGACGATGATGACGGGATGTTCCGCCGCGAAGCGCGCCGCCAGCGAGGCGATGCAGTCGTCGGCCTCGCAGCCCTGCGAGACTTCCAGCCGCAGGCCCAGGGCCCGCACCATGCGGTCGATGGGATCCAGCTGGCGTACCAGATCTTCGGGCGTGGCATCGCGGTTGGCCTTGTAGAGGGGGAATATCTCGTGCCGGAAGTTGGGGCCCTTGCCGTCCTGCACGAAGGCGAAATAGCGGGGGCGCTCTTCGCGCAGGATGCGCAGCAGCACGCGGCTGACCACTACCAGGGAATTGGTGGGGAAACCGTCGGAACGCTGCATGTTCCTGTTGGCAAAAAAGCCGCGATAGATGAAGGCCGAGCCATCCATGAGAAAGACGGGCTCTGCGGCAAGCCCGAGGCGTTGTTTCAGCGACATGGCAATCCGGGGTTGTAGGGTAAGCAAAAAAGGGGAAAAAGCCTGCGGGGGAGCGGCCTCCCTCCTTGCGTAGCTTCTGTCCTGCGCGTATACTATAGAGATGGAAACAAGTCCGCAAGTAAACCTGGACAGGGCCGGAGAGCGCCTGCAGGTCACCGTCTCCGGCAGCTGGGCCATCAATACGCCTTGGCCGCCGCAGTGTGCCGACGCCCTGCAGCAGCTGCGAGGCCCCGGCATCCGGCAGCTGCATCTCGCGGCGGCCTCCCTCGACGCCTGGGACAGCAGCCTCCTGGTCTTCCTCGTCCAGCTGCACAAGGCCGCCCGCGCCGCGCAGATCGAAATCAGCCAGGACCTGCCCACAGGACTGGCACGACTGCTGCACCTGGCCTTCGCCATCCCGGCCCAGGCAGGGGCCGCCCGCAGCGACCACCGGCAAGGGCTTTTCGCCCGGGTGGGCGAAGCGGTCATGGGCCTGCCGCCCCGCTGTGCGGATTTTCTGGAATTCCTCGGCGATGTGACCCTTTCCATCTGGCGTCTCATCCTGGGACGCGCCGGCATGCGCATGCAGGACTTTATAGAAGCCATGTACGAATGCGGTGTGCGCGCCCTGCCCATCATCTCCATCACCAGCCTGCTGTTCGGTCTGATCCTGGCCTTTGTGGGCGCGGTGCAGCTGACGCAGTTCGGCGCCCAGATCTATGTGGCCGGGCTGGTGGGCATCGGCATGCTGCGCGTCATGGGCGCGGTCATGGTGGGCGTGGTCATGTCCGGCCGCGTGGGGGCCGCCTATGCGGCCATGATCGGCACCATGCAGGTCAACGAGGAAGTGGACGCCCTGACCACCCTGGGCATCTCGCCCATAGATTTTCTGGTGCTGCCGCGCATGCTGGCCCTGATGCTCATGGTCCCCCTGCTCACGGTCTATGCCGACCTCATGGGCATCCTGGGCGGCTATGTGGTGGGCGTCTCCATGCTGGGGCTGAGTTCCGCCGAATACCTCAACGCCACCATGCAGATGGTCTCCTTCGTCCACGGGCTCATCGGCATCGCCTACGGTACGGTGTTCGGCATCATCATCGCCCTGGCGGGCTGCTATCAGGGCATCCGCTGCGGCCGCAGCGCCCAGGCCGTGGGCCTGGCCACCACCACGGCCGTGGTCCAGTCCATCGTGGGCATCATCATCGCCACGGCCGTCATCACCATCATCTGCAACGTACTGGGCATCTGACATGAGCACTCCCCGCCTGCGCGTCCGCGACCTGACCCTGGGCTACGGCTCCTTCGTGCTCATGCGTGACGTCAATTTCGATGTGGCCGCCGATGACATCTTCCTCATCATGGGCGGTTCCGGCTGCGGCAAGAGCTCGCTCCTGCGCACGCTCATGGGCCTCAAGCAGCCCCAGAGCGGCCAGGTGCTCTACGGCGATACGGACATCTGGGCCTGTACCGAAAAAGAGCGCCGCCGCATCCTGCGGCGTACGGGCGTCCTCTTCCAGGGCGGCGCCCTGTGGAGCTCCATGACCCTGGCCGAGAACGTGGGCCTGCCGCTGCAGCAGTACACCGACCTCGATGACGACGAGATCCGCGAGCAGGCCTCGCTCAAGCTGGCCCTGGCCGGTCTGGCCGGTTTCGAGGACTACTATCCTTCGGAGATCAGCGGCGGCATGCGCAAGCGGGCCGGTCTGGCCCGGGCCCTGGCCCTCGATCCCGAGATCCTTTTTCTGGACGAACCTTCCGCCGGTCTGGACCCGGTGAGCGCCCGCATGCTTGACGACCTGATCCTGGAGCTGCGCGACGCCCTGGGCACGACCTTCGTCATCGTCTCTCACGAGCTGGCCAGCATCTTCGCCATCGCCAGCAACGGCATCTATCTCGACGTGCGGACCCGGCGCGTCACTGCCCGGGGCAACCCCTCCGAACTGGTGCGCGCCCCGCACACCGAGCTGCAGGCCCTGCGCTTCCTGACACGCGGCGAAGCGGGCGGCCCCCAACAACAGGACTGAACCCACAGGATACGGCATGGCAAAACAATCATTCAAAACCGCTGTAGGGGCTTTCGTCATCGGCGGACTGGCGCTGCTGGTGGCGGGCATCATCCTTCTGGGCGGCGGCCGCATGTTCAGTGACGACATCGAATACGTCCTGTACTTCGACGGCTCGGTGAGCGGCCTCAATATCGGGGCGCCCGTGGTCTTCCGCGGCGTGCCCATGGGCCAGGTGACGCGCATCAGCCTGGAGGCCAACCCGCGCGACGCCAGCGTCACCATCCCGGTCTACATCCGGCTGGACGAGAACAGCATCGTCCGGGCCGGGGTCACCGGCGAGCTCACGGACAATTTCCGGCAGGAGATCCTGCGCCGCCTGATCCAGCGCGGCCTGCGCGCCCGCCTGCAGCTCCAGAGCCTCATCACCGGCCAGTACCGCGTAGAGCTGGACTTTTTGCCCAATACGCCCGCCAATTTCCGTTCCCCCATGCCGGACAGGGAGATCCCCACCCTGCCCTCGCCCATCGATACCTTGCAGCGTACCGTGGCGCTGGAAGAGATGGCGCACACCACGGCGGGCATCCTGGAAAAGCTCAACGCCGCCCTGTCCGGTGATGCGCTGGAACGCGGCATCAAGGCCTTTGCCACCTCCTTCGAAGAAGCGCAGGCCCTGCTGGCCGGCATGCAGGAATCCCAGAAGACCCTGGCCCAGGCCCTGGAAAAGCTGAATGCGGCGGCCACGTCGGCCCAGCACGATCTGCCCCAGGCCCTGCAAAGCACCCGGGACGCCATGAACAACGTCTCCTCCGTTTCCCTGGCCACCAAGGCCGTGGTGGAACGCAATGCCCCCCTCACCCAGGAGCTGCGCCGCCTGATTCAGGAAAGCGCGGCTGCCGTCCGCTCCCTGCGGGCGTTCATGGACGTGCTGGAACGCAATCCCGAAGCCCTGCTCCGCGGCAAACAAGGAAGTCGCCGATGAACCATCTCCTCCGCCATACGACCATTTTCCTGGCCCTGCTGACGCTCCTGCTGACCGCCTGCGGCCGCAGCGCGCCCACGCACTTCTATCTGCTGGACAGCGGCCAGCCCCCCCTGACCGCCGACAGCCTGCCCGCTGCCAGTCTGAGCATCGCACCGGTGAGCGTGCCTGACTATCTGGACCGCAACGGTCTGGTGCGCCGCAGCGACGGCCAGACCCGCCTGGAGGTCTCGGAACTGGACATCTGGGCCGAGCCGCTGGGACAGGGCGCCCGGCGCGTGCTGGGCGAAGTGCTGGCCGCCCGCCTGCTGCCCCGGGGCATCGACGTGATCGCTGCCGGAGACCGGCAGGGCGACATGGAACTGGCCGTGGCTCTGGAACGTCTGGACGGCGACACGCCGGGCACGGCACGGCTGCAGGCCCGCTGGCAGCTTTCCCGTGGCGGAGAGGCGCTGGATCGCGGCATCTACGCAGCCAGCGAGGATGCCGGCATGAGCAGCGCCAGTCTGGTGGCGGCCCAGAGCCGTCTGTTGCAGGGACTGGGCGAACATCTGGCCGACCGCCTGTTGCCCCGCCTCAAGGCCGGACGCTAGCGACAGCGCGTTTTCCCATCATCCGGCCGCCCGCAGGACCTAACGGCAAATGCGTACCGCCGGGCCGGTTGCACGGACAGGCCGGGAACCTGCGGGAAACGAATCCCCCAACCCATCACAGGACAAAAAAAGGGAGGCTTGAGCCTCCCTTTCCTTTTTATCGCATCATATCCCGTTTTATCGCATCATATCCCGTTGCCGGTGCCCGCCCCGCGCAGGCCGTGTCATCCCACTTCCCGCCGTTTTATCCTTCATATGAAGAAGGCCGGTTTCGTGCAGCCAGAGCGGCTGCCGGGCATGTCTGCCTTCCGGTCCGGCACGGCCTTCCGGCAGCGTCATGGCCAGCATCCCCGAAGGGCCGTCCCGTACCTTAGAACGTGTAGCCGATGGTGGCGGAATAGATATTGGCCACCGTGTTCCGGCTGTTCCCCGTGCTGACATTCCCCACGGACGAACGGATGCCGGAGGCATCGGTCTCCGAATAGTCCAGGCTGTGCACCCAAAGATGGGCATAAGCCAGATCAAGCGTCCAGTTGCCCCACTGGAAGCCCGCGCCCACACTGACGCCCATGCGGCCGTGGCTGGGGACCATGAAGTCCGCGTGCGCCTCGTTGGTGACCGGCGTCTCGTACCAGATGCCCGCACGCAGGGCCAGCCAGTCCAGGGGCTCATATTCCACGCTGGCGTTGAAATTCCAGCCGTCACGCCACTTTTTATGATTGATGGACTGGAAATCGGAATCGAAATAAATGTTCATGGAATCGTAGGTGGACCAGCGGGTGAAGACGGTCCCCACCTCGAAGCTCAGATTCTCCAGCGGGCGGTAGGCCAGGCCCACGGCAAAGGAATCGGGCAGATGCACCGTGCTGTGCACATCGGTATCGATGGTGTGCGGCACCTGTCCTTGGTCGGCCAGCATATTGCTATGATGCCGGGAAAAATCCGCCGAACCGGCGATATTGAGCGTGACCGGACTTTTGTAGGAAAAGCCCAGCGACAGCTCGTCGGTCATGCGCAAGTGCGCCCCCACCTGGGCCCCCACGCCCCAGCCCGTACCGTTGAGCGTCATCTTGCTGTCTTCCCCTCTGCTGGGGATGTAGCCGATATACTGCATGCTGGGAATCTGCTGTCCCATGGCAAAGCTGGCATGCATGATCTCCACGCCCGCCGAAAGGGACAGGACATCGTTGACCTTCAAGGCCACAGTGGGCACGAGGGAAAAGGTCTGGAAATTGATGTTGGTCAGGTTGTACCGTCCCGTCCAGTTATCGGCAAATTCATTGCCGAGGCCGAAACGCGAGAACAGGCCCAGGCCCAGCCAGAAGCGGTCGTTCAGCTGATGGGTGATGTAGGCGTGCGGGGCAGCCCAGATATGGGGCTTGGTGGTCGTGGACGTGTGGCTGCCATCGGCCAGATCCAGGTCGATGGTACCCATGGGCGCGATGGCGGCAAAACCGCCCGTGACGTGCGTGCCCGGCAGCTGGGTGATGCCCGCCGCATTGTAGGCGATGGCCGAGGGATCGTCCGCGCGTCCCACCATGCCGCCTGCCAGCGAAAGACCTCGCGAGCTCCATTCCGTCAGGGCGAAACCTTCGGCCCCTGCCGTCGTCACCTGGCATGCCCACAGAAGGCAGACGGCAAGCACGACATACAATTTTTTCATAGATATCCCCCACAAAAATAGTCCGGGGCGCAGCAAAAGCTCCTTCCCCGCATCATGCAGTACCAATACAGATGTCTATTGTTACGCTAGAGTGCAACGCTTTTGAAAGTCAAGCTGTTTTGCCGGGCTTCCCGACGCTGCCGCAGGGAACGCCAACGCGGCATGGCCCCGTACTTCTCCGGGGATACCGGACCACGGTATCGCGAAGATGCCCCGGTTGAAGCCGCTGGCGGAGAACCGCCGCCATGTCGGATGAAGGACTTTGATAAGGATGCCGGACCAGAGAAGAGGGCTCCCCGGGCCCTGATGAGAGTCCACTGATCCGTATGCCTGTATACAAAAAAGGGCCCTCCCCATATGGGGAAGGCCCTTCCGGTTGTCTTGCGGATAACGGCGCTTAGCCCTGCTTGATCATGACCTTGGCCGGGCGCAGCAGACGCTCGCCCAGCTTGTAGCCGCTCTGCAGAACGCGGGCCACGGCCCCGGCTTCCACATCGGCCTCGGCATCAAAGCCCACGGCTTCGTGCAGTTCGGGCGTGAAGGCCTCACCGGCCGTGCCCACGGGGGTCAGGCCGTGACGCGCCACGGCTTCCAGCAGCAGCTTGCGGGTCATGGCCACGCCCTGGAGCATGTCCTTGCAGGCCTCGTCCTTGCTGCCGTACTGCAGGGCCAGGTCGAGGTTGTCCAGCGTGGGCAGCAGGTCGCTCATGACCTTTTCCGCCGCATAGCGGATCTGTTCCTCGTGCTCGCGCTTCAGGCGCTTCTTGAAGTTATCCATCTCCGCGGCCGCGCGCAGGCGTGCGTCATCGGCATCGCGCTTTTCGGTGCAGTTGGGGCACACATGTTCGTGGCACAGGCTTTCCAGATTTTCCGGCAGGGTCTGCACGGCGTCCCCGGCATCCCCGGCCTCGGCACCGGCACAGGCCTCTTCCTGCGCTTCCGTGTTCTGCGTGTCCTTCATATGCATATCATCGTTCTCGTTGTGACGATCCATGGTTCCTCCCAGAAATGCACCGGCGTTGTGCCGGCTAGTATTGAGTAAATACGCACTGCCGTACTGTCAAGGGGCTGACACCCCGGCAACGGCCTCCTGCACGGAAGTCTCGACATTGGCGCACGCCTTCGCTATATTCGTCCGACGCGCAATTCCGCGCGTCCACGCGCCCTCCGGTGGCGTTCTTTTCTTGAGGTATATTCCATGATTTGCCGAATTTTGCACCTGCAGTCCGAGCAGGAATGGGTCAAGGCCTCGCAGTGGCTCGACGGCCGCTTCAACCCCGGCGACAGCGTTGAGGGCAGCGTGCGCGAGATCCTCGCCAATGTACGTGAAAAGGGCGATGAGGCCCTGATCGACTATACCCGCCGTTTCGACTGTCCCGAATTTGCCGCGCCCCTGCGCGTCAGCGAGCAGGACATCGCCTGGGCCGCCGCTTCCATCTCTCCCGAACATCGCGAGCAGATCAGCGAAGCCGCCCACAACATCCGCACCTTCCATAAAGAACAGCTGGAAAAATCCTGGTTCCAGACCCGGCCTGACGGCAGCATCCTGGGCCAGCGCGTGCTGCCCGTGGACCGGGTGGGCCTGTATGTGCCCGGCGGCCAGGGCGGCAACACCCCGCTGCTCTCCAGCATGCTCATGAACGCCATCCCCGCCCTGGTGGCCGGTGTGCCCCGCGTGGCCGTGTGCACCCCGCCCCGCAAGGACGGCACCATCAACCCGCACATTCTGGCGGCGGCCCACCTGCTGGACATCGACGAGATCTACCGTGTGGGCGGCGCCTGGTCCATCGGCGCCATGGC
>ERZ825384.3657-NODE-3657-length-13396-cov-4.078405_pt1 | contig 13396 bp, 9 predicted proteins | sample MGYA00519931_ERZ825384 | MGnify/ENA primary metagenome ERZ825384 (study PRJEB31778, sample SAMEA3449200) | human gut metagenome | biome: human gut; feature: human-associated habitat; material: faeces | place: United Kingdom | collected 2010/2012 ...
CATCAATGTGGATATAACTGTCGGCTTTTTTGTGGGACAAAAGAACTACCGTCTCAACATGCGGCGTCTGCGGGAACATATCCACGGCCAGCGCCTGCGTGAGCGTGTAGCCGCGCTGTGTGAGCAGCTTCACGTCGCGTGCGAGCGTGCCCGGGTCGCAGGAGACATAGACGATGCGCGGCGGCTGCATGGATACCATCGCGTCAATGGCATCCGGCTGCATACCCTTGCGTGGGGGATCGACCACGATGCAGTCCGGACGGACGCCGCGCTGCGCGAGCTCCGCTGCGGCAGCGCCGGCATCCGCGCAGAGAAACTCCACGTTTTCCATGCCGTTTCGTTCCGCATTCCGGCGCGCATTCTCGATTGCCTCCGGCACGATCTCGGCCCCGATGACGTGCGCGGCCTTTCGCGCCAGACACAGGCTGATCGTCCCTGCGCCGCAATACAGATCCAGCACCTGATCCGTCGGTGCGTTGACGGCATACTCCACCGCGCGCTCATACAGCCGCTCGGCCTGCACGGGGTTGACCTGATAAAACGCCTGCGGCGAGAGCGTGAACGTCAGTCCGCAGAGCCGGTCGGTCAGCTCGGGTACACCCCAGAGCGTATAAAAATCCCCGGCAAGCACGACATTGCCCTTTTGCTTGTTGATATCGAGCACGATACCGGTCAGCTCCGGGCAATGCTCGCGCAGGTATGCAACAAGTTCCTCCGTCTGCGCGCCGAAGCCGCGTGCAGAGACGATGCAAAGCACGGCGTCGGGCGTGTGCATGGCGCAGCGCGTGAACAGATGGCGCACTGTGCCGCGCCCGGTCTGCTCATCACAGGGGGCGATGCCGCGCAGATTCATCCAGTCGCAGACCGCCTGCGCCGCCTTGTCCGCGAGCGGGAGCTGGAGCAGACACTGTTCAACCGGCGTGACATCGTGGCTGGATGCGCGATAAAAGCCCTTGACCACGCGGCCGTCTTTCATACCGACGGCGTAAATCGCCTTATTGCGATAGCAGAGCGGGTATTCCATGCCGATGATATCCTGCAACGGCGTCGAAACGCCGCCGATGCGTGTGAGCGCATCGTTGACACGCGCGCGCTTCATGCGCAGCTGTTCGCCGTAATCCATGTGCTGCAGGCTGCAGCCACCGCAGGTGCGGTAGACAGGGCAGGGCGGCTCTGTGCGCGCAGCGGCAGGGGACAGGCACTGCTCCGCCTTGCCGTAAACGGCGGCCGACGTGACCTTGAGGATGCGCACCTGCCACGTCTCGCCGACAAGCGCGCCTTTCACAAACACGGCGCGCCCGGCGATGTGACACACACCGGCGCCTTCGGACGTGTACCCGGTGATCTCGGCGGTGTGCAGTTGGTTTTTTGCAAGCTGGTCCATGGTTTTATTCCGTTTCCTGACCGGAGATGTGCATATATTCGTCATACGTGCAGCGGCGGTCAATGATGCCGTCCGGTGTGATCTCAATGATGCGGTTGGCGACCGTCTGCGTGAGCTGGTGGTCGTGGCTGGTAAAGATAATGTTATACGGGAAAGCGTCCATACCGTTATTGAGCGCTGCGATGCTTTCGAGGTCAAGGTGGTTCGTCGGCTGGTCAAAGACGAGGAAGTTTGCGCCGGAGAGCATCATCTTCGAGATCATGCAGCGCACCTTCTCGCCGCCGGAGAGGACCTTGACCTGCTTGTACACATCGTCGCCGGAAAAGAGCATCCGGCCGAGGAACGTGCGCAGGTAGCTCTCGCGCTTATCCGTGGAGAACTGGCGCATCCAGTCGATGAGATCATAGTCGCAGTTTTCAAAATAGCTGTTGTGATCTTTGGGGAAGTAGGCCTGCGTGGTCGAAACGCCCCACTTGACCGTGCCCTCATCCGGTTCTTCGTCGCCCATGAGGATCTTGAAGAGCATCGTCACGGCAAGCTCGTTCTTACCGAGAATGGCGATCTTGTCCTCCTTGCCGACGATGAAGCTCACATGGTTGAGCAGCTTTTCACCGTCGACGGTCTTGCTGATATCCGTCACAAACAGGCGATCCTTGCCCGGCTCGCGCTCAGCCTTGAAGCCGACCCACGGATAGCGGCGGCTGGAGGCTGGCATATCCTCGACGGCGATCTTCTCGAGCAGCTTGCGGCGGGACGTCGCCTGACGGGACTTGGACTTGTTGGCGGAGAACCGTGCGATGAACGCCTGCAGCTCCTGGATCTTCTGTTCGGCGCGCTTGTTCTGATCCTTGACGAGCTTCTGCATGAGCTGGCTGGATTCATACCAGAAGTCATAGTTGCCGACATACATCTTGATCTTGCCGTAGTCGATATCGACGATGTGCGTGCAGACGTTGTTAAGGAAGTAACGGTCGTGCGACACAACGAGCACAGTGCCGTCGTAGTCCATCAGAAAATCCTCCAGCCAGACGACGCTCGCAAGGTCGAGGTTATTCGTCGGCTCGTCGAGCAGGATGATGTCCGGGTGGCCGAAGAGCGCCTGCGCAAGCAGGACCTTTACCTTCAGGCGCGGATCCATGTCGGACATCATGGTCTCATGAAACTCCGGAGAGACGCCCAGCCCCTGCAGGATGCGCGAGGCGTCAGACTCCGCCTCCCAGCCGCCGAGATCCGCAAACTCCTCCTCAAGCTCGGAGGCGCGGATGCCGTCTTCGTCCGTCATCTCGTCCTTGGCGTAGATGGCGTCCTTTTCCTTGCCGCAGTCATACAGGCGCTGATTGCCCATGATCACCGTATCCATGACGGTATAGGCGTCATACATCGTCTGATCCTGCTTGAGCACAGACATTCGCGCCTTGGGATCGATATGCACGCCGCCGGAACTCGGCTCGAGCTGACCGGAGAGGATCTTCAGGAATGTGGATTTTCCGGCGCCGTTTGCGCCGATGATGCCGTAGCAATTGCCGGGGGTGAACTGCAGGTTTACCTTGGAAAACAGCGGTGCGCCGCTGTACTGCAGCGAGAGGTCATCAACAGTGATCATTTGGGAAACTCCTTCGTTACGTTCGAAATATAGATAATAAATCAGTATAGCATACTTTGGACTGTTTGAACAGCAGATTTACACACGAACAGAGCCGGCGATGATCACCGGCTCTGCTGATCTTTATTTTGCAAGCACTTTTTTCAGCCGTGCATAGCGGGGAAGACCGTTTTCCACAGGAATCTCAGGCACGCCCTGAATGAGCGGCAGGGCATAGTCGATAAAGTCCTGCGTGACGTTGTTGCCCTCCGGGACGATCCATTCGACCGGCACTTTCTTCTCGTAGTTTGCGACGTCGGCCAGCGGAATAAGCTCCATGCGGCAGGTATATTTTCCGTCGACCATTTCACGCATGAGGGCGACCATCTTGCCGGTTTCGCCGGCGATGGCAGCCTCAACCGCCGTTTTACCGGCAGCAAATGCCTCATCAATATCGGTCTGAGACGCCAGATGCGCACCGGCGCGCTGCAGCAGCGAGAGTTCGATGCCGCGGACCTTTGCATGCTCGCGCTCTTTGAGTGCCTGTGCCAGACGCGCAGCCAAACCACCGAGCTGCGCGTGGCCGAAACCGTCTGTTGTGGAGGCCTTCGCCTCGGACACGAACGAGCCGTCGGCATAGTGGATGCCCTCGGAGACAGCAATCAGCACGCTGTTCTTCTGCTCATAAACACGATGCACATCGGCAAAGAATCGCTCCATATCAAAGTCCACCTCCGGCAGGTAGACCAGATCGGGTCCGGAACCGCAGTATGTCGCCAGTGCAGCGCTGCCGGCCAGCCAACCGGCATGACGCCCCATGATCTCGATGACCGTGATCGTACCGTTATCATACACGCGGCAGTCCTTGGAGACCTCCATGCACGATGTTGCTATGTACTTGGCGGCACTGGCATAGCCAGGGCAGTGGTCAGTGCCGAAGAGGTCATTGTCGATCGTCTTGGGCACGCCCATCACGCGGCACTCCCAATCGTGCGCCTGCATATAGCGGCTGATCTTATTGCAGGTATCCATGGAGTCATTGCCGCCGTTATAGAAGAAGTAGCGTACGTCGTATTTCTGAAAAATCTCCAGAATGCGCCGATAATCCGTATCGTCCACTTCCGGGTCAGCCATCTTGTAACGGCAGGAGCCCAATTCCGACGACGGTGTGTGCAGCAGCAGACGGAGCTCATCCGGATCCTCCTGACGGATGTCATACAGACGGTCATCCAGAACCCCGCGGATACCATGCGCCGCGCCGTAAACATTGGTGATGGCATCCGATTCCAATGCGGTCTTGAGCACACCGTAAGCGCTGGCGTTGATGACAGCAGTCGGCCCTCCGGACTGCCCAAAGATACACGCACCCTTCAATATACCGGACATAGCTTACCTCCACAAATTCACAAAATTGATAGATTTTAAGGGAACATTGAATTCTGCTATTGATATTATCTCGAAACATGTGTAAAATGAATTGAACCCCTTATCGGGTACATTCATTTTGTCACTGTTCCTTATATTATATGAAAGAGAGTTGACTTGTCAATGTCGATTGTTACTTCTCAGGAAATGTTTGCAAAAGCGTATGCCGGCGGCTACGCTATCGGTGCGTTCAATGTGAACAACATGGAGATCATTCAGGGTATCACTGAGGCCGCAAAGGAGTGCAACGCTCCGGTGATCCTGCAGGTATCCTCCGGTGCACGCAAATACGCCAATCGCACGTATCTGGTCAAGCTTGTGGAGGCTGCCGTGATCGAGACCGGTCTGCCGATCTGTCTGCATCTGGATCATGGCGATTCGTTTGAGCTGTGCAAGTCCTGCGTGGATGACGGATTTTCGTCCGTCATGATCGACGCCTCGTCCAAACCGTTTGAAGAGAATATCGCGCTGACGCGTCAGGTCGTGGAATATGCACACGCGCATGGCGTCGTTGTCGAAGCGGAGCTTGGCACGCTGGCCGGTATTGAAGATGATGTGAAGGTCAAGGCTGAGGACTCGTCCTACACGCGCCCGGAGGATGTGCAGGAGTTCGTTGAACGCACCGGCTGTGATTCGCTGGCCATCGCCATTGGCACGAGCCACGGCGCTTATAAGTTCAAACCCGGAACGAAGCCGCAGCTGCGCTTTGACATTCTGGAGGAAGTGTCCGAGCGTCTGCCTGGCTTCCCGATCGTGCTGCACGGCTCGTCTTCCGTGCCGCAGGAATATGTGCAGATGATCAATGAATTCGGCGGCAATATGCCCGGTGCGATCGGTGTGCCGGAGGATCAGCTGCGTCAGGCCGCGCGCTTGTCCGTATGCAAGATCAACATTGACTCTGACCTGCGTCTGGCCATGACCGGAACGGTGCGCAAGTATCTGGCTGAGCATCCGTCGGAATTCGACCCCAGAAAGTACCTCGGCCCCGCGCGCGAGAATATCAAGCAGCTTGTCAAGCATAAGATCATTGATGTGCTCGGCTGCGACGGGAAAGCCTGATTTCGCATACCGCTCCGTCTGGACAAGGGGGATACCCATGAATTTTCAGGAACTTCTGACGCGCCTGTCCGCGAGCTGCTTTGCTGCGGATCGGCCGGACTATGATTGGAAAACGCTGCGCCTGTTTCCGGAAACGGGGCTGAGCCTTGTGCTGATCGCGCGGCTCTTTGCGGCGCTCGTCCTGTGCGTGATCGGCGCGCTTTTGCACAGCATGGCGCTGCGCTATGTGCTTTTGACTTTGTCCGTGCTCATCTGTGGCTATGACTATCTTGCTGCAGCGCTCTCGTGTATCCTTGCGCGGCAGGTGTTTCGGCCGGCAGTGCTCATCATCGTGTGCGTGATCGGCACACTGGCAGTCGGGCAACCGGTGGATGCTGCTGTTTTTCTGCTTGTATACCGGCTTGTGACGATTCTGATTGCGGTCGTGACGCAGCACGCACAGAAGACATTGAAAGATGCAGTCGGCGGAGAGATCCACTCTACGGCAGAGTTTCCCGCGCCGAAATGGATCGACTATCTCGCACCGGCAGGGCTCTGCATTGCGATTTTAGTTGCCGTGCTCGAGAGTGTGCTCAAGGTAGCGACTGTTTCTCAGGCAATTCATGCTGCAATGATCGCGCTGTTCCTGTCTACGCCGTGCGCGCTGCTTGTTTCCGTTCCGCTCGTGTGGTACAGTGCTGTCAATGGTGCGTATCGCTGCAATGTGCTGTTTCGCAGTTGCCGCAGTATGCGTGCGCTCAATGCCGTGCGCGCAGTCGCGGTCGACGAAGGGGAGGGGGACAATCAGCTCCCGAAGGTAGTCAGTGTAAAGTCGGATCAGCTGACGCCGGATGCGCTGCTGCAGCTGGCTGCCAATGCCGAATCCTGCTCCAGCAGCCGCACGGCGCGCGCCATCTGCGCTGCTTATACCGGTCCGATCCGCAGCGAGTATCTCTCAAATGCTGTGGACATTCCCGAAAGCGGGGTGGAAGTGTATATTGAATCGACGCGCGTCTGTGTCGGTACGCGCGAACTGATGATTCTCAAGGGTGTGGACATCCCTGATGCAGACCTCTCGGACGGATATGTGGTCTATGTATCCGTTGGAGAACAGTATGCCGGCAAGATCCTGCTGCAGGAAGTCGTGCAGTCGGATGTCAAGCCTGCGCTCAAGGAGCTGCGTGCGCTCGGCGTGCACACCATCACACTCTTCAGCAATGCCAGCAATGACTCCGTATCCGAAAACGCGAAGGAGCTTCAGGCGGATCATCTCCACTGCAAATGCAGCAGTGAAGAAAAAGAGCGGCTTCTTACGCAGCAGGTGGAAAAGCTGGATGACGGGGAACTGCTGCTTTACTATGACCGTCGCTGTACGGCGCATCCGGAACATTCGGGCGCCGACCTCGACGTCTGTGTCATTCCGGAGGAAAGCGAGGAGCGGTTTGATGCCGATGTCCTGCTCACGAGCCAAGACCCGTACCTGCTGCCGGAAGCGATCGAGACTGCCGGTTGGGTCGAGGGTATTTGCCGCGAGCATCTGGTGATTGGCGCTGCAGTGAAGGTACTGCTTCTGGTGTTGGCGGAGCTTGGCTACTGTACGCTCTGGTTTGCCGCCGTTTTGGACGGCGCGGCCGTGCTCGGTACACTGCTGATGGCGATCCGTGCATTCGGTTTTGACAAGCAGCACCACCGTGTTCGCGACTATTTGCCGAAGATCAAGTCAGAATAAAACACAAAATCTCCGATCCCACGCTCATGGATCGGAGATTTTTTCTGCCCAATTCTCGTCCGGCGAGAATTCTCCCAGCGGATTTGCCGCAGCCGCTGTGCGCAGCTGATCGTTATCCACATGGGTATAGATCTGCGTCGTGTTCAGATGTTCATGCCCGAGCACCTCCTGCAGCGTGCGCACGTCAACGCCGTTTTGCAGCATGAGTGTTGCCGCCGTATGCCGCAGTTTGTGCGTCGAATACTGGCTGGCATCCAGCCCCGCACGCGTCAGGTTTTTCTTGACCATGACCTGCACAGAGTCACAGCTGATGCGCGTGCGCCGGTTGGAGAGAAACATCGCCGTCGTGCGCGGTGGCGCGATCTCTTTGCGGACCGCTAGATAGCGGTCGAGCGCCTCGCGGCAGGCATCATTGAGATAGACCACGCGCTCCTTGCTGCCTTTGCCGAGGATGCGCAGACTGTCACCGTGATCGTCCTGCAGATTCAGACCGACAAGTTCCGAAATACGCAGCCCGCAGTTGAGAAAAATACACAGGATGCAATAATCTCGCTCCTTGTTTTTCCCGTCCACCACGGACAGAAGCCGTTTGCTTTCGTCCAGTGTGAGATAGTGGGGGAGCGTCTTGGGGATCTTGGGGGAGTCGAGATCCTGCACGGGGTTTTCCTCCAGCAGCTTTGCCTTCATCGTCAGGTATTTGAAGAAGCTGCGGATCGCAGCGATCTTGCGTGCACGGGAGTTTGCGCTCAGACCATATTCCGGTTCGTGTGCGTTGGGCTGCTTGATGCGGTCGTGCGACAGATAAGCTAGAAAATTATAAACTTCGGTAAGTGTCACAGCGCGCAGAAATGCCACATCAATATCATTGATCGGAATCTCGTCCAGCTTCGCAGCACGCGGCACGAGCCCACGTTCCAGCTTCAGAAACCGCAGGAACATCCGCAGATCGAGATAATACTGATCGACGGTTGCCTTAGAATGACCGCAGATCGTTTCATGATAAGTCAAAAAGTCGCGCAGCACCTGCGGCGCATCCGTATAGTCCATATCTGCCACCTCGATTTCTGATATGAGCATACCAGAAGTGCGGGGCAGTGTCTATTGACAAAATCCACAAATAATTCGGCAAAATAAAAATTTTGCCGAATTTAGAGGAGGGGAAAACCGCCGAAAAGCCCGTTGCAGGCCTTCCAGCGGTTTTTGACAGTCCGATTGTTCCATATATTCATTTAGCGATTTCGCCGCTTCACGCGCCGAATACAGCCCTGAGCGCCTCGCGGATGTTCTTGACCGGGATCGTCTCCAAACCGTTTTGCTTCTGCACATCGTCACGCACGTGCGCCGGAATGATGCAGCGCCGGAATCCCAGCCGCGCGATCTCCGACAGGCGCTGATTCAAATGACTCACCGAGCGGATCTCTCCGGACAGGCCGACTTCGCCAACTGCTGCCAGATCGCTGCCGACCGGCAGATCCTTATAGCTCGACGCAATCGCAAGGATCACCGCCAGATCCGTTGCCGGCTCGTCTAGACGCAGGCCGCCGACGACGTTGATGTATGCATCGCAGCTCGACAGCGAAAATCCCGCACGCTTTTCCAGCACAGCCAGCAGCAGCATCGCACGGTTGTAGTCGATGCCATTGGCGTTGCGCCGCGCGCCGCTGTAGCCAGACGGCGTGATCAGCGCCTGCACCTCAGCAAGCACCGTGCGTGAGCCCTCCATGACGCCGACAACGCACGTGCCCGGTGTATTGCTCGGCCGTCCGGATAGTAACATTTCAGACGGGTTTGTTACCTCTCGAAGTCCGAAATCTTCCATTTCAAAGACGCCGATCTCGTTTGTTGACCCGAATCTGTTTTTGGCCGCACGCAGGATGCGATATGCCGTGCTCTGGTCACCCTCAAAATACAGCACGCAGTCGACCATGTGCTCAAGCACCTTCGGTCCTGCGATGCTGCCCTCCTTGTTGATGTGGCCGACCACAAACGCCGTGTAGCCGCTGTCCTTGGCCGAACGCATGATGCGCATCGTGCACTCGCGCACCTGACTGATGCTGCCGGGCGTTGATGCCGTTTCTGCGTCGTACATGGTCTGAATGGAGTCGACGATCAGCACAGTCGGCTGCAGATCGTCGATCGTGGCCAAAACCGTGTTCAAGTCGGTCTCAGCCAGCACATAGATGCTGCCATGGTCGACGCCAAGGCGCTGTGCGCGCATTTTCAGCTGACGCTGGCTCTCCTCACCGGAGACATAGAGAATCGTCTCGCGCTCGCTGATACGGCCGCAGAGCTGCAGCAGCAGCGTGGATTTGCCAATGCCGGGCGCGCCGCCGACCAGAACCAGTGACCCGCGCACAGCACCGCCGCCGAGCACGCGGTCAAATTCACCGATGCCTGTAGAAAACCGCAGTTCCTCCTCGGCATCCAGTTCCGAGATCAACTTGGGCTGCGCGATGCGCTTGGCGCGCGTGCCGAGCGCGGTCTTTGGTTCTTTCGGTGCTTCCACAAGCGTGTTCCACGCGCCGCACGCCGGGCACTGCCCCATCCATTTTGCCGTCTCGTTGCCGCATTCCGAGCAATAAAAGACGGTTTTCGCACTTGATTTTGCTTTCATGTGATCATTCCTGTTTGCGGCAGAGACTGCCGGTATTGTAAGTAAGACGCGATGATAACGGTTGCAAGCTTCGCCTGATAATCAGCGTCCTTGAGCTTTGCACATTCCGAAGCGTTGGACAGAAAGCCGCACTCGACCAAGACAGCCGGGCACTGCACTGCGTGCATGAGATAAATTTTCTCCGAGATCGGCGCCGCAACGCGCCGGTTTTGCGGGTCAAGATATGTGACCAGATTGTCATGCATTTGTATCCCGAGCGTATCGCTTCCGGTGCTCGCCGCGTACAGCACCTGCGCACCGGACGGTTTCCTGTCCGGATAGCAGTTCTGGTGGATGCTGACGAGCACTGCGTTGTCCATCTCACGCACCAACTCGGCGCGTCGGTACTGGTCGGCTTTTTTCCGCTGCGCGACCGTGGCAGCGTCATCCGGGTATGCGATCTGCGCGCTCTCACGCGTCATGATGACCCTGACGCCCGTTAGCTCTGCGATGGCGCGTGTACGCAGCGCGATCTCCAGATTGATGTCCGCCTCTACCGTCCCGTCCGGTGCCACTGCCCCACCGTCTTCCCCGCCGTGACCGGCGTCAAGGATCAGAACCTGTGTTTGCTCGTGCCAGTTTGCGGCTGCTTCTGCCTGTCGGAGCTGCCAGTCAGCTGCAAACCAGCCGCCAAACACCACAATTGCGGCCAGCAGTATGACCAGTAGCCGATGATACAGCAATCTCGTCACGGCGCTCCCCCCTCCTGACAGAATATGCAGCGAGGACGGGCGCTTATGACACGCTCTCAGAATACCATTTTGCGACCTTTGCGTCAACCGCGCATAAGGAAAGAGACGCGCGGTGACCCGTGCGTCTCAAAAATCGGTTTTACTGAAGCCGGTTCAAAAATGCTTCCAGACGATCCATGCCGGTCTCGATGTTTTCCGTCGAAATCGCATAGCTCAGGCGCACAAAATTCGGGGCGCCAAAGCCGCTGCCCGGCACGACCGCGACCAGGCTCTTTTCCAGCAGGAGTTTTGCAAAATCATCACCGCTGCCGATGACCTGACCGTCGATCTGCTTGCCGATGATCTGCTCCAGATTCATCATGACGTAGAACGCACCGCTCGGCTTCAGACAGCTGACACCGGGCATGGCATTGATGCGGCTGACGATCAGATCGCGGCGCTGCTCGAACACCTGCCGCATCTGCTCCACCTCATCCTGCGGGCCGGTGAGCGCCTCAATAGCCGCGCACTGACACATCGTGCCCGGTGCGCCGGTCGAGTGGCTGAGATAATTGGCCATAGCCTTTGCGATCGGCGCTGCACACAACGCATAGCCGATGCGCCAGCCGGTCATGGCATAGGTCTTGGAGACGCCGTTGATGAGGATGGTGTGCTCCTTGATCTCCTTGCCGAGCGCCGGAACGCTTGTGAATGCAGCACCGTCATAGATGAGCTTATCGTAAATCTCGTCCGAGATGATGTACAGATCGTGCTTGACACAGACGTCCGCGACTGCCTTGAGTGCTTCTTTCGAATAGACAGCACCGGTCGGATTCGAGGGGTTGTTGAGGATGATGGCCTTGGTCTTGTCTGTGATGGCAGCCTCGAGCTGCTCCGGCGCGAGCTGGAAACCCTGCTCCTCGCTGACGTCAACAACGACCGGTACGCCGCCAAACAGACGTACCATTTCACAGTAGCTGACCCAGTACGGGGACGGCACGATCACTTCATCGCCCGGGTCGACCAGCGCACCCAGCGCGATGTAGACCGTGTGCTTTGCACCGCTGGCGACGACCGCCTGCGTCGGCTCATACTCCAGACCGTAATCCGCCTTCACGCGGTCGCAAATCGCCTGACGCAACTCGATCATACCGGCTGCGGGCGTATATCTCGTTTTTCCGTCGCAGATCGCGCGCACACCCGCATAGCTGATGCGGTCGGGTGTGGCAAAATCGGGCTCGCCGGCGCCAAAGCCGATAACGTCCTTCCCTTCTGCTTTCATCTTCTTCGCCAGTGCGCTGACGGCCAGCGTCGCGGACGGGCTCACTCCTGCGGCAATTTTGGACAGTGGCTTCATAGACATCCCTCGTTTTCATAAATTCATGTCCGTAGTTTACCACAACATTGTGAAGAAAACAACGCAAATCTTACACAAAACACCAGCGCGAATCTACGTCATTTTTGCCGGTTTGAGAAAAAATCTACCGTACCGTCTGCCGATATATATAAAGCCGCAGCGTGATACAGCAGGCAACGATGATGATCTGTGGTTGTGTGCTGACGGTTGTACGCATCATAGTGACCACTTATCCATTTTCCTGCGGGCGGTGCTGATGCACCGCCAGCTTGCTGAATCACCTATTTTCAGGGTTACAGGGTGGAACTTTTCGCTTTTTTGTCGCTCTATAAGGAACCTTGACACCCCTTCGACCATGGTAAAAACGTTCTGCAGTATAGTCAGTCAGATATCCGTCTTCTACTGAAAACACATAACGATAATGTTCATGAAACCATTCCCCTTCATACTCCATCTCCCTGTACCAATTATCTATAACCTGATCCGGCAGGTAGCGGAACGTCTCTCGGGTCATATAGAAAATCTGATCTGCCTCCGGTGTGAGAAAATAACGTTCGTATATTTGAATTCTGCCATTTGTGTCATACCGGCAAATGTTTACTGCACTTGCGTTGTTAGCATTATCTATCTCTATACCCAGCGTCACTCCTGCGCCGTACAAAATATACTCCTCTAAGCAGTGCATGTGCTTGACCGTGATCAAGCGATCCGACGCATCAAAGCCGTATATGTGAGAAAGTCTTTCCTCCGGCGGCCGCTTCTTGCAAAGGCGGCCGCGTTTTGTGTTGCCGACCCGGAGATCTTCCGTTATGCTTGGGCAATAGTAGCCACGATGTATCGTACCGCCTGCGCAATACTGCTGATAAACAACCTGAGATCTCTGTTTCTGCAATGCGGCTGCGACATCGATCTCTTTTGCCAGCAATGCCCGCATGTAATCACAAATGAAGTCCATGCTTCGCTTCCTTCCTTAAAATTGGGGAGTTATTTTCTCAAGACCAACTATGAATGCTTTGATTGTCCCCAAAGCAACTCTAACGTTTTCCGGTTGCTGTACTGGATCGCCGCCGGCAGAATTGTACGCACTAACAATAATGATATCTAACATTTCATAATATAGATTGGTATGCAGTCTGCGATGTAAACCAGTGGCAGTCACTATAGCCGCTAAGCCAATGGCTAGCAGAGCTGCTGTCACTGCAATTGCAAAATTACCAGTATAGTCGACAGTGTTCACAGGATTGTTCACACAGTATGCAAATAGATTTGTTCCAATAAAACTGTCTGCAAACAACCCATCCGCGTTGATGAACCGGCAGTTGGCAAAGTCATAGTAGCGGCTCTGGAGGTAGTAAAGGCGCGTCTCGCGATCGTAATAGTAGCCGCGGTAACGTAAGGGATTGATGTGCCCGATGAAGGTGGGCGAAGTGTTCTTCACACCTTTGTTATCGTGCACGGAGTAGTTGCCCCACGCGCCATAGGCGCTGCGGCGCAGCGTGATACAGCAGACAACGATGATGATCTGTGGTTGTGTGCTGACGGTTGTACGCATCATAG
>ERZ825384.3663-NODE-3663-length-13382-cov-3.485856_pt1 | contig 13382 bp, 8 predicted proteins | sample MGYA00519931_ERZ825384 | MGnify/ENA primary metagenome ERZ825384 (study PRJEB31778, sample SAMEA3449200) | human gut metagenome | biome: human gut; feature: human-associated habitat; material: faeces | place: United Kingdom | collected 2010/2012 ...
GCTACGCCCCTGCGACCCCATTTTTATATAATCAAGAGGTTTATCGACAGTCTGAAGCTCCCTCGCTGTTTGCGAGGGAGCCGGACTGTATATCACTTACTTCAGGAGAAATCTTGTTAGTTAAATCAGAAGATTGCTACAACTGCACCGTTGTACTTTTCATTGATGAAGTTCTTTACATCGTCTGACTTGAGGACCTTTATAAGAGCCTGAATCTTGGGGAGGTTTTCGTTACCGCTCTTTACAGCTACAATGTTTGCGTAGGTCTGAGCCGCATCACCCGAAGCGTCTTCAACTGCGAGAGCCTTGCTTATGTCAAGACCTGCGGCAAGAGCATAGTTGCCGTTGATAACTGCTAAAGAACCTGCATCGCTGTTTGCAAACTGAGCGGCAACCGTATCAGCCTGTACCGTTGTTATCTTATAGCCGTGGTCGTCCTTTATGTCAAGCGTTGTAACGCCGTCCTTGGCATTTGCACCCTCGGGAAGCTCGATAAGACCTTCCTGCTGTAAGAGAAGAAGCGCTCTTGTTTCGTTGCTGTCATCGGCAGGAATTATGATTGATGCGCCTTCCTTGACATCTGCCAGCTTTTCAACGCCGTTGCCGTAAAGACCGAACGGCTCATAGTGAATGAGTGCGGCGGGAACTATGTCTGTTCCGTTCTTCTCGTTGTAGTTGTTGAGGTAGGGTGTGTGCTGGTGGTAGTTTGCGTCAAGCTCTCCGCTTGCAACTGCGTTGTTGGGCAGTACATAATCATCGTAAATTGTAATCTGAAGATCGTAGCCTTCCTTAGCGAGCTTGTCCTTTACAAATTCGAGTATCTCGCCGTGCGGTGTAGCTGTTGCACCGATCTTGATAACGTTGTCTGTGTCTGCTGCGCTTTCTGCGGCGCTTGATGCTGCAGAAGATGTATCTGCCGAAGAAGCATCGTTTGATGAAGCTGTCGAGCTTGTGCCGTTTGAACTGCACGCTGTGAGCGTTACACCTGCAAGAGCCGCTGTAAGTATTAATGATAAAATCTTTTTCATGTCAATTCTCCGTTTCTGCGGTTTTACCGCCTGTCAATGTTGTATTTTGTTTATCGTTTATCTTTCTTTGTTCTGCACCGTTAGTTTACGGGTTTTATCTCTTTATATACTCTTTATATACAGCATCGGCACATTCGTCCGAAACGGAAATTCTGTCGCAACAGCTTTATGAAAAGCAGTGACATATTATATCTCTCCTTACTTGTTTATACGTTTGTCTGCCTTGCGTGCTATCAGCATACCAAGCTCCTGAATAAGCTGTACTATGATAACCGTGAGCAGAACGCATATCCACACAATATCGTTATTGAAACGCTGATAACCGAATGAAATAGCTATCATACCAAGTCCGCCGCCGCCGATCGTTCCTGCCATTGCCGAGTAGCCGAGAATGGTTACAAGTGAAATGACTGCGCCGACCATAAGTGCGGGCTTTGCTTCGGGAATAAGCACCTTATATATTATCTTGAGTGTTGAGCTGCCCATTGCCTGAGCCGCTTCAATAACGCCTTTGTCAACCTCTTTGAAAGAGGATTCTGTCATTCTTGCCACATAAGGTATAGCCGCTATAACAAGCATTACTATCATCGCCTTATTGCCAAGACTTGTTCCGACAATAAACTTTGCCGCCGGTAAGCAGGCAACCATCAGAATGATGAACGGGATACTGCGGAAAATATTAACTAAAATACCGATTATTTTGTTGAGCCACGGGATAGGGTGGATTCCGTCCTTATCGGTCACTGTAAGCAGTACGCCTATCGGAAGTCCGAAAACGTAAGCTACGAATGACGAGATGAACGTTAAGTATATCGTTTCCCATATACCCTGTAAAAGTACGCCTTTATCCCACAGCTGTATAAGATCGCCTGACATTTTTCTTCCCCCTTACACCTGTGAATAGGTAACGCCGTTGGCGCTCAGATATGCTGTTATTTTTTCTGCCGATGTATCGTCATCGGGCAGCTGTACCAGAATCTGACCGTATGCCTTGCCGTCAATGTCCTTTGTATCTGCATGAAGAATATTGACGGGAGTGCTGCATTTTAATATCATATCGGATAACAGCGACTTTGAAGAATTTTCGCCGTTGTAGATAATCCTTATCTTCTTTCCGTGTTCGCTTGTTACCGGAAGCTCGCCCTGCGGCATTATGAGCTTTTTGGCAATATCCGACTTGGGATTTGCGAATACCGTTCTTACATCGCCTATCTCTGCGACTGTGCTGTTATCAAGCACTGCGACCCTGTCGCATATACTGTCTATTACCTTCATCTCGTGAGTTATCACAATTATGGTAACTCCGAGTGTGCGGTTGATTTTCTTAAGAAGCTCAAGCACCGACCTTGTTGTGTCGGGGTCAAGTGCGCTTGTTGCCTCGTCGCACAGAAGATAGTGCGTTTTTGCGGCGAGCGCTCTTGCTATTGCAACTCTCTGCTTCTGTCCTCCCGAAAGCTGTGACGGATACGCCTTGGCTTTATCGGATAGACCTACAAGTTCGAGCAGGCTTTCGGCTCTTTTTACGGCGTCTGCCTTTTTCATACCTGCGATTTCAAGCGGATAGCAGATGTTCTTTATTACGTTTCGCTGTGCGAGAAGATTAAAGCCCTGAAACACCATTCCGATGTTTTGCCTTGTTTTAAGAAGCTCTTTTGTTTTGAGGCTTCCAAGCTCCTTGCCGTCTATTATTACCTGTCCCGAGGTCGGGCGCTCAAGGTAATTTATACAGCGGACGAGTGTGCTTTTGCCGGCTCCCGAAAGTCCGATGATGCCGAATATCTCTCCGTCGTTTATTGTTATGTTGATGTCTTTTATCGCAGTAACGCTGCCTTTTGAGGTGCGGTACGTCTTTTCAAGGTTTTTAAGCTCTATCATATATCCTCCCATAAAAATAACGGACGTTTATTTTACGTCCGTGCGTTTGAATATCCGACAGGCTCAGACTTTCTTTCGGGACAGACGTATTATATTGTTTGCACACATTCGCATTTTATTGTTTGCGGTTGTCGGTTTCATCCGGTCAGCCCCTTTCGTTTTCGTTGTTATGAGTATAACATACTAAACCTATGTTGTCAATAGGTTTAGTGGATTTAGCTTGTCGAAAATAATTACACAATCCTTATCGCTTTTGTAGGTTTTGTATAAACGAGGCTGAAATAAATATTACGGTAATTATTGACTTTTAAGAAGCGGTGTGTTATAATTGAGTAAACTCAAGATTAAACTGTTGATTATAATGATGAGGACGATAAGGAGGATACAAATTGAAGGGATTACAGCCAAAGGGCATAGCAAGACGAAACAAGATGCTGCTTGCGGCTATTCAGCTATTTTTAGATCAGGGGTACGAAAAGACGACCACTGCACAGATAGCAAGAGCGGCAGGAATGTCACCGACATCGTTCTTTGCGGCATTTGAAAATAAGGAAGCGCTGCTTCTGACTCTGACGCAGATCATGTTTGAAAATCAGTTTGCAAAGGCGAGGGCATTCGCAAAGGATATGGAGCCGCTCATGGTGTACTGCCTTGAAACGTCGTTGCAGATATATATAACCGAGCTGTCTGAGCCGCTGAGGGAGATATATGTAATGGCGTATACCTTGCCAAGCACTACGGAATATATCTTAAAAAGTACAACTGTGCAGATAAAGGCTATATTCTCGCCGTTTATGCCGGATGCGGAGGATAAGGATTTCTACGAGATGGATATAGCGTCGGGAAGTATAATGCGTGGCTTTATGGCGAGAAAGTGCGATATGTACTTCACGGTGCAGAAGAAGATAAGCCGTTTTCTTGAGTGCTGTCTTAAGCTGTATGATGTGCCTAAGGAAAAACGTGCGAGCCTTATAGAAGCGGTACTTGCGTTTGATCTGCACTCGGTAGCAAAAAGACTTATAGATGAGATAATCGCAAAAGCGGAAACGGGACTTGAAAAAGCAATCGAAAGTTCAATAAACGAAAAAAGCCAAAACGGATAATTACGGAGGTGGGTTATGTTCAAAAAGATGAAAACAAGGAAAAGGCTGGCGGCGTTAATAACGCTTATCACGCTGTTTGCATTTTCAAGCGTGATGACGGTTATGACGGCGGCACAGGAAGCGTCGCTTATATCCGCAACGCTTACTACGGACAAGGAGAGTTATGAAGAGGGCGAAAACGTTAATATTGCTCTTACGGTGAAGAACGGCAATATTTACGGGATCGATAATGTAAAGTCTGAAATCGGATTGCCGGACGGACTTACACTGAAGAAGGGCGAGCTTGCCGACGGTGAATATACACTCGCGGCAGGACAGAGCAGGTCAAATGAGATAACGGCTTATATAGAGAAAGCCTCAAAGCCCGGCGATACTACCGACCCTGTAAATCCCGGTAATCCCGAAACGGACGGTTCTCTGTGTCCGCTGTGGCTGACGCTGAGTATTTTGTCGGGTGGAACGCTTGCGGTCCTCGGTATTAAAAAGAAGTGCGGAAAAAGGATTTTTTCACTGTTCTTATGCGCTGTGATCTCGCTGACAGCGCTTCCGACAGATGTATTTGCAGACGAGGTCATAATGCCGAGTGCAAGCGGAAGCGTTACGGCAAGCAAGGACATAACCGTAAACGGTGCTAAAAAGACAATAACCGCAGAGGTTACATATAACGAGAATAAGCCCGTAGAAGAAGATGAGGTCACAGTGACCTTTGATGCGGGTGACGGTACGCCTGTAGCTCCGATAACTGTTAAAAAGGGCGAAACGATAAGCAGACTTCCCGAATCATTCGGTGCGGGCAAGGCGTTTATGGGCTGGTTTACCGATACGGCATTAACAAACGAGCTGTTTACCAATACTCCGATAAACGAGGATATGACCGTATATGCCTCGTTTGTGGAATCTGTTGATGATTTCCAATCGGGTGTGAGAACCACCTACTATGTGGAGGACTGTGCGGAATATCAGCCGATCACGCTTATATGTGACGAAGAAATAACGGCAGATAATGTATGGGAGTATATCACCTTATTTGCGTATACGGGTGATACTCCGGAAAATTTCGTTGTAACATCAAACGAGAAGGATGAATATACACTCGTTCCCGAAACCGCATACACAGCCGGTTGTATGTACCGTATGACAGCAGGCGAGGGAGTTACATTCAAGGGCCTTGACGATACGGTAAACGAGTATACATTCAAGATATACAAAGAGCAGACTAATATAATCGAGGTCAGGGACAATATCAAGTATCTCGATAAAGCCAAGCTGTTCGCTACGGATAAAATCGATGAGTATATGGTTCAGGCGGATTATTTTGAAGAAAATTCTCTTGCTGTGGGCGATGTGCTTTGCATTGACAACGGCACAAAGAATTTTACCGAAAACTGCCTGTTTGTAAAAATTACAGATACAATAAAGGACAGAAACATTTATTACATTCAGACAGCCGATTGCGAAGCGGAAGATGTTTATGACAATGTTGATGTTTATTTTGTCGAGCCTGCAAAAAACAAGTTCCTTGAGGAGCAGATCGACACCGAGGCGATAGCGGAAGAAGTAAAGAACAGCGAGGGCGTACAGCAGCTGAACCTTGTGCTTGCGGCGCTGCTTGCAGAAGATGAAACCGTAAACGAGATAATGGAGGGCGAGCCGCTTGTTACCGATACAGTAACCGCCACTGCTTATGCCGCTTCGGACGATGACAGATTAAAGGATTTCTCGGACTATTCACGTCCTAAAGAGGATACGCTCAAGAGCATCGCCGCAAGTCTTGCTATCGGTCTTTCCGTATCCGTAAAGGTCGGTGAAGCAGAAAATGATAACTTTACTACCATTAATCCGGATTACTGGTCGGTCATTACATTCGAGTTGAATTATAAGACTACCATTAAGAAAAAACTCAAGGTAGATGCAACATTTACAGTAAGCGAATATCTTAATGTTTCATTCCAGGGCTATAATTCATTCGAATTCAAGTGGTTTGAACTGCCTGAGCTTGAATTCAACTATGCGGCTAATATCTATACGCAGACGGATATTGAACTTAAAGTTCTTGTCTGCTCGGTAGGCGCAAACAGCTACAGGAATATCACGAGCGAAGTCGCAAAGATGCTTGGCAGTGATGAGAAGAACGATACCGCAGGTCTTGTAAAGGATGTCAAGGATATGCTTAACAAGAAGGGCGGAGAGATAGAAATATGCCGTATACCGTTCTTCACGGCATTTAAACCGCTGTCGCTGTTCCAGCTTAACTTTGAACTTAGCCTTGTTGTAAAGATGAATTTCGCAGGCGGTATAGGAAGTAAGTTCTCGATACTTGACGCAACGCAGGTAGGTACGCACGGCAACTCAAAGGATAAAGAGTTCAGTATGTACAAAAACAAGCTGCTCGAGGGCGACAGATACAGCTTTGACCTTACGGTATTCGGATATGTCGGCGTCAAGATGGGCGTTTCCGGACAGCTTACCGTATCGTTCACAGGACTCAGACGACTGGGTGAGGTCGGCGTTGAGGTTCAGGTAGGCGCATATCTCGATATATACGGTCTGGCAAAATATCACGTTGTCAAACCGGATCACCGATACAGCACGGTATACCGGACGCTGACGGGCGGATTCTATCTTGAAGCGGGAATTTATCTCGAAGTAAATCTTGTCGCAGAATCAAAGGTATTCAAATTGCGGCTTGAAGCACCGCTGATACCAGAAATCAAGTGGCCGCTGTTCTCAATGGGCGACAAGGATCTTGTTATATGCCTTAACGATATCACAACTCCGATATTATTCAGCTCAAACGGCACTTACTGGGGAGAGATCAACGTGAATGATCTTCCGGCAGTGTCCGCACAGACGCTTGATATTACAACAGGCGTGATAAATTACAATGCGTCTGTACCGTGGAGCAAGCTGTCGATGAATGTTTCGGGCGAAGGCTTCAGAATGCTCTATGACAGGAGAGGAAGATTTATCCGTTACGAGCAGCCATACAGTATGTCAGGCTTCTACAAGAACAGTACAGCCGAAGGTGTCGGTCAGATACACTATACAGGCACGTCACTTCAGTTCACAAAGACCGCAGACCCCGAAATGAGCCTTACAAAGTCGGTAAAGGTTATCTGGTACGATGAGTCGAGAGTTAAGGAAGAGGACGTAGGCAAGATATTCACTGTCAATTTCTACAGAGAGGTTGACGGAGTTAAAACTCTTGTTGAAACAAGAAAAGTACCTGCGGGTAGTCTTGCAGGCTCTTACAACACAAATAACGCTCCGGATAGCTGGAAGTACATTGACTGCGAGTGGAAGGATAAAGATCCGTACTTCATAACCGTTGACCACGACAACTACGAAATAGTATACACTGCAACAAGAGCGCAGACTCTTATGGAGATGGAATACTATGATACCGTAAACAAAGAGTGGGTAGTAGAACTGTGGGCAGTGAATGCCGGCGATGTTCTTAAAGTACCCGATAACTCCAGTGACGAGTATATGAAGCTAAGCTCCTGGCACGCAACCTACGGAATACCGTTCGGTTTTGAAAAGATGTATAAGTATGCCGGTGATAAGCTCAGAGCAATAGACTCCGGATGCCGCAAGGATTACTATACAAGCGGTCAGCCTACAGACAAACCGCTTTACAAGGTTACGGGCAACACCCAGAGAGCGGCTTCCGAAAACTTCTATTTCAATCATCACAACGACTATCAGAACGTTGCACTCCACTTCAGCGCAAATTACGACAGAGCGCTGATGAACGTAACGTACAATTATTATGATTATAACGGCAATAAGAAGTCTACAACCGTAAAGACACCTTACGGTACAAGACCGGAATTCTTCCTTTCAAGCTGGCCTTACGGTAAGAAATTCATAGGCTACAGCCCTGACGGCGGCAAAACCGTATACGATGCTGATACCGTATATAATGAGCAATTGCCTTATGTATATGAGGATACCGTATACGATGCGGTTTACGAAGCCGGAATATTCGATGTTGAAATTCAGTATTATGATGATGTTGCCCGTGAATTCAAGACATATAAGACGCTGAAAATAGAGGGCGGCTCAAAGGTACCTCAGTCGGTATTTGACGAGGCGTGGAGCAAGAGCAACCGGCAGGAGGGTACAACGATACAGTTCATCGACTGGAGCGATGTATACCTGAGTGATGTATACGGTGATGCGTACCTCAATGAGTTTATACCCGACAAGACGCTCATTTACAAGAGTATTATACTCCGTCCGAGGTTCAAACGTAATGTTACAATTAAGCTGGACGCAGGTGACGGCAGACTGATATTTGAAGAAAGCAAAGAGTTCAAGAGCTACAGTCAGGATAAATACGAGGTAGAAATTTCACGTTGGGCAACCAAGGATGCCGACAAGTACAACGATTATCAGCCTACAGGCTGGAAGGACAGCACTACAGGCGAGATATATGCCTTAGGTCAGACGGTAAAGCTCGATTATTCGACAACACTGACAGCGATCTATCAGGCTACGCCCAAGACCTATACGGTAAATGTATCCACACCGTACGGTGCGCTTCTGAACGGAGAAAAGACCGATAAATTCAGCGGCGGATATGATGATTATCTCGCATTCGTTGAAAAGTACAATAATTATACTCCTGCAGATGTCGAGGGCGAGGGATATACTCTCGTGTTCAAGGGTTCATCAAGCAAAGCGTCCGAGGACGGTCTGACGCTTGATATAGTCTTTGGCAACTGGCAGAAGAATGTTCACAAGCACACATTAATACTTTACGCAAACGGCGGTAAGCTGACAGGAAGCGATGAACGCACAGCGGATTACGGTACTCAAATCAAGCTGTCTGATATGGCTGAAGCGTCAAAGACGGACGACCTGAGAGATTATATCTTCGACGGCTGGAAGGACGAGGACGGAAATATCTACGGTGCTGACGATATAATAACGCTGACAAAGGATACGACATTGACAGCGGTATGGAAAAACGGTGCATACAAGGAATACACGATAACCTTTGTCCTCGATGATAATACGATAAAAAGAGTGACTTATCACTATGGCGATGCACTTCCCGTATTTGATGCACCAAAAGAAGCTGACGGATATATCTTCGGCGGCTGGTCGTGGTATGGCACTGAGGGCGCATTATCCGGACAGCCCGACACGATGCCTGCGTCAACGCTTACTGCAATAGGTACGACCACAAAGTGCTATATATCTTACGAATTTGACGGTACGGTATACGGCACAAAGGAGGTCGGCAAGATAGGCGATACGATAACCCTTATCGCAAAGCCGACAAAGGACTATTACGATGTGACCGAATGGTCTGCAGACGGTATCACTGTAACAGACGGCAAGTTTGTGATGCCTGCTCGTAATGTTACATTCAAGGCAACCTCATCGCCTAAGTTCTATAATGTCAATATGACGGTTGACGGAAGCGCAAGTTCCGACAGCCCGATGAAAGCACAGTATATGAGTACAGTAACGCTTCCCGAACCTCCCAAAAAGAGCGGCTATACTTACTACTGGCAGTCCGATGATGTTGCTATTTATGAGGAAAGCGGCGAATACAAGTTTACAATGCCTCATAACGATGTAAGCGTTGAGTGCGTTTACACAACAGCTACTTACAACGTTTACTATATGATAGACGGCGAAGCAACGCCGTATATGACTATCACCGATGTCCCTGCAGGCAAGGAAATGTTCGCTTATATAGACCCGCCACGCAAGGAAGGCTATCTGTTCAACGAAACGTGGATATGCACGGACGTTTCTCTTGTAAGTAAGGAAGGCAGATACACAATGCCCGACAGAGATGTTTACTTCTGTGGAAGATTTGCCAAGAACGATGACACTATGGTTATGCTCGGCGTAGAAGTGTATGTTGACGGTAATCCGGAAACACATTATACCCTTTACACGAACAGAGGCGAAACCGTAACGCTCCCAGATATATTCATGGACGGATATGCAAAGTCATATGAAAGCGACAAGCTGACAGTCACAAACGGAAATGTCACAATTCCGACAGGCGACGATGTCTTTGAGGTATCGCTCAGGATAAATTTTACCAAGAGCTGATAAGCTACGGATAAAAGCCAAATAAGAACATACAGCCCCGACCGCAAGGTCGGGGCTGTCAGACTAACGAAAAACATCTTTCGTTGATAAAAAAGGGGTCGCAGGGGCGTAGCCCCCGACAGGGTCTAGGGGCGGTAGCCCCAGTAATATAGCCCCTTCCCACGGGGAAGGGGTTTTCGGCAAGGATGCCGAAATAAGGACACACCAAGCTTTGCACGAAGCAAAGCCAACAGAGTGTCCTAAAGGGGATAGGGATTGCGGACAAGCACCTTTTTGAAAAAACACTTTTTCTACAAGCTGTTATCCGCCGTCACGGAATTAACCGTTAACGGCGGATTGCTTTTTGTTTGTGTAAATCTATATTTTACAGCATATGCAGCTTCTTTGTAGCATACGCATTCAGCGACATATCAGCCGTATTTCCTGCCAGATACTCATAATATCCCTGACAGCCTATCATAGCCGCATTATCGCCGCATAGCGAAATATCAGGCATATAGAACTGCTTGCCGCAGGCACGCGCCATTTCCGACAGCTTGTCACGGAGCATAGAGTTTGCCGCTACACCGCCTGCAAGTGCGAGCTTTGTGTAACCAAGCTCATCTGCCGCCGCCATGAATTTTTCCGCAAGTATAGACGTGATAGTGTCCTGAAAGCAGGCGGCAAGCGAATTTACATCCGTTTCAATGCCCTTTTGTTCGTTGTTGTGTATAAGGTTGATAACAGCGGTTTTAAGTCCGGAAAAGCTGAAATCATACGGATTTTTGGTCGCAGGTCTTGGCAGCTTATACTTCTTTGCATCACCCTGCTTTGCCGCTCTGTCGATATGCACTCCGCCGGGATACTGAAAGCCCATTGCTCTTGCGGCTTTGTCGAATGCCTCGCCTGCCGCATCATCGGTCGTCTTGCCTACCGTTTCAAGCTCCGTATAGCTGTTTACCTTTACTATATGGCTGTGTCCGCCCGAAACCACAAGACACAGATACGGCGGCTCAAGCTCAGGGTGCGTTATGTAGTTTGCCGCTATATGCCCCTTGATATGATGCACAGCGATAAGCGGCTTGTTTTTTGCAAGCGCAAGCCCCTTTGCAAAGTTCACCCCGACAAGCAGTGCGCCTATAAGACCGGGTGCGTTCGTCACCGCTATTGCATCGATCTCGTCAAGCGTCATATCCGCCTTTTCAAGAGCCTCGGCACATACTCCGGTTATATTCTCGCAATGTCTGCGTGAAGCTATTTCGGGTACTACTCCGCCGTACAGCTTGTGTTCGTCTATCTGAGTGGCTATAACCGACGAAATAACTTTTCTTCCGTCCTCGGTTATTGCCGCCGCAGTTTCGTCGCACGAGCTTTCTATGGATAATATCTTCATCTTCGTCATCCTTGTTTATTCTTCTACCGTATAATAGTCGTGATTTTCATCATAAATATCAAAGCCCAGATCCATCAGCTTCTTTGTGTCGGCATAGCGGTTTTCCACCTCTCCGCCATACACCAGTGTAAGTATCTTCTTGCCGTTCATACCTGCATATCCTATAAAGCAGAAGCCTGCCTCATCGGTAAATCCCGTTTTCATTCCGTATACCTCATAAGGAATTGTGGTATCGGTAAGGAGCTTGTTTCCGTTATCCCAGCTGTGAACATTCCCCTGCTCGTCATATACTATAGCAAGCGGCTGGCAGGTTATATCGCATATCGTCTGGCTCTGCGTTGCCGCAATTGCAAACTTTAGCATATCCTCCGCCGTGGTATAATGTTCATCATCGTGATACCCGTCCGGCACTGTAAAGTGCGTATTTTTTGCGCCCAGCTTCTTTGCGTAATCGTTCATCAGCACCGCAAAATACGCTACAGCGTCATTATCGCTTATATCATCGCCGTACAGCTTCCTTGCCACGTTTACCGCTATGGTATATGCCGCATCGTTCCCCGAAGGAGCGAGCATAGCTGTCAGTATCTCGTTTCTGCAAAGGCTTGAGCCTTCTGCAATCCACGACATACTTGAATCCTGCGCAACAAGCCCCAGCTCACTGCCCACATAATACTCATATTCGGGCGCAGTGTACTCAATGGCAGTGAGTGCGGTAAGTATCTTTGTGGTGCTTGCCGGGAACACCTTTTTACCCGCATTCTTGCTGTATATCACCTTACCGTCCGTAAGGTCGTAACATATAGCCGCATTGCATCTGACAAAATCGTCACCATATGATTTCACAGGCAGCGGCACTTCTGTTGTAACCGCTGTGGTGGTCACGGTCGTGGTTGTCTGAGCAGGCATTATCACCTCAACAACAGAGTTGTCGCTGCTGTTCTTGTTGTTCTTGCCCATAGTCAGATCTACAGTACCGCATCCTGCACTTGCCGCAATGATTACCGCCGCAGTAACGCCCGACAGTATCACTTTGAAAATGTTATTCTTTTTGCGTGTCGTTGACATTGACCCTCCCGATAGACAGTGTTCGCTTATTCCTTTTCGCTATCGGCTTTTATTGCGTTGATACGCTGTGTTGCTTCCTGCTTTACCTTATAGGGTAATGTTGTGAGTATCATCTCGACCATTCTTGCATCGGGCGAGAATATCAGCATTGTTCTGCCGTGCGTCTTATGCTTTGCAATGAGATAGTAAGCGTTTATGTTCGTTCCGTCTGATGCTATTACGGTAGCGTCAGCATTTGCTCCGTTCGTGCCGTCATAAATGCCGAATTCCTCAACTGTATTCATTTTCAGCGTAATAAGACGTTTTCTCTTTCTCTTGCCCGTAATCTTGTCTATATCAAGATCGTCATTCGTAAGTATATATTCATACTCATAGCTCATGCCCGTAAGCAGCCACACAAGACCGAAGAGTGCGCCGACAGAAAGCATTGTCAGAATCATAAATCCGGTAAAGAACGAAAGCCACATAAGTACAGTAGCTAACGCCAGTCCCAGTACCGCAATACCTATTCTCTTTGCCCAGTCTGCACCTGTTGTTGCCTTTTTAACAAGCTGTTCACCAAATGTATCCAAATTGTACCTCTTTCCCGCTGTCCTTTGCGACAGCCTATAACATACTTATTTTATTTTAACATAAAACAAGCTCTTTTTCAAGCGGATTTTGTCTGTCAGCACAATTTCACCGTTTTTTCATTTGACGTCACTTATAACGGATAAGCTAATGTTACGCTTTCACCTTTTTCGCAGATATAAAAATGCCCACCGCAAAGGTGGGCACATCAGACTGTGAATAAACCTATATAATTTCTGAAAATGGGGTCGCAGGGGCGTAGCCCCCGACAGGGTCTAGGGGCGGTAG